>Ga0187884_10002042_pt1 | contig 17423 bp, 15 predicted proteins | sample June2016WEW_20_4_FD_132983 | JGI IMG/M metagenome (GOLD analysis project Ga0187884, IMG submission 132983) | Peatland microbial communities from SPRUCE experiment site at the Marcell Experimental Forest, Minnesota, USA - June2016WEW_20_40 | ecosystem: Environmental > Terrestrial > Soil >...
ACCTCACGGCCCGCGTCCCCACGCTGGCGGCCACGGAGGGTTGACCGGGCGCGAATTCCGCCAGCGTGGGGACGCGGGCCGTGAGGTACCAGAAACCGCTGCCGAAAATTACGGCCGCAATCAGAATCCAAAACCAATGCCGCAAGACGGACTGCGCCAGATCGAACTTATCCCTCAAGTCCACAAAGGGTTGAGACGGCGGGGCCCATTGGTAGACGGGAGCCGAATAGACCGCCGACAGGCTCTCATCGTACGCGCGACGCTTCTGGGGGTCCATTAGAATGCCGACAATCTCATGCAGCCTTTTCATTTGGCAGACGGCGGCGGCCCGCAACTTTTCGTCCGTCTGGCCATCCGGGTGTAGAACGCGCGCCAAAGTCTTGTAGGCTTGGCGAATCTCTTCGACCGGCGCGTCGTTGCGGACGCCAAATTCCTCGTAAAAGTTCATCATGCCGGCCGACCTGGAATCGTCTGATGCGTATTATTCTAAACCAATTGGGTGGAACGCCATCCCGTGCAGCGTAACCCCCTCAATTGCGGGCGGCGCATTTTTCATAGTACTTCTAGCCCGCGTAACACCAATGTAAACAAAAGTATATTGCGCCGGTATTCTTTTCGTGATACGCTCCTGTTTTACGAATTTATACGCCAGCGGGCCCTCGAATTTAATGGGCCAAAACCTTTAATTACTGCCTCCCCAATCCGATTGCGTAAGCCGAGGCAGTGGGACTGAAAGAGCGGAGCTTTACCTGGGTCAAGAGCCCAGAAGTCAAGCCCGCCCGGCAGCCCTTCCTTTGATTTTCCCTCTCCGAAGAAGCCGATAAGCTCCACTAAAAAAGGAGTTTCCATGCAAAAAATCCGAAACCGCCTGGTCAACTTCCGAGTGACCAATGAAGAATTCGAGCAACTAAAGACTGCCGCGGCCGTGCAAGGGGCCAGGTGCCTGTCGGAGTTCGCACGGCTGGTCATGCTGGGGACGGCGACGGGCGCGTATCCCCCGACGACCCAGGAACCCATGGAAGGCAAATTGTCGTTGTTCGACCGCCGCTTGAACGTTCTCGAATCCAGCGTCGCGCGCTTGACGGATGCGCTGGCGAGCGAGAAAGATCGCCGTTAGCAAGAGCAAGAATCGAGGTGATTTCATGCGTTTGCCGTTGATCGTAACCCTTTTCGTCGCCGCCGCTTGGGCGCAGCAGCCATCGAATCCGAACCGCCCCATTACGCTACCCGAGGCGGGTGCGAATCTGCCGACGCAACCCATTGGGGCCAACGACCTCATTGCGGTCTCGGTATACGACGCTCCGGAGCTCAGCCGCACGATTCGCGTCGGGGCGGACGGATTCATCCGGCTCCCCATGCTCAAAGGGCGCATCAAAGCTGAGGGTCTATATCCCGCCGACCTGGAGACCGCCATTGCGGAAGCGCTCCAGAAAGAAGAACTGTACGCGGATCCGTACGTCACGGTAACCATCGCCGAGTACCATAGCCGGCCGATCACCGTCTCCGGCGCGGTAAAGTTGCCCCTGGAATTTCAGGCTTCAAGCCCCATCCCCCTTCTCGAAGCGATCTCCCGAGCCGGGGGACTGAGCGACAGCGCGGGGCCGGAGATTCTGGTCAGCCAGGCGCAGCCCGGGCCCGATGGCAAGCCTGTCGTCCGCCATATCTCCGTCCGCGGGCTGATCAACGATGCCGATGCGGATCTCAACTTCAACCTCACGGGCGGCGAACAGGTGCTGGTGCCGGAAGCCGCCAAGATCTACGTGGCGGGGTACGTCAAGATGCCGAACGCCTATAAGATACAGGACGGCTCCGAACTCAGCGTCAGGCAAATTCTGGCGCTTTCCCAGGGCCTCGCGCCGTACGCCGGCAAAGTGGCATACATCTACCGGGTGAACGGCTCCGGCGGCAGAACCGAGATCTCCGTGCCGCTCGCAAAGATCCTGAAGCGCAAGGCGCCGGACGTCCCCCTGCTGGCAAACGATATCTTCTGGGTACCGGATAACACGGGCAAGCGGATTGCCCTGACGGCGCTGGACAAAATCGCGCCGATTGGAGGCGCCGTCGGAGCGGCGCTTGTTTACACCCACCCATAGTAAAGGCGCAACCAATGTTTGGACCAAATGAACGTCTCGCGCTCCCGTCTCCAGAATCCAACGGCGCGGTTCCGGCTATTCCCGAGCGGATGACCGCGCCGCCGGCGTTTCTGTACGCGGAGCCTGGCGCGGAAGAGCAGGCGCTTCCCTTATCCCACTATCTCTGGATCCTGAAGCGGCGCCGCTGGGAAATCCTGGCGTTCGTGCTGACCTCGGTGATCGCCACGGTGGTGGTCTCGTCCCGGCTCACGCCGATCTACGAATCGACCGCCACGATCGATATCGACCGCCAGATCCCGGCGAATCTGGTTGGCCAGAATTCCGAGATGCAAACGACCAATTACGACGCCGACCAATTCCTTGCCACGCAGGTCAGGCTGATCCAGTCGGACTCGGTTCTACGGCCCGTCGTGCAGCGCCTCAAGCTGGAGCCCCTTAAGGCCGCGGCGGGCGACTCCCGGATTCCCACGACGCGCGCCGAAGATGCGCCGGTCAAGCTGCGCAATTTGAAAGTGGCGCGGCCGCCGAACACCTATCTCCTGCTTATCAGCTACCGGTCTCCGGACCCGCAACTGGCCGCCGCGGCGGCCAACCAAATCGCGGAGAGTTACAAACAGCACAGTTACGACACCCGTTTCGTTGCAAGCCAGGACCAATCCAAATACATGGAGAAACAACTGGAAGCGCTGAAGGCGCAGATGGAGCGCTCCTCCTTGAAGCTGGCCGAATTCGAAAGGAACATGAAGGTCATCGACCCCGACCAGAAGACCAGCATTCTCACCGCCCAGTTGATGCAACTCAACACGGAGCTGACCAACGCCCAAGCGGACCTTATCAGCAAAGAAGCGGCGTTCAACGCGGTGAAAAGCGGTTCTCTGGACGCCGCCGAGGCATCCACCCAGGGCGAGCAGCTCCGTAAACTGTCCGACAGCCTGGGCGAAGCGCAGCAGAGATTCGAGTTGGTAAAGCTTCAGTACCTCCCCAACCACCCCGTGTACAAGCAGGCCGCGGCGGCGGTTGCGAAGTTAACGGCCCAGCGCGACGCCCTGAAAAACGGCATCATACAACGGGTGAGCGTAGAGTACCAGCAAGCCGCCGAACGGGAGGCGGAGCTCAGCAAGGCGATGAAAGACGCCAAAGACGAGTCCGATAAGCTGAACGCGAGCTCCTTCGAATACAAAGCGGTCAAGCAGGAAGCCGAAAACGACAAGGCTCTATACGACCAGCTCTGGCGGAAGATCCAGGAGGCGGAAATCAACTCGAGTTTCCAGAACAACTCGATCCGCCTGGCGGACCCCGCCCGGGCCGCGTTCCGGCCGGTTTTTCCGGACATCCCGCTGAATGTAGCCCTCGCGTTTCTGTTCTCTTCCCTGCTGGCCGTCGGCGCCGCCGTTCTGGCCGACGTCCTGGATAACACCATCAGCGATCCGGAACAGATCCAGCGCGGGATGAAGACCGACGTTCTGGGCTCGCTGCCGGTGGTGAAGGCCTGGCGGGGCCTCCTGGCGGGGGCGGGGCGCGGCAAGGACGGAAAGCTCAGGAGCATTGGACGCGGCGGGCAGGCGTCCTCATTCGACGAGGCCATCAGGACGCTGCGCGATTCGATTCTCCTTTCCGACCCGACGCGCCGGCCGCGCACCTTGCTGATCACGTCGGCGGTGCCGCGCGAGGGAAAGACCACTACCTCGGCGCGCCTAGCGGCCGCCCACAGCCTACAGATGCGCAAGACGCTGCTGATCGACGCCGATTTGCGCCGTCCGGGCCTGCACGGCCACTTCGGGCTCAAAAACGAAATCGGCCTCTCCTCGGTAGTGCACGGGAAGGCCGAGTGGCGGCAGGCGATCCAGCAGGTGGAGGATTTCCCCGATCTGGCCATCCTGCCTGCCGGGCCCGCATCGCGGCGGGCCGCCGACCGGGTGGGGGCGGTACTGGAAAAGATACTGGCGGAGGCAGAGGAAGAATACGACCTGGTCATTCTGGATTCGCCCCCGCTGCTGGGCTTTGCCGAGCCGCTCCAGATGGCCGCCATCGTGGACGGCGTGGTGGTAGTCACCCTGGCCGGCCAAACCAGCAGGACCGCGGTCGCCAACGTCCTCAGCAACCTGAAACGCCTGAAGGCCAACGTGATCGGCGTGGCGCTCAATGAAGTCCGCGAGGACATGAGCAACCGATATTATTACTACGGATATTATGGCAAGTATTACTCGAAGTATTACAAATCGAGCAAGGAGTCATGACGAGAATCGGCGGGTTCGATCGCGGAATACCCGCACTGCTTCATTGGCGACGCGCGTTGAGTTGAGCATGGTTTATTCCCTTCGGCAATTCGTCTCCAAGGCGCTTCCTCAGAGCGTGAAGAACGCCATAGTCGACATCCGCGACCCAATTGAAGCATATGCGTACCACAGAAACCCCCAGATTCCGTATCCCCCGCACGCCATCAAGGCGCGCAACGTCATTAACCAAGCCCGGCGCCACAATGTCCGCGTTCTGGTCGAGACCGGAACCTGCGTTGGGGAAATGGCGAGGAAGTGCAGTAAGCACTTCGAACGGATTTGGACGATCGAACTCAGCGAGACATTGGCCGCGGAGGCTGCGCGGCGACTCGCGACGCGCCGTAATGTCAGCGTACTGTGCGGCGAGAGCGGCGGGCTACTCCCGCAGATTCTGGAAGCTATCCGCGTACCTGCAGTCTTTTGGTTAGATGCGCATTACTCCGGCGGCGCCACGGCGAAAGGGGTCACGGAATGCCCTTTGGAGCTTGAGTTACAGATCATTGCCGAACATGCGCGCCACGATCACATCATTTTGATCGACGACGTGAGGCTGATGGGAAGCGGCGACTACCCCTCATTCGATAGGATTTGTGAACTGGCGCGCCGTATTAACCCACAATATCGGATCGAGGTACGCGACGACATCCTGAATTGTGAACCGCCCGAAAATAGCGCCGCGAACGCGAACCACGAGTTCGGTCTTTAGACGAACCTCTCTGCGGGCCAAAGACCTAGCGATGTCCCAAGTTCCGGTTCTTCCCCCGGTGACCAACCTAGCCTCAGCAGCGGCACCCGCCGGCAAGTTCGGCGTGCTTGGCCATGCTATCCATCGCCGGCGCCGTCTCTGGAGCGAAATGGCAACGTTAGGAAGCGGGCAGGTTGTGGCGGTGCTAGGAGGTATCGCAGGGGTTCGTTTTATAACCGGGCTCCTAGTCCCCGCCGCTTACGGGGACCTGGCGCTGGCGCTCACGATCGCAGCTTTCCTCAACCTCATCGGTTCCGGGTCTATTGCGAACGCCGTTGGCCGCTTCTACGCCGTGGCGCACGAAAGGGGAACCCTGCGATGCTTCTTTCGCGCCGTGGCGATATTGTACGGTCAGTACCATGTGGGAGCATGCTGCCTCGCTCTCATCGGGCTACTGGTATATAGCGAGACGGCGGCGGCATGGACGGGCCTGGGCCTGGCCACTATAGCCTTGGCTTTGGTCAGCGGCGCCAACGGGCTGTTGGATGCCATGCAGAACGCCGCGCGGCAAAGGCTGGTGGTCGCATGGCACCAAGCTGCCGGGCAGTGGCTCCGAGTAGTCGGCGCGGTCGCAGGGATTCACTGGGCCGGCGCTACAGCCAGGAGCGCGCTGACTGGATACGTGGGCGCTTCCGTCCTTGTTCTCGGTTCTCAGTTTCTATTTTTTCAACGCAGGCTGAGATCGCGCGCATCCGCTGAATCATCACCTCAAAAGGCACCCGTGAAGCTGATCACCAAAGAGATGCGCAGTTATGCCAACCCGTTCGTCGCGTTCGCGGCTATCGCGTGGCTTCAGCAGACGTCCGACCGCTGGCTGCTAGCTTTGTTTGGGTCCCGCAGGGACGTCGGACTTTATCAGACTCTGCTTCAGGCAGGGTATTCCCCGCTGGTCCAGCTCTCCGGTCTCATCAGCCTGGTCATAGCTCCGATCCTCTTCTTCCAGGCGGGCGACGGCACCGATGGCGGGCGCATGTACCGGGCGCGGGAGAGGGTCCGCCAGTTGAGTTGGCTGATCTTTGCGGGGGCCCTCGTCTCCGCAGCGGCGCTCTGGCTTTTTGGGAAACCGCTTTTTGCATTGGTTGTAGCCCCCGAATACCGAAGCGCCGCTCGGTACCTGCCCCTGACGGCGCTCGCCGGCGGACTCTTCGCCACCGGACAAATGTTAACGACGGACGCGATGCTGCAAATGAACAGCAAAGCGCTGATGGCTCCGAAAATCGGCGTCGCCTTGCTCGCAGTGGGGCTCAATTATGCCGGCGCCCGGGTTTTCGGATTACCCGGTTTGGTTTGGGCCGGGGTACTTGCATCGAGCTCCTACGCGCTCTGGATGGTCCTTCTGGTTCGCCGCAAGACGCCACTATGCACCGACTGCGCAGCCATCTGACCACTTCGGCCGCGCACACGACACGGCGCTCTTTCTCCCGCACGGGCTCGCCCGCTGCTTTGCGCCCTTTCGGGCACTTTAGAATGAGCCACCCCCATGGCCGTTAGCGTAATCATCCCTACGTATAATCGGGCACAGATGCTGACCCGTGCTGTCCATAGCGCCTTGCGGCAAACGTACGCCGAGATCGAGGTCATCGTGGTCGACGACGGTTCGACAGACGACACCGAAGGGACCCTGAGCAGATGCGGGTTACTTTCAGATCCCCGCATGCGCTACGCCAAGATCCCGCACGCGGGCGTAAGCGTCGCGCGGAACGTCGGGCTCTCGATGGCAAGGGGCGAGTTCATCGCGTTCCTGGATTCCGACGATACATGGGCACCCACGAAGCTGGAGAGGTCGCTTGCCGCGCTGGAAGAAGACGCCAACCTTGTCTATACCGACGCAGCTGTAGTGGCAGAAGCGGGACGCCGCACGGTCCGGTACTCGACGCTGGTCACGCCACACACCGGAGAAGTGTTGACGAGCCTTCTCCGCGCCAACTTCGTATGCCTTTCCACGGTTGTAGTGAGGAAGAAGGCGCTGGTCGCTTGTGGTTCTTTCGCCGGGGTCTTTCGTTCCTGCGAGGATTACGATCTGTGGTTGCGACTCGCGGCTCGCGGAAAGTTTTCATACTTAGACGAACCGTTATGCAACTATTGCCGGCACGTGGAGAGCATTAGCGGCAGCAACGTTCTTGGCAACTATTGGCGTATTGCATGGATGCGTCTGGCCAGGTGTGAGTACTTGAGCCGCGGCGCGCGGGTACGGTTGATCCTGAGAATCGTGGCAAGACTTCCCAGGGCGCTAGGGGCAGCCGCGCTGGAACTTTCCCAGCACAAGCAAGCACCCGCCGACTTAATTAATCGCTGAACGCGAAGGCCGACGTTACGGGGCGCAACTCAGCACTGCACGGTCAGACCATAACCGGTGGATAGGTCCAAGTGATCGTCGTTCAACTTCTGGGTGGGATGGGAAATCAAATGTTCCAGTACGCGCTGGGAAGGGCAATGGCTCTACGATATGACGTTCCCCTGAAACTGGACCTCACGTATCTCCTGGACAGGACCCCCCGGCGCAATTTTGTTTTCCGGAGTTACGACCTGGCCGTGTTCAACGTGAAGGCCGACATAGCCACAAGCCGGGACATCCCGTGGCGGCATCGGCGCTACTTCGGAGGGCGCTTGGGACTTTTAGCCGACTCCGTGCGGGCACGTCTGGCGGCTGGCAAAGGCAGAGAGCGGAACCGCGGGTTCGACACGTCCATCCTGACACTCGGCCCCAACTGCTATCTCGCAGGATACTGGCAAAGCCCGAAATACTTCAGCCAATATGAGAGCCAGATCCGCGAGGACTTCACGTTGAAGTCCGCAATACCGCCGGTCGTAAGAGCGATGAAGGATGAGATTGAAGGAACCCTGGCGCTCTGCGTCCATGTGCGCCGAACCGACTTCGTATCTAACCCCCATCACCATTGCGTCAGCCCCGACTACATCTATCGCGGGGTGGAGCACCTCACCCGCGGTCTGGCTGGCACGCACATATACGTGTTCTCCGACGATCTCAGATGGTGCGAGGACACCTTCACATTCCAGCAGCCGTGCCAGTTTGTCGGGAACGATCTCGCTGGCGCACGGGCCGAGTGGCATTTAGAGCTGATGCGCAGCTGCAAGCTGTTTTGCATTTCCAGCAGCACCTTCGGGTGGTGGGCGGCCTGGCTGTGCGAATATTCAGACAAGCGCGTCGTCGCACCGAGACAATGGTCCCCGAACGAATTGGGGAGCGCCGCGGATTTAGTCCCTCGGGATTGGATGCGACTCTGAGTTCCCTTCTTTAGGCCGGTTCCGAGGTCCTGTGTGAACACCAACCTGATTTACGATGTTGGTTTGAATCACGGCGAAGACACCGAGTTTTACCTCGCGAAGGGGTTTCGCGTAGTTGCGATCGAAGCCGACCCCGCGCTGGCAGAGGCCGGATCCGCAAGATTCCGAAAGGAAATTGCCGAAGGCAGGCTGACGGTCCTCAATGTCGGCGTGGGGCCTACACGCGGCCGGTTCGATTTCTACGTCAACGAACACAGCGATGGATTCAGCAGCTTCGTTCGGGAAGTGGGCACGCGAGATAATAGCAAGTTCCACGTCATTCAGGTTGACACAGTTCCGTTCCGCGATATTCTTCAGAACTATGGCGTTCCTTACTACCTAAAAACCGACATTGAACGCCACGACATTTACTGTCTCCTGGGCCTTGATGCGAAGGACCTACCCAGATATGTGAGCGTCGAAGCGCACGAACTCGAATATTTGTGTATTCTGAGCAGGCTTGGCTATAACGCCTTTAAATGCGTGGATCAAACCGCTCACAACCACGGACCCCTACCGTTCCACAACGAGAACCCGCTCGGATGGGTTTCCCGCTTCGCAATCCACAATTGGCGGCGCGTGGAGCGACGTGTGTTGAAGCGCACGCCATCGAGATATGGACGTCATTTCCCCTTCGGCAGTTCCGGACCGCTGGATAGTCCCGGGGAGTGGCGCACACTGGAAGACGTTGCGTACGATTGGCTTCATTTAAAGACCGGCCATAAACACAGAGGAACGCTGAATCCCTGGGCGTGGTTCGATTTCCACGCGACGATTCTCGATTAAGGCTTTGCGATGCAGTGGCGGGGCATCGCGTGGTTATCCGCCTGGTATGACTGACCCCGTCACAGACGGCCCTGGATTGAACGGGAATGCGGCCGGGCGCGCGAACACCGCTCCCTCACGGTCGCGGCTCTGACCAGGGGCTGGGCAGCGGTTTCATGATCCTATGCTAGAAGCAGGCATAACGGGAAAGCGGGGCGCGCCGCGGGTGAGCGTCGTCATGTCGGTGTACAACGAATGCAACTACGTCCGGCGGGCAATCGACAGCATGTTGGCCCAGACTTTCCAGGATTTTGAGTTTGTGATCGTCGATGACGGGTCGACCGACGGAACGGCGGACATCATCGGCGAATACAAGGACCCGCGCATCCGGCTTTTCCGCCAAGCCAATCAGGGCCTGGAGCGCTCGTTGAATGACGGTATCTCGCTGTCCCGGGGTACGTACGTGGCGCGCATGGACGCCGACGACATTTCACGGCGGGACCGGCTCGATCTCCAAGTCAGCTTCCTGGATGAGCGGCCGTCCTGCGGCCTGGTCGGCTCATACTGCATCGTGCAGTGGGACGATGAGCCGACACAGCATCACGTCAGAGTCCCGCTTACAGACCGAGCTATTCGCCGCCGGATCTATTGGGAAAACCCGTTCGTACACAGCAGTGTAATGATGCGGCGTAGCGTGCTGGCTCGGGCCGGTTTGTACAAGCCGGAATACCGGTGGGGCGACTATGAGTTGTGGTGCCGCATAATCCAGGTGTGCGAAGCCGCTAATTTGCCGGATGAATTGGTCATCCGGACTCTTCGGCAGAGTGGTCATTACCGCGTTCGCAAGAGCCTCCACTATTCGGAGAAACTGCGGGTGCAGATGTCCGCACCGGCGTGGCAGTCAGTCCCTGTGCAAGCTCGCATGGGGGCGGCGCTTACCAGGTTGGCCTTGACCATTCATAGATGCGGCGAGGCGCTGCTGAAGGCATTCAAGCCGTGAGACCACTGATTGCCGCGTTCGCATACCTCCTATACTTAACCCTGGGGACGTACGCGGTCCCTGCCATGAGGGTAGGAGTGGGGACCTGGGTGGTGCCGTATGCGGTGCCGCTGGCGGCGATGCTGGCCGTGCTCGGGCTCTTCGCGTTCCTGGCGCGAGGGGGCGGCCAAACTAAAACGGAGCGGATGCTCACCATTTGGATATCGCTGTATCTCGGAGCGACTGTCCTCTCGCTGCCGGCCGCGCTTGTGGTGGATCCGGAATTGGCGACCAAGACTCTGTTAATGGCGAGTTTCCCTCTTGTGCTCACGCTGTCACGGCCCGGTGAGGCGCTCTGCAGACGGTGTATCTGGTTGCTGGGCATGTCGTCACTGGCGGTGGCGCTCTACGGTGTGTACGGGTATGTGACCGGGTCTATCGGAACCCCGTCGCAGCACGCATACGGCTACCTGGGAGTGACCTATACGGACAGCACCCGCAACGGAGACTCTTTGTACTTTCAGACCTTTCTTTGGGTCGCGCTAGGGGCGGCGACGTCGTACCGAAAGCGCACCTGGTTGAGGGTGATCCTCTTTGCGGGAGCCTTGGGCGCCGTGGTTGCGGTGATTCTCACGCTTTCTCGCGGCGCATGGGTTGCGGTTGCCCTAACGCCGGCTGTGGTGCTAGTCGGGACCTGGAACTCTTGGCGCGGCCGCATGCGAAGCGTGGTCCTGGTCGCCATCTGCCTTGGCGCGGCAGCGGCCATCAGCATGTCTTTTTCGGAAACGGCGCGAGAACTTGTTTCGCTAAGGGTGAACACTCTAACGACAATGTCACGGCTTGGCGGCAACAGCAATACCTCCCGGGTTAACATCATCACCGCTGTTCTCCCAATCATCGCCCAGCACCCGCTGCTGGGGGTCGGGTACGGCAATCTGCGGTACTATTTTCCCCAGAACTTGGGTATGAACATCAACCATGCCGAAAATGCATACTTACAGGCCTTCGCGGAACAAGGGGTGGTTGGGTTCATTGCGTTCGCGGGCCTGCTGGCATGGACCATTAAGAAGCTGTTGCGCCTAGTTTCCGCCAGCGGCAGGCGACAAGACTGGGCAGCGATGGTACTGTTGGCCATGGTTGTCGATTTTGCGGTGTTTTCGCTCTTTAACAACGTTTTGGATAACATGTGGTTCTGGAGCGTTATGGCTTTGGCTGCCCTGTACGTGTGCAGCAGCCGACCGGCCACAATGGCTCCGCGGCGCGTATCGCTTCGCGGCGTGGCCGCCGGTCGCGCCCGCAGATCGCCATCCCGCCTAAACCAGGTGCCCGTATCGTGACCAGCAACACCCTGAATCTGAGCCGATTGATCAAGCGCGCATGGTACGGCGGCCCGGGGCGGTTTGTCCGCAGCCATCCCGGTATGATGCGCTTATCCGCACCTCTGAAAACGTTCATCAAGCGCAAAGTGTTGCAGCCAACGCTGGACGATGGAACAGCGCCGGCCGGCGGCGCGAGACTGCACATCGGTTGCGGGACGATTCTAATTCCCGGCTACTTCAACGTCGATATCACGTATCGTCCAGGCGTGGCTTGCCTTTGCGATCTGAATGCCGGTCTCCCCTTCGCGAATAGCAGCCTCGACGAGGTTTACTGCTGCCACGTACTAGAGCACTTCGCCACGTCAGCCGTACCGGACATCCTGACGGAATTCGCGCGCGCGTTGAAACGCGGCGGCATTCTGCGCGTCTCCGTCCCGGATTTGGACGCGATCTTTCGTTGTTATTGCGACAACATCGATTGGTTCACGCCGCCGCACGATCCCTGGTTGGGTCTCCTGTACGGCGGGCAGACCAATCCATTCGATTTCCACAAGACCGGCTTCAACTTTCGTTGGCTGAAACACCTGTTGCATCGAGCGAACTTCCGCGACATCCATGCCTATCGGCCTGAAGAGATGCATGGCCTGAGGGACGCCTCTTTCTTGGACGAGCCGTTCGGCGTCCACGTGAGTCTCAACGTTATCGCAGTGCGGCACTGAGGCGCGAGCGATCCACAGTCGTCAAGACATATTCTGGACGCCGCTAATAACCGCACCTTAAACAGAGTGAAGCGCGATGCGCGTGTTGCACACCGTGGCACACTACTTCCCCGACCCGGGCGGAGGCGCGCAGGAGGTGGTGCGCCAGCTCTCGGAACGGCTCGTGCGGCTAGGCCACGACGTTACCGTCGCCACAACGCATTCGGCGAACCGCCGGGACCTCGAGCACAACGGCGTGAAGATCAAGCAGTTCCGCATCCGCAGCGTCCTGCAGCAGTCCGTTCTCGGGATTTACGGCGAGACGGAGAGCTTCTGCTCGTACTTAAAGGACGGTGGTTTCGATGTGGTCATGAACTACGCCGCGCAGACCTGGGGTACCGATCTGACGTGCCGCGTACTCGGGCAACTGCCCGCGAAAACCATACTGGCGGCCTGCGGGTACTCGGGTTTGATCGGCCTCCGGCGGCTGATGTACTGGAATTACTTCCGGCGTCTGCCGAAATATCTGCGGCGGTACGACGCGGTGGTCTACCATAGCGCCAACTACCGGGACAAGCAGTTCGGCGACAGGCACGGGATCACGCACTACCGCGTTATCCCGAACGGCATAGACAGCCGCGACTTTTCCGGACCCTGCATGGACTTCCGGCGCGAGTACGGAATCCGGACGCCATACATGATCCTCAACGTAGGCGACCACTTCCGGAATAAGGGGCACGCGCGTCTTCTGGAAGCGCTCGCCGAGATGCGGCGCGACGACGTCACGCTGGTCATAATCGGCCGTGACTTTGCTCCCCCCGGCCGGGGCTGCTGGCACCGCTGCCGGTCGGCCGCGGGCCGCTACCCTGCACGCGTGCTCTTGCTCCCCAACGCTCCACGGGATCACGTGGTTGGCGCCTTCCGCTCCGCCGATGTGTTTTGGTCCGGTTCCCACATCGAAGTATTCCCGCTCGTGATCCTCGAGGCTATGGGCGCCGGCGCGCCGTTTGTGGCGTTCCCGGCCGGCAACATCGCCGAATTGCCAGGCGGCTGCGTTGTGACCTCCGCCGCGGAAATGGCAACGGAAACCTGCGGGCTGCTCAATGACGCAACACGGCGGCGACAGCTCGGCGACGCCGGCCGCGAGGAACAGCAGCGGAATTACACCTGGGACGCCGTGGCGCTCCAGTGGGAACGTCTCTACCAGGACTTAATCTCGTCATGAACACAGGCCCGCGTCACCGCGCTCATTCGGTAGCCGTACTTGTAGCGTCGCGACAAATACGCCGATCTGTGGCGGCCGTTTTTCGATCTGTTTTTCCGCTACTGGAGCGACTGCCCTTTCCCGGTTTACCTGCTCAGCAACTCCGACGCCGTGGATATAGGCGGTGTGAGGGTTATTCCCGTCGGGCCGGATCTTTCCTGGTCGGACGGCCTCCTGCGGGCCTTGGCGCGGATCGAAGAGAACTATGTGTTCCTGTTTCTCGACGATCTGCTACTGACCGCACCAGTAGACACGGCCGCAGTCGAGACGGTGTTCGAGTGGTTCGTCGCATCCCAGGGCAACTACATCCGATTAAATGGTTTCCCCCCGCCCGACGCCGCCCTGACCGATGCCGTCGGAACGGTCGCGCCGCACACGATCTACAGAACCGGGACCGTTTTGTCGATCTGGCGCCGCGAGACGCTCGCCGAGTTGCTGCTGCCCGGCGAGAGCGCGTGGGATTTTGAGACCGACGGCTCGGTGCGCTCGGAAGCCTATGAGGGCTTCTATTCCACACGTAGAAATCACTTCCCGGTCATGAACGCGGTCATCAAGGGGAAATGGCAGCGGGCAGCCCTGCGAAAGACCAAATCGCTGTGCCCCGGTTTCGAGGTCGGATCCCGGCCGATCCTAAGCCGCCGCGAGCAAGCTGGTCTGTGGCTACGGATACGGGGCAACCGCCTGCTCTATCGGGTCCCGGCGGCATGGCGCAAGCCAATCCGCGAGTTTGTACGTGGGCATGCATGACGATCTGGCTCATCAATCCTTACGGCCCGATCCCATCCGAGGGATGGCGGCATTACCGCTTCGCCATGATGGGAGAGTTTCTTGCGCGAGAGGGCCATATCGTCACCTGGTGGACCGCGAACTTCTCGCACCACTTCAAACGCTTCCGATCCGCCGGCTGGCGAGATATTCCGGTTTGCGACCGATTCCACATTCGCCTCGTACCTACCGCGGCCTACCGCACGAACGTCAGCTTGGGCCGTCTGCGATTCGAGGCGCATTTTGTCCGGAACGTGCTGCGCGGGGCGCGCGACCATGAAGCCCCGGATCTACTTATCGGAGTCGATCCACCACAGACCATCGGCTGGCTAGCCACCAAGCTCAAGACCCGATTCGGCGTGCCACTGGCGCTCGATGTCATGGACATGTGGCCCGAGTTGTTCCGCCTTGCATTTCCCCAACCCGTGAAATGCTTCGCCCGTCCCGTTCTCTTCCCGTTCTACGTACTGCGGAGGCGCAACTTGTCGCGCGCGGACGGCCTCATCGCCTTATGCCAGACGTATATGGATCTCGCCTTACATGAGGCGCCCGTACTGCGGACGCGGCCGAGCGCGGTGGTCTTCAACGGCATCGACGTGGGCGACTTCTCCCCTGCCCCGGTATCGGCGGGGGATCTAGCTATGCCGAAGCCGCCCGGCGAGATCTGGGCCATCTACGCAGGGTCGCTGGGAGCCAACTACGACGTGGATACGGTCCTGAACGCGGGGCTTGCCCTGAGAGGATCCAGGATCCGGCTGCTACTTGCCGGCGACGGGCCGCGGCGTGCGGACGTGGAGCATTTCATCAAGACTTACCCTTCGGCCAATCTGAGGTATTTGGGCAAACTAGACCATAAGGACCTGATCCAGTTATACCGGGTGTGCGATATCGGCCTGTGTCCCTACGGACCGGAATCCAACGTGGCCATGCCCGACAAGGCATACGACTACATGGCGGCCTGTCTTCCGATGGTGAACTCGCTGCCGGGCGAGCTGGCGGAGATGCTGCGTCGGGAGGATGCCGGGCTGCCGTACGAACCCGGCAATGTATTGTCCCTATCGAACGCTCTACGCCGCCTCGCCTCCGAAGAGCCGGAACGGCTGCGCATGGCCCGGAATTCCTTCGGGCTGGCGGCCGAATTCGACTCCAAGCGTCAATACCTTAAGCTCGTCAAGTTGCTGGAAACGCTCTTATCGCGTGGATAGCAAGGCAGGCTGGATGCATGACCGTCGCCGATAAGAGAGGATCTGAACCTAGAGACCCTTCAGACTGAATACACGATGCGCATCATCCTGCTTGTGAACGATAGCTACTTCGCTTGGCGCCTCGCCGAGCCGATCTTTCGGGGCCACCACGATAATGTTCGTTTTGTAGTGTTTTCAAGACGCATCAAAAGTTCGCCGTCGGCCATTTACTCCATCTTCCGCAAAGCTAGTTTGCCCTACTTCGGCTATAGGGCTACCGTCCAACTCGTATCGGCAATTGCAGATCGAACCTGCGGTAGATCGGTCAGGTCTGAATGCTGTAAGTACAACATCCGTTACGCGGAGACGCGAGATATTAATTCGACACCTGAACTCCTAAATGGCGGCTCGTTCGACTTGGGAGTCGCGATAAATTGCGACCAAATTATCCGGCAGCAAGTGCTCGATGTGTGTAAACGGGGAATTCTCAATGTACACGCCTCCAAATTGCCGGAGGACCCGGGCATTTCTCCCGTGCTGTGGGCGTTTGCGCGGGGTGACCAAGTGATATGGTCCAGCGTATACAAGATGGATCGAGGGTTGGATACCGGCCCGATTATTGAGCAGGTTCCCTTCGCGGTTGAGCCCGGCGAGACCGCGTTCCGCCTTTATGAGAGGATTTGTCAGGGCAGCGGTGCCCGGTTGTCCCAGATCATCGAACAGTTTTCGCGTGGGGATGTTGCATATCGTCCACAGCAGCGCTCGTCCGCCGCGAAATATCTTAGTTGGCCCGATCGGACGCACTATAGGCTAATGAGGCAGAACGGCCGGCGTTTCATTAGCTGTGCAGATCTGGTGCGAGCATTCGCGACGGAGCGGACCCCGGGATAAATTGTGGAATTCATATCACATAACCGCCCGGATATTGGAGAGGAGGAAATCGCCGAAGTAGTCGCTACTCTAGAGTCCGGTTGGCTCACCGCTGGTCCCCGAACGGCGGCCTTTGAACAGGAGTTTCGGGCGTACGCCGGGGCCTCTCACGCCCTCGCCGTAAACTCCTGCACCGCGGGGCTGCATTTGGCGCTTGCCGCGATGGAACTCGAACCGGGCGACGAAGTGATTACGACGCCCCTCACTTTTTGCGCGACGGTAAACACGATTCTCGAGGCCGGCGGGACGCCAGTGCTCGCAGACATCGGTGAAGATCTTAATATCGACCCTCGTGCGATCTCCGCGGCCATCACCGACCGGACTCGCGCGATTTTGCCGGTTCATTACGGCGGCCTGCCTTGCCGGATGCAGGAGATCTGGCAGTTGGCCAGGGATCGAGGGCTGAAAGTGATTGAGGACGCCGCCCACGCCGCGGGCGCCGCTTACAACGGCGGCCCCATCGGCAGCGGCCCGAGCGACGCCGTGGCGTTCAGCTTCTATGCGACCAAGAACCTGTGCACGGGCGAGGGCGGCATGGTGACAACGCCCTCCCCGGAACTGTACGAACGAATGCGGATTCTTTGCCTGCACGGCATCAGCCGCGGCGCATGGAACCGGTACGCGGAGAAGGGGAATTGGTATTACGAGGTGGTCGAGCGCGGCTTCAAGTACAACATGAGCGATATCATGGCCGCCATCGGCATCCACCAACTCCGTAAGCTGGATCGAATGAACGCCCGCCGGGCGGAGATCTCGGCTGCTTATAACCGCGCCTTCGCGGATATCCCCGAAGTGGAGCTTCCTCCGGAGCGCGCGGGCGCCGTCCATGCCTGGCACCTTTACGCGCTCCGCCTGAACCTCGACACGCTGTCCATCGACCGCGCTCAATTCTTTGAGGAAATGCGCGGGCGCGGCATCGGCTGCAGCGTTCACTTCATCCCTATCCCGCTGCATCCGTATTACCGGCGAACGCTGGAGATGCGGGATCCATGTACTCGCGCGCTCAACGAATATCCACGGTTACTGTCGTTGCCCCTCTACCCGAAGATGACGGACGAGGAAGTCCGCAGGGTCACCGATACCGTTCAAGACATCGTCCACGCGTTTAAGAGGCGGGTCA
>Ga0187884_10002053_pt1 | contig 17378 bp, 15 predicted proteins | sample June2016WEW_20_4_FD_132983 | JGI IMG/M metagenome (GOLD analysis project Ga0187884, IMG submission 132983) | Peatland microbial communities from SPRUCE experiment site at the Marcell Experimental Forest, Minnesota, USA - June2016WEW_20_40 | ecosystem: Environmental > Terrestrial > Soil >...
AGGACGTAGCCGTTGCCCTCGCCGCGCGGATGGAACGGCTCGCCGGTCGGGCGCTTGTGGGCGACGTTGTAAGCCGGGACAGCCTCGATCTTGACTCCGGCGACCGTCCGCGTCTCGCCGTTCTTCATCACGATTCCGCCCGGCATCTCCTCGGCAGCCTTCTCCGTCAGCACGACCGTCGTCCCGTCCTTGCGCGCCGCCGCGATGGCCTTCGGATCGAAGTGGTCGCCGTGGGAGTGCGTGATCAGAATCGCGTCCGCCTTCGGCAGCGTCTCGTAATCCGCCAGGCGCGAATACGGGTCCACGTGGAACACCTTGCCGGCGAACGTGAAGATCAGCGTCCCGTGCCCCACGAAGGTTATCTTCAACTCGCCGGCGGACGTCTGAATGCGGTCTTCCTCGAACATTGCTTTCCCTCCTGATCTGAAAAGGTACTCATACCTCGAATGCGCCTCCCTTGCAAGCAAGATCAGCCGGGCGCGCGGCCGGCGGCGGCTTTTCGACTTGACGGGCGCGGCCGGCGGCGTATACTTGACCGGCAAAACGTTCCTGCGGCCCCTTTTCACGTCCGGCGCCGAAGGCCGTGCCGGGTCTGCGAGGTGATGCCGTGTCCATTCTGAAGACCGAAGTGCTCACGCGCTGCTTCGGCGCGCTGAAGGCCGTGGACGCCGTATCGCTCGCCGTGGAGGCCGGCGAGGTGTTCGGCTTGCTCGGGCCGAACGGCGCGGGCAAGACGACGCTCATCAAGATGCTGACGACGCTGCTGCCGCCCACTTCGGGCAAGGCGAGCGTGGGCGGCCTGGACGTGGTCCGGCGGGCGCGCGACGTCCGGCGCATCATCGGCTACGTGCCGCAGATGCTCTCAGCGGACGGGACTCTGACCGGCTACGAGAACCTGCTGATCTTCACCAAGCTCTACGACCTGCCGCGCGCCGAACGCAAGCCGCGCGTGCAACGGGCGCTGCAACTCCTAGGCCTCACGGAGGCGGCGAACCGGCTCGTCCGCACGTATTCCGGCGGCATGATCCGGCGGCTGGAGATCGCCCAGTCCATCCTTCACGAGCCGAAGGTGCTGTTCCTGGATGAGCCGACGATCGGCCTGGACCCGCTGGCTCGCGAGGCGGTGTGGGACCGCATGAGGCAGCTCCGGACCGACTTCGGCGCAACGATCCTGCTGACCACGCACTACATGGATGAAGCCGACGACCTGTGCGACCGGGTCGCCATCATGCACCAGGGCACCGTGCGGGCGGTCGGCTCGCCGGATGAACTCAAGAAGGGAATCGGCGGAGACGGCGCGACGCTCGAGCAGGTCTTCGCGCACTATGCCGGCGCATCGGTCGCATCGGAATCGGGAGGCAGCTATCGTGAAACCTCAAGGACCCGGCGCACCGCCCGGCGGCTCGGCTAGCGCAGCCGCGCCGCGCGCCGGATGGAACCCGCTGGCCGCGGTGGCGCGTTTCGCGGGGAAGACCGGCGTCATCGCCGAGCTGGAAGTGCGCAAGCTGCGCCACGATCCGACCGAGCTGATCACGCGCGCCATGCAGCCGGCCCTGTGGCTGCTGGTGTTCGGACAGGTGTTCAGCCGCGTCCGCGCGATTCCCACCGGCGACCTGCGCTACCTGGACTTCATGGCGCCGGGCATCCTGGCGCAGAGCGTGCTCTTCATCGCGATCTTTTACGGCATCGCGATCATCTGGGAGCGGGACCTCGGGATCGTTCAGAAGTTCCTGGTCAGCCCGACTCCGCGCGCCGCGCTGGTGCTGGGCAAAGCCCTCTCGGCGGGCGTCCGCGCCCTGTCGCAGGCGATCATCGTCTACGCGCTGGCGTTCATGCTCGGAGTCAAGTTGCGCTGGAACCCGCTGGACCTGCTGGGCGTCGTATGCGCCGTCCTGCTGGGCGCGGCGTTCTTCTCCACGCTTTCGCTGATCATCGCCTGCATCGTCAAGACGCGCGAGCGGTTCATGGGGATCGGCCAGATCCTGACCATGCCGCTGTTCTTCGCCAGCAACGCCATCTATCCCATCGCCATCATGCCCAATTGGCTGCAGGTCATTTCGAACGCCAACCCGCTGACGTACGAGGTGGACGCGCTGCGGGCGATGATGGTGGTCGGAGGGGCGAGCAGCTACGGCGTAGGGCTGGATTTGGCCGTCCTGCTCCTCGCGACGAGCGCTTTCGTGATCGTCGCGGCAAGGCTCTACCCGAACGTCGCGCGGTAGAGTCCCGCTCTTTCCCCTTGCGGAGAAGCCGCGTTCGGATTATAAAGGGCGGCGGAAGCGATTCGAGCGATTGGAGGAAACCGCGTGACGGCGCAGGACCGGATTCAAGTCGCGATCAAGCGGAAGCCGGGGACGGAGGACATCGCGCTGCCGGCTTACATGAGCGAGCACGCGAGCGGAATGGACCTCCGGGCCGCCGTCGAGGCGCCGGTGGTGATTCAGCCCGGCGAGGTGCGGCTGGTCCCGACGGGCATCTACATCGCCGTGCCGCCGGGCTACGAGGCGCAGGTGCGCCCGCGCAGCGGGCTGGCGCTCAAGAACGGCGTCTTCGTGGTCAATACGCCCGGCACGATTGACGCCGATTATCGCGGCGAGGTCGGGATTATCCTCGGCAACATCGGCCGCCAGCCGTTCACCATCGAGCGCGGGGCGCGCATCGCGCAACTGGTCATCCAGCGCGTCGCCCGAGCCGAATGGCAACTCGCCGATTCCCTGCCCGAGACCGCGCGCAGCGACGGCGGGTTCGGACATACTGGAACATAAGGCTTTTCCATGGACCGCCGCAAGATCTATCTCAGAGGACTGGGCGTTGCCCTCGTCGCGCTGGCGCTGATCCTCCTCATGAGCTTTATCAGTTACAACCGCAGCGATTATCCGTACCCTGTGGTCGCTCCGGTCAACACGACCCCCGAAAACATCTGCGGCACCGTCGGCGCGCACCTCGCATGGCTGTTCTGGTTTTTCTTCGGGATGGGCGCCATCCTGCTGGTTTTCGCGACAGCGGTGGTCGGCGGGCTGATGATCATCGCTCAGCCCGTCACCGACCCCGTCGTACGCGGGCTCGGCGCCGGCCTTTTCCTGCTGGCGTGGTGCGGGTTGGCCTCCCGCATCTTCGACCCGAAGGCCATGCCCGGAGGCGCGGGCGGAATTATCGGCCACTTTCTCGCAGAGGTTCTGCTCAAGCCGCTCGGGCTCGGCGGATACGTGGCCGCGCTGGCCGGCCTGGTGCTCGGGGCGCTGCTGGCGGCGGACGCCTGGGTGCTCTGGCTCGGCCGGAAGGGCGTCGAGATGGTGACGATGCACGGCGGAGCCGCGGCGTCCTCCGGCGCGACGACGGCGGAGAATTCCGCTGAAGCGACCGCTTCCAAGCTCTCCGCCGAAGAGCGCATCGCCGAGCAGAAGGAGTCGCTGCGCAAGCGCCTGGCGGAGCGGAAGACGGCGCCTGCGCTTGAGCCTGCGGCGACCGATTCCGAAGAGCGCTCGGCGGGCAAGCCGCTTCCCACGCCGGCGTCCGAAGCGCCGACTGTCGTCCTCCGGGAAAAGGAGCCGCGGAAACCCGTCCCGCAGGCCGCGCCGGAAAAGCCGCCGCGCTCGAAGGAGGCCGCGCGCAAGGAGCCGGAGACGGCCGGCGATTACCGCATGCCCGGCCTGGAGGTGCTCGATCCGCCGCAGCCGGCCGACGCGAGCGCGCCCGACGAGGACGTCGAGGGCAAGCGCGAGGTGCTTGAACGCACGCTCGAGGAGTTCGGCATCGTCGCGCAGGTCGTCGAGGTGGATCCCGGCCCGGTCATCACCCAGTTCGAGCTGGAACTCGCCGCCGGGATCAAGATCGGCAAGATCATAGGCCTCTCCGACGACATCGCGCGCGCGCTCAAGGCGCAGAGCGTCCGCGTCGTCGCGCCGATCCCGGGCAAGTCCACCGTCGGGATCGAAGTGCCCAACAACACCCGCCAGGTCGTCCGCCTCCGCGAACTCTTCGAGAGCGGCATCATGCAGCGCAAGCGCATGACGATCCCGCTCCTCCTGGGCAAGGACGCCAGCGGCGAGCCGCTCCTCGCCGACCTCGCGCAGATGCCGCACCTCCTCATCGCCGGCGCCACCGGCTCCGGCAAGTCCGTCTGCATGAACTCCATCATCATGACGTTCCTGATGACCCAGTCGCCCGAGGACGTCAAGCTGATCCTGATTGACCCGAAGATGGTCGAGCTCTCCGCCTTCCGCGACATCCCGCACCTGATGACGCCCGTGCTGACCGACATGAAGAAGGCCAGCGCCGTGCTCGAGTGGGCCACGCACAAGATGGACGAGCGCTACTCGCTGCTGGCGAACGTCGGCGTGCGGAACATCGGCGCCTACAACGCGCTCGGCGAGAGGGAAATCCGCAAGCGGCTCGACGTCGGCCCCGACGACGATCTCGAAGGCGTGGCCTTCCACCTGCCGCACATCATCATCATCATTGACGAGCTGGCCGACCTGATGATGGTCTCGGCGAAGGACGTGGAGAACACGATCACACGGCTGGCGCAGAAGTCGCGCGCGGTGGGCATCCACCTGATCGTCGCCACGCAGCGGCCGTCCGTGGACGTCGTCACCGGCCTCATCAAGGCGAACCTGCCGTCGCGGCTGGCGTTCCAGACCGCCAGCAAAGTGGACTCGCGCACGATCCTCGACCGCAACGGCGCGGAGAAACTCCTCGGCCGCGGCGACATGCTCTTCCTGCCGCCCGGCTCCGCCAAGCTCATCCGCGGCCAGGGCGCGTTCACCAGCGACGAGGAGATCCGGCGCGTGACCACGCTCATCGCCCAGCGCGCCAAGCCGCACTACGACGCCGAACTCGCCAACCCGCAGGGCCTCCAGGAAGGCGAAGGCGCCGCGCAGGACCCGCTCTTCGACGACGCGGTCCGCATCATCCTCGAGAGCCAGCGCGGCTCCGTCTCGCTCCTGCAGCGCAAGCTCGGCATCGGCTACGGCCGCGCCTCGCGGCTGGTGGACCTCATGGCCGCCGCGGGCATCGTCGGCGAATACAAAGGCAGCCAGGCGCGCGAGGTCCTCTTCACGCTCGAGGACTGGGACGCGCAGCACGGCACGTCCGGCGGCCAAAACGGCGAAGGCTGACCCGCGCGGTCCCGGCTCCCGGATTCGTTCGCAGGTAAGACCTTTTCTAAATTGTTTCACGTGGAACAATCAGAGTATTCCTTATATCATGCCCCCTTTCATGCCGCCACATTGATGCCGAAACGGGCCGGAATGAGTCCACATGGCCTACGCCATCCCTCCAATGCCGTCATCGCACGACGCAGCCGCAAAATACCCCGAAAAAAACAGTCGCCTCGACAACCTCATTTGAAAAAACGAATCCAATCGCCGGCGACAACCCAAACCAACCTGACGCAAGTATCGGAAGCGGGATGGAACGGCCGGACCCCGACTGTACATGGCGACGGGAAAGCCGCGCTTGTGACTGGGGCCGCTCCGATTGGTATCGCCTGGCGCGTCGAAACCGACGACGCCGACTTGCCCGTCTCTGGCGGGATAGATGTTTGGGATATCCCGCTATCGTCCCGTTTCCAACTTGACAGGTTTACCCGCCCCTGGCGGGCTTGATCCCGGGGAATGAACTTGACCGAGGCCTCTGAGGCGCTATAATACTGCGTCGGGAAGTCGGCCGTCCTCGGAAGGATGGCCCAATGGGAAAGTCCCGGCAAAACGTTCCCATGCTGAGGGAGCAGGGGCATGGAGGCGCAAGACGCCGGTCCCGGCGACCCCGCCGACTCCGGAGCAGCACCCCAAAGCGAACCCCAACTTCAACCTCTTCCTCCCGCCGCGCCGGCGCCGCCCCCGCCGCCGCTCCAGGCACTTCCTTCGAACGGCCGGCCCGCGAGCATCGCATTAGGGCATCTGCCGCGCTTCCTGATGATCCATAACCCCTTCTATCTGATCAGCGCCGCGCTCGTCTTCTATGGTTTTTCCATCCGCTTCAACTCCAGCGGGGTTGCCTCGAACGGGTGGTGGCTTGTCGGGCTCATGTCCGCGTACACCGCGATCCTGGCGATCACCGCCCCTTTGATCGTGCGCTTCGGCAAAGTCTGGCAGGACGCGCGCTCGATCCTGATCCTTGTCCCTCTGCTCTCCCTGGCCACTTCCGTCAGCCTCGATGAACTCGGCATCCGCCACACGCGCGAGATGGCCGCGCCGCTCGTCCTGACGGCCTTCGCCGCCGCCATCATCATCTCGCAGACTCTTGTTTTCGGCATGAAACTCCGCCTGCGCGCGTACAATCCCGCCTTCCTGGCGATCATGGCTGTCTTCTTCCTGTATCCACTGGGCTTAATGTTCTATCAGGAATACGTTGCGCCTTCCGACGCGAAGCGCCTTGCGTTCGCGGTCCTGGGCTTCCCGCTCGCCCAGGCGCTCGCCTTCCTCACCCTGTTGCCCGCCATCCGGCGCGGCCCGAAGTACATCCAGGACAACGGCACTCCCTGGGGCTGGCCGTACTTCCCGTTCTCGCTCTTCTTCCTCCTCGCGCTGGCCGTGTTCGCCCGCGAGTACTTCCTGACCCTCTCCTTCCTGCCCATCGAAGGGATGGCCAGCCCGCTCGGCACGTATGCGCTGGTCCCCTTCATCCTCGCCGTGGCTCTCCTGATTCTGGAAATGGCCCGCGCCGGCGGACATGCCCGACTGCGCGCCCTTGCCCTGTGGCTTCCGCTGCTCGCGGTTCTTCTCTCCTTCTCCAGCGCCGAGCGTTACGGCGTCTGTGCCGATGTTCTCGAGACGATCCGCCGGACGGTCGGCACGCCCGTGCTGTGGGCGATCGGCGGCGCTTTGCTCTTCTATGTCTACGCCGCGATCCGCCGCATCGGCGGCGCCGAGGCCGGAATCATCACCCTTTTGCTCATCGCTTCCGCGGTCGGCCCGCGCACGCTCGATAGCGATACACTCGTCCGCCCCAGCCTCTGGGTGCTGGCGGCCGCCGTGGCCGTCGAGCTTGTTCTATCCTGGCGGCAAAAGAGCGCCCCTCGCGCTCTGCTCGCGCTGCTGATCCTGGAATGCGCCCTGATCAGCGCCGGAACCGGAAAGATTCCCGCCAACTGGATCGCCGGCATCGCCATACACGTATTTCTGATCGGCATCCTCGCCATCGGCGCCATCTTCCACGACAAAGAGGCGCAGGCCCTGCAGCGCTTCTCCGCCGCCATCTGGGTGCCCCTCGTTTTCGTGTTCCCGCTCGCCGCCACGGAAGGCTACGCTCAGCGTCCATGGTTCCCGCTCGGATACAGTCTCGTCATGACCGCCGCGGCCTTCGGCTACTGGCGGCTCACCCGCAACCGGAGTTTCAGCAAAGCCGGCGTGCGCTCCTGCGGCCTGATCGTCTTCCACCTCATCGTTCTCCTCTGGCAGAAAGCGAGAACCATCGAAGAATCCCGAGGCATCTTTGCCATGGTCCTCGGGATGTTCTTTTTCGTCGTCGCAGTCCTGATCAGCCTGGTCAAAGGGGGCGTCCTTCGCCGCAGATCGTAGCCCCCGAAGTTCCGGGGACGCGCGCAATCTCGTTCGGCCCTCCATTTGCTAAAGGAAGAATGGCACCCGTGAGCGGTTGTGGCAAGACCTGCGCGAGGTTACCTCCACCACGCGAAGTACGCCGGCTGGTACATCAAGGAGATACAGGTCGGCTCCTGTTACGAGCCGATCCCGGGCGACTACTCTGAGGAACTCACGATCGAGTTGCCCGCGGGCGACTGGCGTCTCGATTGGGTCGAGCCGGCGAGCGCGCGGGTGATCGCTGCGTCGCGGATCAAGCATGGGGGAGGAACGGTCACGGTGCGCACCCCGGCGCACCGGCTGGACATCGCGCTGGCCATCAGGAGGGGATGAGCTGGCTCCGGCCGGCGTCAGGATCTCGCGGGGAGCGTTGCAGACATAGAGGCCCCCCTCGCGCGTATCGAGTCGAAGCTCGGAGAAACTCAATCGCCGAAACGGTGACCCTCAACAGGTTCCGCAGGTTCAGGGGATACCATACGTATTTTGGTAAAGAAATAGTCAAGTATGGTGATCCCGGAAGTGCGAAAGATTACCAACTTAATCCCATAGACTTCAATTGTGCTTGGGCGCTCTTGTTGCCCGCTTTCGCGGACCGTTTGAGTGCATCGACATTCGGCCCCTGCGACGGCGCTGGCGCCTGCTGCCTCGGCGGAGGTGCTTGCTGTTGCTTCACTGCATTCTGTTGGTGTGATGTCGCGCCTTGCCCTACCGTATTGTGTTGATGCAGTATCTCGGCTTGGCTGACCGACGCCGGAATTGGACGGTTTTGCCGCTCGATGGCCCTTTGCTGCACTGCGTACTGTTTTGTGTAAAGGTTCCTCTCCTCGGCTGTCAAGTGCGAAGAATGTTTCGTTACAGGTTTCCCGTCCGGTCCTATGAATGTAACCTCATGGTCCGGTCCATTAAGTCGCTTCATCGTTTCCGCTTGCCGACGCTCCTCGCGCAATTCACGCCTGAACACATCCTCCAGCCAGCGTTCGTTAAGCATCATCAAGTAGTATGGTGAGGTCGGCGCATTCGACCAAGCAGCGGCTTGCTGCCCTACGTACTGTGTGGTGTAAAGTCCGATTTCCTCCGGAGTCAGGCTCGATGAATCTTCCGTTACGGACTCGCCGTCTGTTCCAACAAAACTAACCTTGTGAATTGGCCCAGCAAGACTTGCTATAGCCTCATCCTGCCACTGTTTTTGCCGCGCGTCGTTGCCAAGGCTCGCTTCGGCCTGCAACGTCGCATTTTGAGCTACATGCGCTAGAGCTGACTCAAATGACATCTGTTCCCCGCTCAGCGGCAATCCAAGGCTCGGTCGCGCACTGTCGGGTATGGTGTCCAAGTCGAACCACGCCATTCCCATTCCGTCCGGACCGGCATAACGCAGGAACACATCGCCGCCCTCGTGACCTAGGATTTTAACATTCGTCAATGTCTTACCATCGGTTGTCGTGAAAGATACCGGCTCCTGAGCGTATGCGCAGACCGCAAATGTCAGTGCAACAACGCCTGCCAATACTTTCATCCTTCGTCCTCCTCTAAAGTTGCCCCTAAACCATTACGGAGTTTTCCAAACGTTATTGCCCTGCTCGTCGCGCAAGTTCACTCTTGGACCGTTCTCGTCCATAGCAAACCCGGCACGGTCCCTGCCATTCTCATCGAACAAACCGAGCCCGGCCCCATTTTCCAATACAGCAAGGGCGACTCTCGTTTTGCCATTTTCATCCCGTAGGACCAGTACCGGTCCGTCTTTGCCCATGGACAACACGGCGCGGACGATGCCCTTTTTGTCGGCTAAAATAAGTCCCGATTCGTCCTTCTGTGCAGCCAGCATAACGTCGCCCATGCCGCTCTCGTCTTTCAACCTCAGCACCGGGCCGCCTTTCCCCACTTCCAATATGGCGCGGTCTTTACCGTTCGCGTCCATCAACCTCAATGTGGGCCCGTCATTATTTACTTCAAGTACAGCACCGGTCTTACCTTTGCTGTCCATCACAACTAATTTCCGCGTGCTGACTCCCCCCCATATTTGCGATTGGACACTGCTCGCGGCGTCCTTACGCAGTTGCCCCATCTCCTGCCGCTCCGCCTCAAGTGCCTGAGCCGTCTCTTGGTGTTCCAGGACAAGCGCCTGCTCCAGTTGCTCCAATGCTGCGACTTTTTCATGGAGCGCCGCAATCTCTGACCTATTACATCCGGCGAGCAAGGCGCTTGCTAACGCCCCGATAATGATGAGCCGCATCACCCGCCCTAACCGTTCTTTAGTCGCCATACTGTAGCCTTTCTTAAAAGGACCCTATAGTCAACTCTCCTTCGACTTTGTCTTATTCTGTACATCAGTAGCTAATGCCCGAGTGTTTCGCTCAATTCTCAGGAGCAATGGGAATATCAAGAAGCCCATTAGCACAAGGAATGCTCCACCAACAACCTCGGCCGCCTGGAGACGTTTAGCACGTGCAACCTCCATCGCGACAAGGTTCTCTTTCTCGACGGCATTTATATTGTCAAGCCCTTCTACATACTCGCTAACATACCACCCCATGGCGTCCCACAGATTCACTTCCTTGTCTGAATGCACGAGAGATGTCTTTAGTGTTTCATTTAGAAATGAGTCAAGCCCCAAAAGCACACGGTCAACATGATGTTGTGGCAGTCGCTCTATCTCCTCGGTCAAAGTGTCGGCCAAGGACCGTTCATCTGGCGAATGATACTTGGCCCGAAGATTCTCAATCGCCAGCTTGATGTTTTCCTTCTTCGCTCGCCGTCCTTCGGCCGGCTGCCGTGGTCTGTTAGCGGGTGCAGAATCGTTAGTAGGGGTGTGAAGGGCGATGAAATACTGTCGGCATTGTTCTGCTTGGGGAGAGGGTTCGGGTGGCACAGGTTGCGTTTCAGGACGAATTACAAACACAAGGTAGACCAAGACCGCTGCTATAGCCAAAGAGCAAATTGCGATGATAAAGACACTAAAGATTTCCCCAAGGAAAAACACTGGTTTAAACACTCTACCGCAAGCGCGCGAAAGAGAGGTTGCAATGCCGGCATGATCGGCGTTCAGTGCCCCGCTCAAGTCCTTTTCCGATTGCGCCTGCTGCTTTCGACAAGTTTCATCCTCGTGCCTTTTTTTCTCCTCAAGCCGCCGGGTCTCCGCTGCGGCCATCTGTTCGCTCCTTCGGGCAGCCTCTTCCGCAATCATCTGCTGACGGGTTTTTTCCCGTAGCTGTCGCCTTGCCGCAGCTTGCAAACGTTCCTCTTCCGCTTGCTTCGCCGCATCCTGCATTTCCTGCAATTCTCGTTGACCGGGCACAATGAAAACGGCCTTGCAGAGCGGGCAGGTGTCCTTTTTCCCGGCGTCAGTAAGGTCAGATTCGAGGTCGTTGTGACACTTGGCACACTGGTAAGCTACCTTCGGCTTTCCGATGATACCTTTCTTCACTTCATAGCCGTCGCTCGCCATTGCAGAGGTTCCTTTGTCAATTCGCTTGCCGTTCTTGGAGCTTGTCGCGAATGTGGTTCTACGTTCTTCACTCTGAGTGTCCGATTTTACCGTGGAATCGGGTTCGCCTGGCGGACTGCGCGAGGAGACACTGATTCGATCGTCTTAGCGTGAGCTGGGGAGTCAGAATAGGCAGCGGAACCGTTATCGCCTTCAAAGACAGATTGCAAAGTCGCAGTTCATCCCTGTGCTTCAGAGGACTGCTGCTCGTCTTCTGACCGTTGACGATGACGTCGCCGCCACTATCGAGATCCTCGATGACCCATTCGGTCTTTTCCCGGACAATCCGACAATGCTGCTGGGAAACCGTGCCTTCGTCAGGGGATATATCGCAGTCCGAACCGCGCCCCCAAACCGCACCGCCGGCAGGAATGGTTATCTCTGGCCCCTTGTGCTCGCCCGCGAGCACTTCCAGAATCATATCTTCCGACACGCTGTAACTCCCTTCCGTTTTCGCCCTTGAACAGAATCGGGAGCATCAACCGGCCCGCTATTACAGCATACGCTGTATTTGCCAGAACTCTACACCCTTTGTTCCCGGCGTGTCAAGGCCGTTTGCCCCCGAAAAACTCTTTGAATTCGGGGGGAGGCCATACATAACTATTTCCGCCCCTGTTTTTTACAGCGTGGTTCTGGGCTCTGGGGACACCAGGAAAAACAAATGGTTAATTTGGTGTCCCCGGAACTACCCGTCGCCGCTCATCCTCGGGCCGGGCGAACGGAACTGGCCCGGAAGACCCAATCCTGGTCGTCAGGCGCCTCCAGTCGCACCGATCTTCCGCGCACTGGAGGCAGTTGCACCGTCTCTCCCGTCCGCGGATTGAATCGGCTGAGGACGAACCGGCCGCGAGGGAGTTCGAGATCGCCGCCTCGCGCGCCGGCCAGGTAGATGACGCAGATGCTCTTGCCGTCGGAGAGGCAGTACGCGTACCCGCCATCGGCGCGGACCCGCTCGTCGCTGGGCTCCAGCTTCCACCAGGGCAGCGAGGTGAAGAACCGGTGCAGCCGGTCCAGGTCGGCCAGGGCGTCCGCGTATCGCGGGTTGTCCACGAGGAAAGGACCGGGTTCCCGCCGTCCGCCGAAATAGGTGCTCCCGAAGCCGGTGACGAAGTAGGCGCCGGCCATCGGGATGACCCAGGATGCGCGGCGAAAGGACGTGCGGGTGTGGGAGTGTTCCTTGTCCACGATGCCATCCCCGTCGGCGTCGCGGAGATAGTAGGCGTACTCGGCCGCGACCACCGGCTTGCCATGGCGGCGCGCGTCCTTGAGGAACTTCCGCAGCTCGTTGCGGTGGGCGTCATGGGCCTCTTGCCTGCTGAACGCGAAGTACGCCTGGGAGTACTCGCCGAAGCTCATCCAGTCGTCGTCCGCGAACTCCTGCGATGAGATGCCGACAGGGCCGGGGCCGGGATGTATCCCGATCATCCGGCCGTGCGGGTCCGTTCGGCGGATCTCGCGGCCAATGGAGCGGAAGAACTCCTCCTCGCCGAGCATGTACTGCCATTCGCCCGTGACATGGAAGACGATATGGAAGGCCGCATACCGGGCCACGACGTATCGGGCGAACCGCAGGCGGGCCTGGTGGGTCGGCAGCGATCTCCAGTAGGGATTGCCCATGGCATAGAGAACCACCAGCCCGAAGACCATGCCCTTGTCGTTGATGTGGCGGAGACGAGCATCCGCCTCCTGAAGGAAGGCGGGATTGATGACCTCGTTTGCGGCATCCAGGAACAGCTCGCCGCCCTCGTTGCCCCCGCCCTCGACGCCGCCCGTGCCGGCCAGTTCGGTGTGCATGTAATTGAAGCCCTGTGCCGCGCGGACGTCCACGTGGTGCATGGCCGTCTCGTGGTTCAGCTTCTTGGCCGGCTCGGCCTGGAGCACGCGCCAGGCCTTCTCGCCGAAGAACCACATCGGCGTGCCGTCCTGATACTGGAAGTGCAGAGGATGCCCCTTCATGGGCTGGATGCTTCCGCGCAGACCGGACGCGACGCACCGGAATGAGCCGCCGCGCCCGTTCAGGCCGGCGTCGTCGGAGCGGATGGAGTAAGACCAGTCTCCCTCCAGATCGGGGCTGACGCGGAGTTTCCAGGCCTTCCCGCCGTCCCAGAAGAGAGGGATGGTCCATTCTCTCTTGTCGGGCCGGCGGAGAGTGGCCGTCGCTGCGGCCTGCGCGTAGGGATTCGCGTACGCGCCGGAGTGCTCGAAGCGCTCCTCGAACATGCCGAATCGGGGAACGTCATTGCCCGTGGGCTGCGAAGCGGAACGCCTTCGGGTCTTCGCCATGATCGAGTTCCTCATGTATGCGCGCGGTTGCGCCTGCCGGTCCGCAGTTACGTATGCTGCCCGGGGACTCTGCGGCACGACTACTCTGGCGATTCTTCCCATGCGTGGACCGTACCGTGACTCCTCGCCGGAGTCAAGAAAGAACCGGCATTATGTCCCCGGCGTACCCGCCAATGCTGCCGCCCGTATCAATAATTATGTATGGTGTCCCGGGAACCTGGAACCTCAAAGTTGAGGTATGGACAGTAACGCGTTACTGTCTGTGCTGCTGCACCCGAAGTCTGTGTGCTCAGTCCAATGCTCATCCGGTGCTGATCCTCCCTTTTAGAGCCGCCCCTCGGCCTTGCGCGCAGCTATCGCAAACTCGCCCAGATCGGCGCGTCATGGCAGGTACCTGGTCTTCCAGATGGCGGAGGTCGCCATTCCGCGCCGCCTTTTCGCAACGATCCTTCGCCGAATAGGTCGGTTATGCCCAGTGCCAGTCTAACGCCGTGTCAGAGGTGCGCAGAAGCGGTTAACCACGATGAGCCGGGAGAGGTATGCTTTCCTGCTGCCAAAAAGCAATTCGACAGTCTCGTTTGGCCGGGATTCGGGCTTGCCCAACGCCGCGGGGGAATCACCAGGACCGATAAACTGTCGGCAACGGCCTTGACAACGGCCCCGTCGGGCGTACAATCTCGCGTGCGGGAGCCGGCCGTCCCCGGAGGGACGGCCAAATGGCAAATCCCGAATGATGAGCGCGGTGGAGTGAAGGTGCCAAGCCACGACCCGGCGCGCAACGCCAGACTAATTGCGCTGTACCGAAGGCAGCATTTCAAGACATGGAAGTACAATGAAGTGCAGATGGAGTGGAATGTGTAGGGACTTACCACTGAATATTCTGATACGCCAAGCAATGACCCAGTAACCGGAGCAAAGGGAAGAAGTGGTTGTGCCACCCGTGACCCGGCACGAAGCCGAACGCATCGCAGAGGACTACCTGAAGAGCCACTCACGCCCGAACCGCGACGGCATCCAGACGGTTACCACCATCCCCGAACTCGAGGAGTTCATGATCCGAAGGCCCCGCATCTGCGGCATCCCGACCGAGACGCTCCGGCGGTGCTGGATCGCCTGCGCTGGGCGCCCGGTGAATACTGTATGATCGCCAGTAACGGAGATCGCTGCGACGACATCAGCCTAATCATCCTGCGGGTCGAATAGGAACTTTCGGGACGAGAAGCGGGAACCAAACAGGGATACAAGACACCATGAGAGTCCTGTTCATTGACCCGCCGTTCTATCGCTTCATGAATTTCAATCGTTACTACTACCCGATGGGGCTGACCTCCATGGCCGCTGTGCTGATTGAGAAGGGCCACAAGGTGGAGGTATACGATGCTGAATGCCTCGAGCAAGGGGAAACGCTGCCCTGGTCCGCAGTGGCCTGCCGCCACAGCGACTACCTGCGCGGGCTTGCGGACGAAGGCCACCCTGTATGGCGGGAGGTGGAGGCTACGGTCCGGGACCGGAAAGCGGACCTGATCGGCATCACGGCGCTGTCGGTGAAAGCAGAGAGCGCCCGCCGCGTGGCCGCGATCTGCAAGCGGGTTGAGCCGGACATGCCGGTTGTGGTCGGCGGCGACCACCCGACCGTGTTCCCCGAGCAGTTCCTGCGCGATCCGAGCATTGACTTCGCGGTGCGCGGCGAAGGCGAAGCGACGATCGCCGAACTGGTGGCACATCTGGAAAGGGATCGCAACGCTGCTCCGAGCGCCATCGCCGGGGTCTCGTCCCGCACCGAGGGCGGTATCCGACATAGCGCGGATCGCGAGCCGATCGCCGATCTGGATCGCCTGCCGTTTCCGGCCATCGAGGCCCTGACGGACATGACCTCCTATCGCCCGGTGGACTTCGGGGCTATCATGAGCTCCCGAGGGTGTCCATACGGATGCGCGTTCTGCGGAGTCGCAACGGTTTGGGGACGCAAGGTGCGGTACCGATCGGCCGCAAATGTGATCGCGGAGATCGAGCGCCTGAAAGAACGGTACGGCACGACCTACTTCTCCTTCCGAGATGCCTCCTTTACCCTGAACCGCCAGCGCGTGCTGGACCTGTGCTCCGGGCTCGTGTCGCGCGACGCGCAAATTCAGTGGGAATGCCTCACGCGCGCGGACCTCCTCGATGACGAACTGGCCGAGAAGATGGCCGATGCGGGATGTGTAACCGTGCGGCTGGGCGTGGAGTCCGGCAGTCCGCAGATCCTGAAGCACATGAACAAGCATGTATCGCTGGACGCGGTTCGACGAGCCGCACAGGTTCTCGACCGGCTGGGCATGTACTGGGCTGCCTATATTCTGATCGGGACGCCTCACGAGACGCCGGAGACGGTGCGCCAGACTATTGACTTTGTGAAGGAGATCAACCCGCCGTTCGTCACTCTGGCCCGGTTTGCGCCCATTCCCGGGAGCCGCATGTACCATGAGCTGGCGGAGCGCGGAATGATCGGTCCGGAGATTGATTGGAGCATGGAGTGCAACCAGAGGCTTTGTTCGCACTACGTCTACGCCATGGAGGAAGCCGAGTTCGAGCGCACGATGGCGGAGGTGGCCGCCTTCGTCGAGGTGCATAACCGCGCCAACAGCACTCGGTTGCACCGCGGGGACCTGAGACTGGAGAATACGCGATGAAGTCATACTTGGCATTCACAACAACTCCAAGGTTGCCGCCTTTCAGGAATGCCGTGATTGCTTTTCGGCAATGTTCATTGTGGACTCTGCTTCCAACATTACCGCCTTGGCGAAGAGCCTCCAGAGCGAGCCAGCCTTCCTGAACATCACCTACGCACCCGGCGGCGACGTTCGTTCGGTGACGGTGTTCCACGATGGAACTTCCTTGCGTAAAAGGGACACTAATTCCCTCGTAATTACACCTCTTCTCACATTGCCTTCCCTTGGCGAGTTACGGATCAAGGGGGTCGTAGGTCAGGAATCGCGGTCGTGGTGTTGCTGAATCTCGTGCGGGAGGCGTGGTATAATCCGCGCGGCTTGAGGGCGGCAACGGAGCGGGCGCGCCATTGCCTGTTGCGGCTGGGCAAAGTTCGCTTACAGGAGGTGCCTCGATCATGTGTTTGGATTCTTGCGCCGGTCGGGGAAGACGTCTGTGGCGGACAGACCCTCAATCGAAACATTTGGCGAGAATGTTGGCGTCTTAACACGAGAGGTATTTGGGCTTGAGGTCACGAAGTCTGGTTTTCACAAAATGCTAAAGAAAACGGTCGCGCACAGATCCAACAGCTACCAAGACATATTGGATCATTTTGGCGGCAGACACGCCTGTCGGCGCGATAGCGACTGGGCGGCACGAGAACGCCGCTGTAGGGCCGGTTGACTTCCACGGAACAGCCGCTCCGTTGCAGCGTGGCGTACACGAGGTTGCCCAGCGCCTTCGGGGTATAGTGGTCATCGGTGCCGATGCAGAAGGCGGGGCGGTCAGGCGTTTGATCCTGGTCCCAGGGCAGCGGCTTGGACGGAAAGCTGTGGCAGTCGACCAGGAGCGCTTTGCCTCGCTCCCGGAGTCCTCTCGCCACGACCTCCTCAAGCCGCGCATGGTGTGGACGATAGAACGCCTCGATCAGCCGTTGCCGTTCTTCGTTGGTGATCGAGCCTCGGAGCGTTGTGCCGCAAGACGTTCGCGCATACACCGCGCCCATGCCCTTCTGCGCCATAGGCTCATCAGCGTCATTAATCGGGAATTCCCATCTTCCCTGTTCAACCCGATGTGTTCCGTGCGGCGCGACGTGATTTATTTGATAACCGCCTGACTACGGCCTGAGTTCCAAGACGTCCGGCGGCGCCGGCGCAGGCCAATGGCGCCAAGCGAAGGCTCGAGGCGAATCCTCGCCATGAAAGGCGCATGCCCCACTTGCGCCGCACCAGGTTGGCGAACGAGAAAAGAGCATCACTCGAGTACTTCATTGCACGGCGGGCTCCGACCTCTTGCTGTGCGAACTCCTGGACTAGTTCGGCGATAACGTTCCAATTCTGCGCAAATCTGCTGAACCCGGTGGGCAGCGCAAACAATTCACCGGCCAA
>Ga0187884_10002058_pt1 | contig 17336 bp, 13 predicted proteins | sample June2016WEW_20_4_FD_132983 | JGI IMG/M metagenome (GOLD analysis project Ga0187884, IMG submission 132983) | Peatland microbial communities from SPRUCE experiment site at the Marcell Experimental Forest, Minnesota, USA - June2016WEW_20_40 | ecosystem: Environmental > Terrestrial > Soil >...
CCTTTCAAGTTCCTGCGGAGTACCAATTGCCCTAAGACTCGTATTCATTATTGCTACCCTGTCACAGATTCTCTGGGCCTCATCGAGGTTGTGAGTGTTCAGGAAGATTGTCTTTTTCTCTTTTTTTAGTTGAAGGATGAATTCTCTGACTGTTTTCGCAGCCTCAGGATCTAAATTTGCAGTAGGCTCGTCCATGAAAAGGACTTGTGGGTCATGGATGAGGGCGCGGGCTATGGCGAGTTTTTGTTTCATGCCCTTGGAAAAGGTCCCTGCTAAATCGTTTCTCTTATCCCAAAGCCCTAACATTTCAAGAAAACGCTTATTGTTCTCTTTCCTTTGTGCATCCGAGCAGTCGTATATTTTTCCGTAAAAATCTATGTTGTCGTAGGCGGTCAGATTTTCAGATAACCCAACGTTATCAGGAACTAATCCGATGATTTTGCGGATTTTAATTGAGTCTTCCTTTTTTCCTATGTCATAGCCGCCTATGTTTGCGTTCCCACTAGTTTTTGATATTAGGCAGCAAAGCATTCTGACAGTTGTTGTTTTTCCTGCGCCATTCGGGCCCAGAAAACCGAAGACTTCGCCATCGTTAACATGCAGCGTAAGATTGTCTACGGCTGTTAGATCCCCAAACTTTTTTGTAAGACTGTCAGTATCTATCAATGCAATTACCTTTTGGATTGAACGCTGCCGATTGTTTGTTAGTAAGGGTTAATAGTAAATAAATAATGTTGTGCAGGGCCTATCCCCAATATTCAATTGCAAAATTGGTTAAAGCCCAATGCCAGCCAAGAAAATAGGGGGAGCAGGATAAATTCTCCTCTAGAGGGGCGAATTCCTTCGGACTTGAACCGATGGGCTTCCTCATTAATCCTGGAAGAGCCTGAACTTGAAACCTTGGAACTCCAATAGTTTCACTGATACTGGGTAATTTTGCGTGTTAACCCGAGGGTTCAAACGCTAAATTAAATTGCAACCAATAGAAAGAGTCAGAAAGCAGTAATTCTCATAGGAATAGCTTTATTTACCAAAATAAGCCCGTGGCGGGCGGGGAGGGATTTGAAGCCTCGGGAAGGCATATTTATTGTCTACCAGTCCCTGAAACCCAACAGGTTCAAAACCCTCAAAATCGCACATCAACGATGTGAGGCAAATTGCTTCATTATAAATGTAGCACCTTACCTACGTTTTTCATCGCGCTTTTCTAGTTCTATCGGATTCGCTTAATAAATTAGGCGAATCCTAAATTTTCCTTGGAAAAAAGTTAAGACGGGCCCGCTGGGATTTGAACCCTGCGGAGTTCGAACCGCATTATGGACCTGGAGGTTTGAACCCCACCAAAGAGAATACACCTTATCCTTTGTTTGTGAATAAGCAAGAAAATAGCAAGAAACAAGCAGAAAATAAGCAAAAAGTGCAGGGGGTTAGCTTGAGGTCGCCGTTTAAACCGTCGTTTGCGCTCACGAGCTCTTTGACTATGATCTGTCTCAAGGTTAGGTTAGAAACCAATCCCAAGTCTAATAACAAGAAAAGAAAGAAGTTTGAAGGGCTCGTCCCGAATTGTAACGTTTTAATAATTAAACTTGAAACATTTCAGGTTATGAGGTCAGCTTTCTCAACTGACCGTATGAGGACGAAAGGGAAAAATGAAAAAGATAAACCTAAAGCGAGTCTTAACCATAATTTCCGTTTTTGGCCCTGCAGTTCTCGTATCAGTAGAATTATTTGATCCTGCAAGCATCGTTGCTGCAACAGCGGCGGGTGCAGCGGTTGGCTTGGCAGTATTATGGGCAGCCTTCTACTCAGGCGTCTTGCTGATTGGGATACAAGAGATTAGTGCTAGACTAGGCGTAGTCACTGGAAAAACTTTAGCGGAAAACATACATCAAAGGTTTGGATCACGCTATTCCTTTCCACTCTTCACAATTTCGATGTTTCTGAACCTCGCCACGCTAACTGCTGAAATAATGGGTCTAAGCCTCGCATTGTCCTTCTTGTTCAAAATAGCCTACCCAGTAGCAATTGCCATATCGATTCTGCTAAATATTATTCTAGTTTACTTAACCTCATACGACAAATTAGAGAAAATCTTGATAATCTTAGTCACTGCAATCTTCTTATCCTACGTGTATTTTCTCTTCTCGCTTCACGCAAACTTTGGCACTATAATTTACAATTCGTTGGTTCCTTCCTTGAAGGCTAACTCTTTCTACTACGCTGAGGCGATAGTAGGGGCCTCGATTACACCCACCTACGTCATCCTTCACAGCGGATTAGTTTACGAAAAAGGATGGGCTCATCATCACGAGAAAGGAGTGGAAGACCTAATCAAGGAAAACAAATCCGTGAGAGATGAAAGAGTCGATTCTTTTGTCAGTATTCTCATGGGCACAATCCTCACCATTATCATAATGGCCAGTGCTGCACTACTGATTGGGGGCAAATCGGTATCTAGTTTCGCGGATATTGCAGCCCCTTTCAGCATTAAATTTGGTATAGTGGGGGTGGAAGTTTTCGCAGTTGCCTTTGCCTTCGCTGGAATATTAGCTGTGGTTACTGTGGGCTTGGGCACCGTTTACTCTGCCTTCGGATTTTTGGGCCTTGAGAGCCGAATTAAGGCAAGAAGGTTCCGGCTCGTATTCGTCATAGCGCTCGTAATATCTGCATTTTTCGCGCTCATACCAAATCAAATTCAAGTTATGGTCTTCACCCAATACCTAAACGGACTCCTGCTACCATTTATCCTCGTGCCTCTGGTAATTATCACCCGAAACAAGGAGTTAATGGGCAAATACAAACTCGGAAAAGCCACCTTGACTTTAGCTGTGGCAACGATCGTAATAACAACGATTCTCTTCATTGCGAGCATAGCATCACTTCTGTAAAGTTCGATGGATTAGCACTAAAAAAATACATAAGAAAACATTCGAGAAATTCAAAAGAACATCGAGCACATAAGCAAGATTGTGGCAGACCTTCAAGATTTTGCAAGGTCACTCTTCTACTAATAAGCGAACCTTTCTTCGCAATAAGTGAGCCGGACCGGGCTTACCCCCGAAAGGGGCTGAGTCCCTATGCTTAAACTTGAAAAGTTAAGTCTTTTTTGAGTTTAGCCCATGTTTTGGAGCCGCTGGCGTGTTTTGCTGTCAGCACCCGAAAAGAAGTAGCGAATTTAACGCTGTTTTTTAAAGCCCCCAGCTTTGTGCAGCGGTTTGGTGAGGCGGCTCTTTCTCTTGTTTCTTCTTTTTCTCGGTGACCTTAAACCTGTTGATTTTCACGGTTGTACCTTCAACTGAGACCCAGTGAGTGAGGTTTAGGTCTCGGTGGTAAACAAACTTGTTCACTACATGCTCCAGTTCCACCACAGAAACCTTTTCTGAATTCACCAGTACCTTGTCCTCAACTTGGGAAACGGGAACTTTGAGGTGTAATTGCAGAAAGCTGGTTAGGTTTTCTTTTTCGTTTTGCAAATCGCCTAAGTCTACTTTGAGTTCCATTTGAGATTTATTTTTGTGTCCAAAAAACAAAAATGCTCCCTCCACAAGGGTAAGCTATTTTGATATTAAAAAAGTTTGAGTAACACGCTATTGATAAAGCAATCTTGACAAAAACCAGAGCACACCCACGACAGAACTAAGAATCCATCGCAAAATAACCGTTTTTAGACCCTTCTCTCTGCGTCGGGACGCTTGCGATACCGTTTTCTTTTAGCTCTGCTTCTCACGTTACTTTGTTGGATTTTCTCCTTTTCAGCCTTCCGCCTCGCTTTAATTTCTTGTATTTTCTCCGTTTCAGCTCTTGAAATCAATTGATTTAAGTTTTCCACGAGTTTCTCGGCATCTTCTTTGCGTTCAAGCGGAATGACAATATTCCGACGATGAGAGAGGCTTACCTTGATTTTTCCGGTCTCATTCATATGCACCGAATCTATATCGCTTACGCGAATGTGCAAAGGAACAAAAACGCTAAGCATCCTGCCGATTGTTTCTTTGAGGACAGGTTTATTTTCAAGTGCCTCTTCGAGGTCATTCTTGAAACTTCCCCTCAAGTCTATTTTGAGTAGACTATTGGAGAGCGTAATTGTAAAATAAGGATCCTCTAATTGTAGAAATGTAACTGTTTTAGGCATCATATGTCCTACCTATTAAGCGATATAACAGATTGACGTTGAAGACTTTATACTTACTTCTCATGCTACTTCTACTAAACTGAGCTTTTTTAAAATCGTAAAGATCGGTTGAGTTAAGACACATACAGTGCCAGAAGCAGGTGGCTTTTGCCTCATGTCGTCAGCGGTAGAAAAAGGTTCTTGGATGAAACGTCAAAAAAAATCTTGCCGACCTTCTTGTGAAAATAACATTTTGGAAACAGATTGCAACTTCTCACTCTGAGCCCGATGCGCAAGGACTAAATAACACGCCCTCGAAACGGATACTGTGAAAAAGCTTAGAGATTATCTGGATTTTTTGGTATATTCACCATTTTATATTATCAAAGCCATTTGGATTCAACTTATATTATTGGCATCAATGTTTGCCTTAGGCGCCCTGATTTTCATACACTATCAGGGCCTTGACCCTTTGTCAGCTCTTCTTGGCGCCGTCTCAACAATTACGACGATCGGAATCTATGCGCCTAACATAGTCACAATGCCTGTACTTGAAAAGGTACTTCTAATAGTAGGCATCATAGTTAGCGTAGGGTCAGCAGCGTCGCTTCTTCAAGCGACGTTTACTGTCGCAATGAAAAGAGAACTACTCACCCAAACTCTCTCAACAAGGAGGATAAACAGAATGAAGAATCACGTAATCGTAGTCGGCTACAAATTCCTAGGCAAATACGTGGTTGAAAGCTTAAAGTCCATAGGTTCAGAGTTTGTGGTAATAGCAAAAGATAATGACCAACTCGAAACGCTCAGAAAAGAAGGCGTTGAAGGAGTTGGCGGACCAACTACACATATCTACGAAACCCTGAAAAAAGCCGGTGTAGAAAAAGCGTCCCATTTAATAGCCACTTTTGATGACGACGGAGACAACATGCTTACCATCTTAACCGCAAAAAAACTAAACAAAAATATTCATGCAGTTTCAATAATCAACGACAAAGAACTAATAGAAAGCGCCAAGGCAGCCGGAGCAGATTATGTGGCGCCCATCTATGACATGATAGGACAAATGCTTGCATCTTCAGCAGTTTCGAATGAAAGCGCAGCCTTAGTTTTTTCCGAGAGACTCAAATCTAAACACGTAGTTGGATTCGAAATAAATTCTCAAGGCATAAAATACGGAGACATCGATAAAGGCGACCCAATTTTGTTAGTTTACAGAAATAATGAAACAATTCATAACTTGACAGCAGACTTTGAACTCGAAAAGGGAGACTTCGTCTATGTACTTGCCGATAATCAATCCGCGGCATCTTTCAAAAAGAGACTAGACTCATTTTCATCAAAAAACAAAAGTACAAAGCAATAATCAATATCTTAGTACGTTTGAATTTGTTGGTCATTCTATCTAAGTATCATTTTTGAACTTAGTTACGCCTGTTTTTTTAGAAGCCAAGTATGAGGTGGATACGCAGGTACGGCAAACGCGACAGAATCTTTGTTTGAACTTAATAGTATTGCATTAATGGGTTTCGTGGGTCCGTCGCTAACTTTACAGAAGATGGGACTACAACGCTTCGCCAATCTTTTTCGGGTTTGCCCTCTTCAGCTTCGTTAACATTGACGCTGTGTATGTGAAGAGCGTACTCCATTGCTTTGTCCTGAGGATTCTCAAGCTGAAGCATCTGCTTGAGACTTAAGTGTTCGAAGACCCGTCTAATAGGGCGCATTGAATTGCCATGACACGAGATAGCCACATTGCCCGGATTCTGTTGAAGCCACTTTTCAAGCTGCACAATAAAGGGCAAAGTGCGGCTTTCAACCATCTTCAGGCTTTCACCTTCAGGAGGCGCAAAATCGTAACCTCGATGAACTTTGGCAAACCACTCAGGTTTTTCAGCAGCAATCTCGATCTTGCTTTTGCCCTGCAACGTACCATAACAACGTTCAATCAGGCGGTCGTCCACGAAAACTGGAACATTGAGGTGAGGTTTTAGGACAATTTCAAGGGTTCTTTTGGCTCTCAAAAGATGTGATGTAAATGCGTAGTCAATTTTTTCTTGTTCCAACTGTTGAGCAACCTCTTTTGCCTGTAAAAGTCCTTTTGGAGTTAAGTCTGGGTCACGCCAGCCTGAAAAAATGTGGTCGCTGTTGTCAGTAGTCTCAGCGTGTCTAAAAACGAACAGATTGCAGATCATAATCTATTTTCACCAATAGGTCGTCAGCGCCGTGGAGGATGCAAATTCTCTTAACTCTTTTATGTTATGTATCTCTATTGAGTTGCTGGCGTGCTCCATAGCGGTTCTGACACCCTCAGTGAATATGACAGTTTCTTCATCGTCAACCAGATGCATTTTATGAAGTTGGTTTGCAACTGCGGATATTCGGTCTTTTTCTTGGTTGTAGTTTATCAGAACCGGGTGCACTCCGAATATGAGTTCCAGTTGTTTTTTGACCTTGATTTGGGACGTGACGGCAATTATGGGTTGGGCGATCTTGAAGCGGGCTATCATTCGGGCTGTGTAGCCTGACCGCGTTAAAGGGATAACTTTGTGAATTGGCATATTTTGACATATATCATAGATTGCTCTGCTTATCGTGTCAGAAATATTGATGTAGGGCATATATTCGACGTTGCTTTTAACGGCTTTTTCTGTTTCATTTGCTATGCGAGTCATCATTTCAACAGCTTCAACAGGGTACTGGCCAGCTGCTGTTTCTTCAGAGAGCATAATGGCATCTGATCCGTCTATTATGGCGTTTGCTACGTCGCTGACTTCAGCTCTGGTTGGATTGGGTTGATTAATCATCGATTCAAGCATTTCTGTTGCGGTGACGACAAGTTTACCTTTCTGATTGCATAGTTTGATGAGGGATTTCTGAACCAACGGTACTCTTTCAGGTTCAATTTCTACACCCAAATCTCCTCTTGCGACCATTAATCCACTAGAGACTTCTAAAATCTCTTCGACATTTTGGACGCCCTCAGAGTTCTCTATCTTTGCAATTATTCCGCCTCCAAAACCATTGCTCTGGGACAAGTTTTTTACGTCTGCTGCATTCCTTGTGAATGAAAGCGCCACGTATTCCACGTCATGTTTTTTGGCAAAACTTATTATTTCCAAATCTTTCTCGGGAAATGTTGGAACGGAAAGATGCTTATTTGGAATGTTAACGCCTTTTCCGTCTTCTATGACGCCGCCGTCCATGGTCAGGAGCCGAAGTTTTCGGTCTTTCTTTTCAACTGCATGTGTTCTAATTTTTCCATTATCGATGTATACTTCGTCATCAACTCTCATTTCGTCATAGAAATCGTGATTGAAACTGACTTCTTCCCCATCGAAGCCCACTTCCAAGATGTCTCCCTTGCTGATGACCTTTCGTTGAGATGCCCTGATTCTAATTTCGGGTCCTTTGATATCAATTATTACGGGTATATCTGCAACTTCCCGCACTGTTTTCATAACCGATTCGTACTGAGCGAGATTTCCATACGCGGTATTTATTCTTGCTCCGTTCATGCCCGCTTGGAACATTTTTTCAATCGTTTGTTTTGAAAAACTCGCAGGGCCCAAAGTACATACAATCTTTGTTTTCTTCAAAAAAATCTCTCCAGCATCCTATAACATCGCATATGTCAAGTTAAAGATAACGGCGAGCAATTTTGTTGTTACGTTACTATCTCCGCTCTAATTCACTTTGCACATGTAGTTGTACCTTCACACTCACAAGAGATTATAAGGCTTTGCCGATGTTTGTTCTCTACTAAGGTCGTGTCCATATTTTGTCCAAGATGACAATAACCAAAAAGCAGACTAAAGAAGAACCTAAAAAGCTAAACCTGCTGAAAACTGTTCCCTTTGAAAGCGGCTTTCATTTTTACACAGAACAGGGGAAATACACTGGAATAACTGCATGTAGCGTTGTTGAGTTCACTGAAAAACTCCAAACAGTACCCATTCAATCCGTAACCTTCCATTTTCAGAGGCAAGACTTCCAAAAATGGTTCAAAAACACAATTGGCGATGAAGAATTAGCCCAAAGAATTGACCAGATTAAAGCCCGTCCTCAAGAAGAGCATTTGAGAAACGAGCTTTCCCAAACGGTTCAAAACCGCATTGCCGAATTACAACACCCGTAAACATTTCTCCAAGCGTGATAATATGATAATGCGCATTTTGCTCGTTTCCTCTGAAAAAAGTCAAGATTGAATATCTTCAACACAATATATTATGTTAGGTAAGTGGAAAAGATGAGAATAGCTTTTTTCGAAGTCGAAGACTGGGAAGAAGAATACCTCAAAGAGAAGCTGAGCGGTCACCAACTGAAATTTTCAAATGAAAAGCTAAGTTTGGAAAATACCGCGCAAATAAAAGATTTTGATGCCCTTTCAGTGTTCATCTACTCTAAAATAGACGAGCAAATCATTCAGGAAATTCCAAATTTGAAACTAGTAACAACAAGATCCACAGGCTTCGACCACATCGATTTAGACGTATGCAAGAAACGGGGAATTACAGTTTGCAATGTTCCTTCTTACGGGGAAAATACCGTTGCCGAGCACACATTTGCTTTGATTCTGTCCTTGTCGAGAAACATGTGCAAGGCATGCATTAGACGTTTTGAACAGGATTTCTCGATAGAGGGGTTAGAGGGGTTTGATTTGAAAGGAAAAACCATCGGCGTCGTCGGAACTGGCCAGATCGGTTTGCATGTTATCAGGATCGCGAAGGGTTTCGGCATGAACGTTGTGGCCTATGACGTTCGCCAAAACAAACTTCTATCTGAGGTTTTAGAGTTTGAATATGTTACGCTGGAGGACCTTTTAGCTAGGTCAGACGTAATTACGCTGCATGTGCCACATATGAAAGCCACGCATCATCTCATGAACAAAGATACCTTTAAGCTTGTAAAGAAAGGCGCCATTCTGATAAACACAGCACGAGGAAGCATCGTGGATACTGAAGCGTTAATCGATGCTCTTGACAAGAAAATACTAGCTGGAGCGGGTCTTGACGTCTTCGAGGGCGAGGAAGTCATAAAGGAGGAAAAGCAGCTGTTATACGAGCCTAAGAACCTCGAAGTCTTGGCCAGCTTGGTTAAGGATCACATTCTGCTGAGCAAAGACAATGTTGTTTTTACTCCTCACATAGCTTTCTACAGCAAAGAAGCCCTGGAAAGAATACTTGAAACAACAGTGGAAAATGTGGCTGCTTTCGTTTCGGGGAAACCACAGAACGTTGTTCAACCCAACCCTACATAGCTATTGACAGAATGGCGGACAATTATTGGAATTTATCAACTTGAGCGTAACGAAATAGAAAAAATTATGGAATCATGAAAAGGTGAACTGTTTGAGAATCGCGGTTTTTGTAATGGAGTATCCGCCTGCAATCGTCGGTGGACTGGGAACCTACGCTGAGTACATAACTAAGGAGTTTGTGGCTTTGGGACGGGATGTCTCTGTTTACACGCTTAACCCAGGAAACCTGAAAACAAGAGAAACCTTGGGCGGGGTGGAAATTCACAGGCCAATCCTTGTGGAAGCCAGCAATGTATTTCCATTGTTTGTGGCAGACGACCTTAAAAGATGGGGTACAAACATAAAATTCTTCACCGACATTTTCGCCTATAATATGTTGGCAGTTGCAGAAATGATAAACGTGGTCATAAAGCAGGAGAAGTACGACTACGCTGTTGTTTCAATTAATGATTGGTTGAGTAACATAGCAGGAGTAATCTGCAAGAACGAGTTGAAAATACCTGTAATATTTCACGTCCACTCCACAGAGTGGGGAAGAAGCGGCGGAGAAGGCTCAGCAACTGTGAATCATCTGGAGTCAGAGATGGCTGAAAAGGCAGACGGCATCATAACAGTAAGTCACGCAATGAAAGAAGATTTAGCTAAGCACGGCTGGCCAGAGTCAAAAATACATGTGGTTTGGAACGGTGTTGATCCAGAAAAATACAACCCTCAAAAAGCCAAGTCCGAGGATGTTCAGAGGCTCAGGCAGAGATATGGAATAGCCAAAGATGAAACCATGATACTTTTTCTAGGCCGTTTGACGTGGGTGAAGGGTGTTAGAAACCTTGTTCAGGGGATGCCTTTGGTCTTGGCTGAATATCCAAGGGCGAAGCTGGTGATACTTGGAAAAGGCGAAGAACAGCAGGATATAACTGAACTTGCGGATCGGCTTGGCATTAGCAAGAACGTAGTTTACCGTCCTGAATTTGTGTCTGAGGAAGAGCGGATTTTGCATTATGCGGCTTCTGATTTGTGCGTTTTCCCATCAGTCTATGAGCCGTTTGGCATAGTTAGCTTGGAAGCTATGTCTATGGAAAAACCTGTGGTGGTCGGTGCGAAGGGAGTGGTTGGTTTTCGTGAGCAAGTCATTCCGGCGGGTCCGGAGCAAAACGGTGTTCACGTGGATGGTGGGAACCCGGTAGACATTGCGTGGGGTCTCAAAGAAGTGCTCAAAGACCCTTCCAGAGCCAAGCAGTGGGGAATTAATGGGCGAAAAACAGTCCTGAAGCATTTCACGTGGAGAAGTGTTGCCGAGCAAACTCTCGCCATCTATGACAGCTATGCTAGCAAGAAAGCGACTTAAGATCGATGTTGGGGAACTGCAAAGGTAACATTGAACAGCTAACAAAAACTAAATGTTAGTTTGTTGAATTGTCGCGCGGATTCAATACTTAACCTCTCATCATAATTTTAAACTTCAAAGCAATCTTTAGAGGCAACAAACAAAAACGCTGGCTAAGAGAAAAGCTAAAACCTTTCTACTCGTTTTTTAGATATGAGGGAAATGATAGTTGAAGCTTTTAGGCGTTGTAACAAGTGGCGGAGACGCGCCAGGCATGAACGCAGCCATTCGAGGCGTTGTCCGAATTGCTAACTCAAAAAACATGGAGGTTATAGGGTTCGAAAGGGGTTGGGAAGGCTTACTAACAAACTCTTTTAGACGATTGGCTCCCCGCTCCGTTGGCGGAATATTACATTTAGGCGGAACCATCCTTCACACATCAAGATGCCCCGAATTCAAAAAAGAAGAAGCAATCGAGAAAGCAGCCGAAACTCTTGCATTAAACAATGTCGATGGCCTTATTGTTATTGGCGGTAACGGCTCCCTCCAAGGAGCACTAGAACTAAGCAAAAAAACCGATACATTAATCGTGGGGGTTCCAGCGTCAATCGATAATGACGTTTTCGGAACGGATGAAACTATAGGATTCGACACCGCAGTAAATACGGCAGTAAACGCAATCGACAAGATTCGAGACACAGCAGTCTCCCTTGAAAGAATCTTCATAGTTGAAGTCATGGGGCGAACAAGAGGGTTCCTTGCACTAAATGTGGGCGTCACCGTCGGAGCCGAAATGATTCTGGTTCCCGAAGTAAAATACGAAAATGAAAAAATCTTCAGCACTATCAAAGAGAGCAAAGAAAAAGGAAAAAGATCAGCCATAATTGTTGCAGCGGAAGGAATCGGAGACACCCGTCAATTAGCGAGTGGAATCGAGAAAGCGACGGGAGCAGAGGTGAGGCTTAGCGTTTTGGGCTACACCCAGAGAGGCGGCAATCCATCGGCAAGAAGCAGACTTTTGGCCAGTCTATTCGCAGATGAAGCGGTTGAAATGTTATCTAAGGGGCAAGGAAGTAGGGCGGTTGTGTTGCGGAATGGCAAAATAACTAGTATAGAGCTTGAGGAATCCTGCAAAACAGAAAAGCTTTTGGATTTGGGTCTCCTGAATTTGGCAAGGGTATTAGCGACATAATTTTTCCTTACTGCCCTCGTCCAATTTTTGCTCGATTCTGTGCCTGGAACTGAAAGTATCAAGCTTTGAGTTTACCGACTTCAGTTTTGTTCTGCCAGCAATTTTCGGGTTTCCTTTTTGTAGCTTTCAACGTTTGGCTGGTCGAAAGGATTCAGATCTAACAATTTTCCTAAGTAGATGGTCTCCAGCATCTTGAGTTGTAACATCTGACCTACAGAGTACTCTGATTTATCCGGTAGAGTTATCTCTATGAATGGCCTCTTGCCGCTTCTAAAAGCCGCCTTTGTTCCTTCCAATGTCGCATCCATTATATCCATCAAACTCTTACCATGAATCTCAGGAACCAGGTCAGAATAGCCTTCAACGCTTGGCACTTTTAAACGTGAACGACTGTTTTTGATCCCTACAAACGTTGTAAATTTATCGTATGGACCGCCAAGATAAAGTTGCGCCATGGAATGTAAATCCGTCGAGCCTATTGAGACAGTTGGGGTCATGCCAACATTCACTCTCTCCCCCTTTTTGTTAAACTCTTTTCCTATGCTTTCAGCCATTAATTGCCTATACCACTTGCCTAAAGACTCCAAATCATTCGCAAATAAAAACAAGTCACATATGTTCCTTCCGCTCTTGTAATGCAGATATTGCAAAGTTGCACATATCGCCGCCGGATTCTCTTCAACATTCACATCAAAACAGGCATCTCGCATGGCTCTTGCTCCATCCAATAACCGCTCAATATCTATTCCCAACAATCCAAGAGGAAACAGACCTACAGGCGAAAAGACCGAATATCTTCCACCAACTTTCTTCGGTATTTCTAGAACATTAATTCCTTCTTTGACTGCAATGTTCCACAGTTCTGAGTCCTTATCTGAAGTAACAGTAATGCACTTTTTGTAATCTTTCTTGTGCCTTCGTAATAAATCTATGAGCACCTCGGCGTTAGCTATCGTTTCCGTTGTAGTTCCTGACTTGCTTATCACGTTTAGAAGAATATTGCCGCCTTTTTCTAACACGGGCTTGACAAGCATGATTATGTTGTTAATGCTGTCCGAGTCAACTGTGTCAGCATATAACACCTTTGGAGCCGCCGTCAATTGATTGTACAGCTTTCCTTGAACAGCTTCCTGAACAGCTATCGTCCCTAGATTGCTGCCGCCAATACCAATGACAATGAGGTAAGCCGGCTTCAGTTGCAGATTCTCGCTTATAACTTGTCTAACTTTGCCTAACATGAGTCTGTCATCAGGCAGGAATAGCGAAGCCAGATCACTTTCGTAACCTTCAGAAATAGCAGTTGCCATATTCTTAATCTCAGGTCTCAATCGTTCTGCTGTTTCGCTAATCACATGTTGAGAGACAATTGCATCTTCAAAAGAAAATTCTATATCCTTCACTCAAACGTCATCTCCAAAAATTCGTTCTATCCAAAAATCTTTGAGTACTTCGCCTTTCCGCCTAACTCTTCTTCAATCCTGAGCAGTTGATTATAGTTACAAGTTCTCTCACTTCTTGCGGGAGCGCCATACTTGAATTGCCCCGCATCTAAGCCAACAACCAAATCCGCAAAGAAAGTTTCTTCAGTGCTTCCTGATCTATGAGAAACGATAACATTCCACCCAGCGTCTCTGGCTGACCTAAAAGCAGCTAAGGCTTCGGTAACGGTTCCGATCTGATTAAGTTTCATTAGCAACGCGTTGCAAGCATCTAGTTTGATTGCTTTCTTAATTCTCTCGACATTTGTAACCAGAAGATCGTCTCCAACAATCTGAATTTTTTTTCCCAACTCAGATTTCAACTTAATCCAGCCATCCCAATCGTCTTCACTCAAGCCATCTTCGATTGAGATTATCCTGAACTTTTCACATAGGTCCGAGTAGAAATCCGTTAATTCCCCAGAAGAGTAATCTTTCTCCATGATGCTATAACGCCCCTTACTATAGAATTCCGATGACGCAGCATCTATCCCTAGACCAAACTCTTTTGTGTAGCCAAGTTCTTCAATCGCTTCTGACATGAATTTGAGCCTTTCATCAACACTTTTCAAAGGAGGAACAAAGCCACCTTCATCCCCGACCAGTATCGCGGGGCTGCCAAATTTTTCTTTCAGGTTTTTCTTTAAAGTATGGTAAGTTTCAGAGCACATTCTTAGCGCGTCAGAGTAAGTTTTAGCTCCGAAAGGGATTATCATGTGTTCTTGAAAATCATTTTTTATACCAGCGTGCATTCCACCGTTGATAACGTTCATCTGTGGGATGGGTAAAGTCACACCTCTTGAATCAACAAGCGCAGCGACGTATTCATAAAGCGGCAAGTTTGACTCCAATGCTCCCGCTTTGCATACGGCCATGCTGACCGCGAGAATAGCATTGGCGCCCAAGTTGGACTTGTTAGGCGTTCCATCCAAATCTATCATCAACTCGTCGGCCTCTTTCTGTTTTGTACAATCCTGTCCCACGAGCTTCTTTGCTATGATATTGTTTACATTGCTAACAGCTTTCAGAACTCCCTGTCCCAAGTAACGCCTTCCGCCGTCCCTGAGGTCCAAGGCTTCGTGCTTGCCTGTGCTTGCACCCGAAGGAACGGAAGCCCTTGACAGCCCTCCTTTTGTGAATACGTCAGCTTCAACGGTTGGGTTGCCTCTCGAATCAAGTATTTCCCTTGCCCTGATCTTATTTATCTTGGACATGATCTCGCTTCATCAAGATAATGTGATTTTGCCACTTTTATCCTTTGACACCTCGCTTATGCTAGCGGATCTGAGAGTATCTCTTCGGTCTGGAATTTAAAATTCGATTTTGATATTAAGGTTTATTTAGAGCATGTTCTCGTACCAGTTCGATTTATGAGGCTAGCAGGTTAAACTTATAACGTAAAGACCTATTCAGTATAGCTGGTTTTGGACAATGATTCAAGTTAAGAGACCTTTGCTTAAAGATTTGAACCTTAATCTCGGTAAGAGGACTAGGCTTCATCGAATCTTGTATGAGCATGGAGTGGGTAACGGAATGGCGCTTATTCTTCCAATTGATCATGGATTGGAGCATGGCCCGAGAGATTTCTTTGCCAATCCAGAAAGCGTTGATCCTGCCTACCAGTTGAAATTGGCAAAAGAGGGCGGTTTTTCAGCCATAGTCCTTCACATTGGTCTGGCTGAAAAATACATGAAGGAATTCAGTGGCGAAATTCCCTTGATTCTTAAACTGAATGGAAAAACATCGATCCCTCCAGATACTTGTGCCTTTTCACCTCAAACCGCTTCCGTAGAGGATGCAGTTCGACTTGGCGCTGACGCTGTTGGATATACCTTGTTTGTGGGCTCGCCTGCCCAAGATAAGGATTTCATTCAATTCGCCAAAATTAGGGAGGATAGCCAAAGGTTTGGTATGCCTCTTATTGTTTGGGCCTATCCAAGGGGTGAGGCGATTGAAGCTAAGGGCGGTAGGGATAGCCTTTACGCTGTTGACTATGCTGCACGAGTAGCCAACGAGCTGGGCGCTGACATGGTTAAAATGAACATTCCCAAATATGACAAAGAGAGAAGCCAAAAATATCCTAAACCGTACGACACGCTCCAGCTTAACGCAAAAGAAGCCCTTGAAAAAGTAATTGGGTCCGCAGGAAAAACGATGGCGCTAATATCGGGGGGAGAAGAAATGGGAGACGATGAACTCTTAGAAAAGGTCAGAAACTCTTTAGAAGCAGGAGCAACTGGATTAGTATTTGGAAGAAACCTTTGGCAGCGACCCTTCAAAAATGCTTTAGAAATAACCGAACGAATCAAGATCTTAATGGCAGAGTTCGCAGATAAAGAGAAACTTTGAAAAATAATGCCAATTGAGTAATCAGAAAAGAAAAGGAAAATTGTTTTGCTAAGTTTCTCTGGCAGCTGCCTTCTCTAGTGCTGTAACACCTGGCAACTGTTTGCCCATCAGAAACTCTGTTAACGCGCCTCCAGCAGTGCTAACATAGGAAATCTTGTCTGCTATCTTGAGCTCATGTAATGCTGCTGTTGTGTGGCCCCCTCCGGCTATGGAGAAGGCTTTCGAATTCGCGATTTCTTCAAAAATTCTTTTCGTTCCGAAGATAAATTCGCTATTTTCAAAAACGCCCATTGGTCCACTGACCACAATTGACTTCGCAACCCTAATTATCTTGGCATAATCCTCAACCGTTTCTTTTCCAATATCAAATATCGGAAAATCTGTTGGGAGTTCATGAACAGAAATCTCTTTTCTTTTTCCATTGACTTCTATGGCCAAATCTTGTGGGGTTTTGATTTTCTCTGGATACTTGTGCATAAGCTCTTTTATGCCTGATACTAATCCTGTAAAATTTTTGTTCTCTAAGAAAGACATGTTCTGTTTGCCCAAGTCAAAGCCCATCGCCACTAGAAAAACGTGGCCAACAACTCCGCCTGTGAGTACAAAATCTGCTATTGTGTTGTTCAATACGTAGCTTGAAATTTCAAGGGAGTCATCTGCTTTTGCTCCGCCCAAAATAAATATGCATGGCTTCTCTGGTTTTTCCAAAATCTTTCTCAAGGACTTAAGCTCTCTTTCCATTACGCGTCCTGCAACACTTGGTAACACGGTTGTGAAGCCTATGATTGATACGTGTGCTCTGTGGGCTGCTGAAAAGGCGTCATTTACAAACAAGTCAGCTAAAGGAGCAAGATTAACAACAAGTGGTTTTTTTGCTTGCTCTTCAGGCGTTCCTTCTTCAGTTTCAGCATCGAACATTCTAACATTTTCTAAAACAAGGACTTCCCCGCTCTTCAATTCTTTGATGGCCGCTTTTGCTTTTTCTCCATAAAGGTCATCTATGTATTTGACGGGTTTACCCAGAACCTTAGCAAGGATTTCAGCATGTTGTTTTAAGGGTATAAAATCTGAATCACCCTTCCGTCCTTGATGCGCTAAAATAACAACTTTTGCCCCTTTTTCTGATAGCTCTTTTATTGTTGATTCTCCATGCGCTCGAATTCTCGAGTCGTCTATAATTTTCTTGGTTTCGGAGTCTATGGGTGAGTTGAAGTCAACTCTAACAAGTACAACTTTGTTCTTAACTTTCACATCGTCTAAAGTTAGAAACTTGGCCATTCTCCTGCCTTCATGGAAATGAAAGGAAAATTGGGTCTTAAGTGTTTTGGGCCAGACAAACATAGATGGAGACGCTTCCAAGATCCTGCCAAGGTTTACCAGAAGTCATGCATCACGCAGTATTTTCAGTTGAACTCAAACAATAGAATCGTTCGAGTGCGTTCTGTTGGCTTAACGGAAACTAATTATAAGTGAAAGTGGCACTCTTTCATAGCGAGGCTTTTTGTTTTTATGTCTACTAAAGATCCTGTTTGTGGAATGCCTTTAGACCCTTCTAAAACTCAGTTTACAGCGAATTTTTTGTCGAGGCAATATTATTTTGACAGCGAGTACTGTATGAGCAG
>Ga0187884_10002060_pt1 | contig 17326 bp, 14 predicted proteins | sample June2016WEW_20_4_FD_132983 | JGI IMG/M metagenome (GOLD analysis project Ga0187884, IMG submission 132983) | Peatland microbial communities from SPRUCE experiment site at the Marcell Experimental Forest, Minnesota, USA - June2016WEW_20_40 | ecosystem: Environmental > Terrestrial > Soil >...
CCAGCCCTGCCAGTTGAATTTTGTTAAGCGCGAAGACTTTCTCAATTTCTTGCAAAAGCACGGCGATGCTTGCCTCAAAGCGGCGCAGCACCTCAGCAAGGACTGCCAGACCGCCTATCAGCAGATTCGCAGCCTGGGGCTCTCTCACTCCGCGCCTGAACGCCTCGCACGATTGCTGCTGGAATGGACCGCAACTACCCAGAATCAAACCGAGCCCAAGGTAAAGCTCGCGCTCACCCACGAAGAGATCGCGCAAATCATCGGAACCTCCCGCGAAACAGTAACCCGAGTGCTTGCCGACTTCCGCAAGCGCCAGATCGCGGTCTTGAAAGGCTCGACTCTTACCATCCGGAACAAGTCTGTCCTGGAAAAACTCGTAGGCGCCTGAGCGTTTAGGTGGTGTTGCTTTCAAGGGCATGCCGAAAGGCGTGCCCTTTGTTTTTGGGGCACAAAATGGCGCGCTTTCGCAGTTCCGGGAGGCAACCTACTCTCCCGGCTCAGCTTCTCTGTTAGTGAGAGTTGTATTAACTCCGGAGGTAATATTCTAGATGAACTCCCCACGCAAGATTCTCCTGATCGACAATGCTCCCGACCGCAAAGAGCGAATCAAGGCGCTCTCCGGCCGCGGATACACCGTTTTCCCTGCGCTGAAAATGGAAGAGGCCCGCAGCCGCTGCACGCGCGGAGGATACGACCTGATCGTGGTTCATGCCGGAGAACAGAAGGAGCAGGCGCTCGCATTCTGCGACGAGCTTCACTCGCAATGTCCGAAACAGGCTTTATTGATGATCAGCAGCGCTGCTGGTGAGTGCGGTTACGCTGTTTCGGCGGACCTGTCATCGCTGCTGGAAAAAATCGACCAGACGCTGCACGCGAACGAGCGGTCAGACCTGGCCGACGCCGCCTAATCGTTTCCGTCTCATCTGACGCGAGAGGTCGCAGCGGCCGACGAAAATTGTTTGCGGTGGCTCGCGACCAGCTCTCGTGTTCTCCGAACCAACTCCGGCAACCGAAGCTGTGCCCCGCTGGAAAGTTTGCTTCCTAGCTCGAATGGCCATCCCGTCAGTGTGACTCTGTAGGCTTGTGGCGCTTCCCCGTAGAGTTGCTCAGCGGCGGCGACCAGCGACGCCGGATCGAGTTGATGAGTGAATCCGCCGGTGCCGCTCTCGAGGGAGATCGGCTCGCAGCGCACGCTGCCGGCTTCACCCTCGCACGAGGCATCGAGGAAAATCACAAGGTCGCTGCCTGAGATGTCGTCGGCCAACTCCACCGTCAGTTGATGACAGCTGATGACCTCGACTTCCGGATCGTCGCGAAATTGATGTTTCAACTCGCGGGCGGCGTGCAGTCCAACTGCGTCATCGCCGCGCAGAGTGCTTCCATAACCAAGAATCAGGGTCCCCGACACTTCGGCTCTCCGGCTCAGATCGTGTGAGTTAAAGCTGGCTTAACTTCTCGTTTGCAGCCCTTACATGGATATCGTGTTTCGTCGCTTAACGCTGTGTCGCATCTCACGCCGATGGGTGACGCCAAGCTGACTCGCAAATTGGCGCCGGGTAAAGGATGGTTGTGGACCCAAGAGGCGCAGTGGATTGCAAAGACAGCATGGATATCACGAACGTCTGTGACCGGTGAACCGGGCGCATGGACGCTGGGTCACGGATAGGAGTGCCGGCCGTTTGGGAAAATGTTCGCGTGGTCGCGCGCAAATTCTTTGGTCTTCTTGACGGTGTTGATTGATGGCCTGCCCAAGGAAGCATGATCTGTGCTTCACTGGTTCTGTGGCCTTGGCAGCAAGATACAAATGCTGGTGGCGACACAAATCTTCTTCCCGGAGGTAGCGTGCGCCTGCACGCACTTGATTACGTGCTGTGGGTCGCCGCTCCGTGCCTGCAGGCCTTTGTGCTGTTCTGCATGCACAAGCGCGGGCTTGCGGCGCAGTTGCCGTTTTTCTATGCGTACACCATCTTTCAGGTAGTCACCGACGTTTATCTCCTGATCGTCGATCACTTCTCCTATGTCACGTATTTCTATTCGTACTGGATCGTCACCGCCCTGACCGTTCTCTTCACTTTTGCGATTTTTCTCGAGTTATTTCGCTTGGCCTTCCGCTACTTCGCCGCCATCCGGAATGTCGGAACTGCTGTGTTCTGCTGGGGAGTGCTGCTGGTATTCGTCGCGGCCCTCCTGACCGCCCTCCGCCAGAACACCAGCTTTGGTGGCGTCATCGAATCGATTCTGATTGCCGATCGTAGCGCACGCTTGATGCTTTGCTTGCTCGCCGTGCTCCTGCTCCTCGGCGCCAGGCATCTAGGAATATCGAGGCGCAGCATACTGTACGGAATTGCCATGGGATTCGTCGTTTACATGCTGGCGAAAGTCGTGCTCGATAGCGTTGCGTTGATGCACCTTGCTTCCGGGCCGATCGTTCGCCACCTCAGTAGCGTGTTTTACCTGTCTGCCTGTGCGTTATGGTTGATCTATGCGGCGTGCGCCGACAATCTGCCGGATTCAGTAAACGAGCAGTGGCCAACAGACCGCTTCCCGGACGGACAGCACCTCATTGACCAGATCAACAGTATTGTGGAAGAGTCGATGCGGAACGCCCACAAGACGACCTGAAGCAGACGCCATCCGCCAGCCTCTATAATCGAAGTTTCTCCATTCTTCGCCTTGCCATGCAGGGCAACAGGAACAACTGTGGCACTTGATCAAAAGATTTACGAGCTACGCCGCGAGAAGCTGAAGCAGATTGAAGCGTTGGGGCAGTTGGCTTATCCCTATCGCTACGAAACCACTCACCTGATCCCGCAGATCCTTGATGATTTTTCGGCGAAGACGGCGCCGGAACTGGAGTCGCCGCGGGTCGAAGTCCAAGTGGCGGGACGGCTGATGTCGATCCGCGTGCAGGGCAAGGCCGGCTTCGCCCATCTGCAACAAGGCGGCAAGCGCTTGCAGATCTACGTGCGCCTTGACGCCGTCGGCGAAAAGGCGTTCCAGCTCTACAAACTGCTCGACACCGGCGACTACATCGGCGTGAAGGGCTATCTGTTTCGCACGCGCACCAATGAGTTGACGGTGCACGTCGAGGAACTGACCTTCCTGGTGAAGGACCTGCTTCCCTTGCCTGAGAAGTGGCATGGGCTGCAGGACGTTGAGACCCGTTACCGCCGGCGCTACGTCGATCTGACAATGAATCCCGAGGTGCGCGAGGTTTTCCTGAAGCGCGCGAAGGTCGTGCAGTCGATGCGGCGCTTTCTCGACGAGCATGGATTTGTAGAGGTCGAGACGCCGATGATGCATGCCATTGCCGGCGGCGCGGTAGCGAAGCCGTTTACGACGCACCACAACGCACTCGACATCGATCTGTACCTGCGCATTGCGCCCGAGCTCTATCTGAAGCGGCTGGTGGTCGGCGGCATGGACCGCGTGTACGAGATCAATCGCAACTTCCGTAATGAGGGCATCTCGACTCAGCACAACCCTGAGTTCACCATGCTGGAGTTCTACATGGCCTACGCGGACTATCGCGACATGATGGACTTCACCGCGGAGATGCTGGCGCAAATCGCGCGCGATGTGAACGGCAGCACCATCGTTACGTTCAACGGCCACGAGATCGACTTCGGCAACATACAGCGGCTGTCCATGCGCGAGGCCATCATCAAGTTTTGGCCGGAGAACGCCGGCGAGAAGCCGATCATGGAGGATTTCTCCAGCTCAGAGCAGATTGCAGCCATGGTACGCCGCTACAACACGGCAAACACGCACATCCCGTACGATGCAGCTGCGCCCAACGGCAAGACCATCGCGGAGATCTTCGAGTTTGTCGCTGAGCCGCACCTCATCCAGCCGACATTCATTTACGACTTTCCGCTGGCCATCTCGCCGTTGTCCAAAAACAAGCGGGAACCGGAAGAGAACGCGGAATGGGTGGAGCGCTTTGAGATCTTTGTCGGCGGCCTGGAGATCGGCAACGCCTTCAGCGAGCTGAACGATCCTGAAGAGCAGCGTCGCCGCTTCGAAGGCCAACTCACCGAACGTGCGCGCGGCGACGAAGAAGCTCACCAAATGGATGAGGACTATATTCGCGCGCTTTCGTACGGGCTGCCTCCAACGGCCGGCGAAGGTATCGGCATCGACCGCCTGACCATGCTGCTCACCGACTCGCGCTCCATTCGCGACGTGATTCTGTTCCCTTTGTTACGGCCGTTAAAGCGTGAAGAGGAAGAGGCGGAGTTGGAAGGCGCCGAAGAAGAAGTGAAGTAGGTTGACGCACAGGAGGTTTGGTTACTTGCCACTGACCGAATTCTTGCAAGCGTTGTTTTGGCGAAAGTCGCGTCCTGTTCCGGCGGCAGAGCGGCTGCCGGGGGGCGTGCGGCCGAGAACACAAGTTCCTGCGATTTTCGTGGTTCTGCTGATTGTCGGCATTTGGCTGCTCGTAGCATTCCTCATCGACCCACGAGGCGAGTTTCCTCTTAATGACGATTGGTGTTATGCAGCCGCGGTGAAGGCGCTATGCGAAGGCGCCGGGCTCAAGCTGCAGGGATGCGTCTCCACCAACATCGTCGCCCAAGTAATTTGGGGCACGATTTTCTGCCTTCCGTTCGGCTTTTCCTTTATTGCGCTCAGGATTTCAACTCTGACTCTCGGAGTGATCGGTGCCGTGGCGTTATACGGTCTCCTACGCGAGGTCGATGCGGACCAACGGACCGCTTTATTCGGGGCGCTGTTGCTGGCTTTCAATCCGCTCTATCTAGTGCTCTCCTACACCTTCATGCCCGACGTTCCATTCGTCGCCGTGTCCATCTGTTCCTTCTACTTTTTGGTGCGGGGGTTGAAACGGGACCGCATCTTTGAAGTCGGGTTAGGGCTTTCCCTGGCGTGCGTGGCCTTGCTAATACGCCAGAATGGCTTGGCGATTTTCATCGCTTTCGGCCTAGCCTACCTTGCAAAGTTCGGCGTGCGGCTACGGACAGTACTGCTGTCCGGCATCGCCGTAGCGTTGGGCGGACTGGTGCAGATCCTGTGGCAACTATGGCTCAAACACGAGAATATGGTGCCCTCCAGCTACTCCAAACAGGCGGACTGGGTTCTTTCAACTCCTCTAAACTCGTGGCACACCGCTGAGCCGATCGCTTTGGCTCTTATCATCGTACCGGTCTACCTCGGCCTGTTCTTGCTGCCCCTTCTGCTGTTTGTCGGCAAGAAAACACTGGAAGAGCTAAACCAATCGCGCCTTCTGAACTGGGCGACGTTTGTGTTCGGGGTACTGGCTGCATGGTTATTGCGCTATCGACGAATGCCACTGCTACAGAATGTGTTCTATGACCTTGGCTTGGGGCCTCCAACCCTGCGCGACGCCTACATACTTAGACTGCCGTCCCTACCGACGGCGGGTAACCACTTTTGGTTAGTGATCACGTTCCTAGGATTTCTAGGTTCTTTGGTTTTGGTACAAGCGGTGTTGGCTGCCGTCGCTAAGGCACTAAAGCTTATGCCCCTTCAAGCTGAGAAAAGAGTGTCATTAGTGCTACTGCTGATTGGGGGATTCGTCTATTTCGTTCCCATGGCGCTGCTGGCTTTTTATGGTCGCACGTTCGATCGTTACTTGCTCTTCCTGATGCCGCTGGCTGTCGCCGTTATTATCATCCTGGCTAAGGATGCCGGAGAGAGCAACGGGGTCAATCGTTTTCGGCTCGTAGCCTCGGTCAGCTTAATCCTGTATGCAGCATTCGCCATTGCTGGAACACACGATTACTTGGCTTGGAACAGAGCCCGATGGCTGGGCTTGAACGACCTTGAAAGAGAACAGCGGGTGTCCGCCGACGACATAGACGGCGGATACGAGTTTAACAGTTGGTATCTGTACGACTCGCGTTATCAAGGCACGCCCGGAAAAAGCGGATGGTATGTGTCGGGGGACGATTACATAGTCACATTTGGCCCTCTTGCCCAATACACCGAAGTGAAACGCTACCCGTTTCGGCGATGGTTACCATCAGGGGAGGGCGATATTCTAGTCCTACGCCGGACGGCGCTAGGCACTCTTCGCTGAGTAGAGTCGAGTCTGGGATGCCACAAACCCGGCACTGCGGCTTTTAGCTTTTACCCATCTCCCACCTGCACCCCAGTAAAAAATGCCCCTCATACCGAGGGGCAAAGACTTGCAAGAAGAGAGGGGTTGTGACACGGCAGGAACTGGCTATTTCGCGAGCAGCTCGCGCATGCGCAAGCGTGCCTGGTGCAGACCCTGAACCGATGCGTCCTTCGAGATTCCCAACAGGCGGGCAATCCGCGAATGGTCGTAGGCTTCGACGTCGTGCATCAGGAAGATCATCTTTTCGGTGTTCGGCAGCTGAACGACGGCGCGCTCAAGATCCACGCGCATGGTGTTGCGGCGGACCGACAATACTCGGTCGCACGGCGCGCAGTTTAGAGTGAAGCTGCCAAGATCCATGTACTCGCGCAACACGGAAACCAGAGCGCGATCAATGTCGTCCGCAGTCGGTTCCGGGTTGCCGGCGAAGGCGCGGCAGAAGGTCTCTGTCATGAGCGCTTCAGCGGCCAGCTCATTGTCAGTCATCCAGAACGCCAGGGAATACACATGATGACGATTGTTCTCGTAAGTCTTGCTGTAGTTTTCGATGTTGGTCGGACGATCGAGAATGGCGGGCAAGTACTGCGCGATACCGGTCATCTTTACTTCCCCGATGCTGAGGCTCATTTGGAATCTCCTTCGATTTCTAGCCGCTAGATCAGTTTTTTCCGCGACACCTTAGTACTAAGCAATCGAGGTACCCAAATCAGAACTGCTCGATTTCCACGGGACAGCTTCACCTAAGCTATTGAAAATAGGAGAAGCCACAGGAGAGGTTGGGGATTCAACTAAGTATAGCGGAGTGATTCCGGCCATCTGAAAAGCTATCTTTGAGGCAAAATTGGCTAGCCAACGCCCACGATGTGGCACTTCGATACCACATTGACGATTTGTCGCTATGTAAAACTTCCAACCCTAGGTCGCGCTGACCCGGTTTCCCGACTGAGTCCGGCAATATCGTAACTGTAAGCTCTTATTCCCTTGCCCCCGTCAGAAGTGTTCCCGCCGCGATCGGCAGACACCCAAAAGCACTTAACAATTGTGATGCCCGACGATTGCTCGAGGACGCATCCCCGGTAGGAGTTCCTCAGGACAAGTCTCAGGTCAAAAAAGCGTCGTCAGGCAACGATGCCACTTTCTTGGGCTTCCAATGAGAGTAGCTGAATTCTCCAATCCGCATTCTATGTCGGCGATGCACGGGCCTCGATTCGCTTTCCTGCAATGAAGCAAGATTCCGCCTTACGGCGAATGGGAGGCCGCCCTACGAAAATTGCCAGTCTCAAATTCCGCACGCAATGGATACAATCGATCTCGTTAACGGATATTCCGTACACTCGACCCATGCCTGACCAACGCATCTTAGTAGTCGATGACGAGACGCCTGTCCGCGAAGCCGTATGTTCAATTCTGGCGCAAGCAGGCTTCGAGTGTTACCCGGTGACCTCAGGCGGAGACGCGCTGTCGGTGTTGCGCTCCAAGGAGAGTATCTCGATTGTCCTCTCCGACCTCATCATGGAAGGTATGGACGGGCTGACCCTGCTCTCAAGAATGAAGCATGAGTTTCCTGAGATCCCGGTCGTGATGGTGACCGCCGTTCACGACATCAGCGTAGCGCTCGCCGCCATACGCAATGGCGCCTACGACTATCTGCTGAAGCCATTCGAGAAAGAGCAGTTGCTGGCGATGGTGCGGCGCGCGCTGGAAACCCGCCGCCTGCGCCTGGAAAACCTGGCGTACCAGACCAAACTGGAGTCTCTGGTATCGGCGCGCACGGAAGCGCTGCGCAAAGCGCTAGCCGAACTGGAGCGGTCGTACGACATCACGCTTGAAGCGCTGGGCGATGCTCTCGACTTGAAGGATGCGGAGACGGAAGGTCACTCCAAGCGCGTAACCGCCTTTACGATCGCGATTGCGCGCGCCATGCAGTTGCCGCAGGAGCGTGTGCGGATCATTGCTCGCGGTGCCTTCCTGCACGACGTCGGCAAGATGGCCATTCCAGATGCGATTTTGCGCAAGCCCGGCCGGCTCAGTCCCGATGAGCAGGACATCATGCGCCAGCATGCCTTACTGGGATATCAACTGCTGCGCAACATTCCTTTTCTGCAGGAAGCCGCCGACATCGTTTACTCCCACCAGGAGCGCTATGACGGCAGCGGCTATCCGAGGGGCTTACGCGGCGATCAAATACCGCTTGGGGCGCGCATATTTGCCATCGCAGACACTTTCGATGCGATGACCTCCGATCGCCCTTATCGCGCAGCGCAGTCGATTTCTTCCGGACGGCGCGAGATCGAGCGCCACGCAGGGAAACAATTCGATCCGGAGATTGTGACGGTTTTTCTCTCGGTTCCAGAGCATCTGTGGCAGGACTTGCGGAACGAGATTGAAGCGCAAAATCAGCGTCGCAAGAATTGAGAGCTAGACCTCTAATCCGATAATGCGCATCAACTCGAGGCCATTGCTCTTGGTCACGATGCCCTCGCGCAAGGTGTAATCGAATTTCATCGTCCCATCCTCAATCTCATCCTGAAAGTGCACGTTGTGCAGCTTGCCTTGCATGCCGCGCCCAATCTCCGCCAGCGAAAGATCGTGGGTACTGATTAACCCGATCGAGCCTCGATTCAGCAGTGCGCGCACGACTCCCTCGGCCCCGACGCGTCGATCTTTGGAGTTTGTACCCTGCAACAGCTCATCCAGCAAAAACAGCAGAGGCGGGTCACCGCCGGCAAAGTCGAAGATGCTGCGCAGCCGCTTAATCTCCGCATAGAAGCGCGAGCTTCCCTCGCGGAGAGAATCATTGATGCGAATGCTAGCTCCGACGTGCAGCGGCGTCAGGCGTAATCGCTTCGCCCTGACCGGAGCTCCGGCCATCGCCAGCACGACGTTCATGCCCACCGACCGCAGCAGCGTGCTCTTGCCCGACATGTTCGAGCCGCTCACCAGCAGCACGCGGTCTTCTCCTTTGACCGCAACACTGTTACGAACGCAGATTTCCGCGGGGATGAGCGGATGGCCAAGCTCTTCCGCCTCGAATGACGTGGAGCCGCTAACGAATTCGGGAAATGGATCCGAAGGATGGTCGAAGCTGTATGCCGCCAGCGAGAGCAGCGCTTCAATTTCGCCGATGGCAAACAGCCACAGGCGCAACGCCTTTCCGTGAGCTGTCCGCCAGCGCTCCGCTGCATAGGTCACCTGTACCGAGTACATCAGCGGCACATCGATGATGCGCAGAAACATGTTGTGTCGCGAATTGATCAGGTCCACCAGCGTCCTGAGCTTCTCAATCGCACGCGAGCTCCGCACCGCGCTCGCCGAAAGCTCACGCTGCAGCAAATTCAAGCGGTGAGATTGGAATTTGTGCGCCTCTACTCGCGCCAGTACGCCAGACAGAAGATCGAGATCGTGAAAAGCTTGCTCCGTTTCCTCCAGCACAAAGTCCACCGACTTGCGCAGCCGGTAGGTGAGTACGCCTTCGATGACGACCAGTACGAGGAACGGCGTCGCAATTCCCCAGTAGCCCCAGACAAATGCGGAGAAGGCCGCAAGCACGGCCAGCAAGGGCGCGACTTTGGGAATCCAGGAGGATCCAAGTTGATTTGGTTTCTCGCCCCAATTCAGCAGGGCCATGGGGTGAACACCCACGCCGGCATCTTCCCCCAGCACCGCGAGGTCCTCGCGAAGGTCCAATTCGTCGCGCAGTTCGATCACCGAAGTCTGGCGCTGGCGAACTTCTTCGACCGGAACCGGCGCCAGCAGCCAGCTCGCAAGCGCCTCTTCGCCAATGCGCGTGCGTGCTGTCGATACCAGCTGAAAAAGGCTTCCCTCACCAAACAGGTCGAGGTCATTGGAGTAAACATGATGCGGATCGTCGAAGCGCTCGCCGGTCTCGCCCGTGCCCATCCAGCGGTCCTCGACCCGTGAAAGGCCGTTCTTGTAGAACGTAACGGACCGTTCAGCGAGATCGCGCGCGCGGAGCACACGCGAGTGGTAGGCGGCAATTCCGATAAATCCCGCGATCGGAGCAAGCAGCCATAGTGGCGTGAACCAATGCTTAGCAAACGCCGCCCATCCCATCAAGCAGGTGACGACAGCCAGAGCAAGACGGAGATTTCCCAGCTGTATGTGGACCTTCTCGTGCGAAGCGACGCGGGCTTCACGATCGAGGAGACGACTGGCGTACTCTTCGGCAGGTTGCACCACTCCCAACTCTAGCAGGTCTGACTTTTCCAGAGCAGAGCCATCCGGCAGCGCCGAAATCTCGCGGCGGCCGTACGGCGGACCTCACTCGGCGCAAAATCATCGCCGCCTATTTTTGCCTGGCTCTCCCAAATCCTCAGCCTCAGTGCACCGGTCGGTATGGCACAGAGACTGTTTATTCAGCCGGAGGATTCGCCGGATACGCGGCAGCCCTCACCCCCGCCGCGTGAATTTGCTCGGTCGCGGCACCTGTGAGGTAGGAAAAGTCTTACTCACTTGTTGCAATTGCCTTTTCATTTTCCCGATTAAGCATTCTTCCGGCATTTCACTCTGCATGACGAAAGCAGGCTTGAGGAACCCACGCAAATATTCCTGAGCATGATTCTTATTTCCTGACGTTCCCCAAAGCTATCCCACCAAGTGACGCTGCCACCTTCATTTAGCAACTCTCACAGGTTCCGTTCGCTTAGAGTGAACGGATTCCGGCTCCCTAAATGAACATCTTCAGAGTGTTCACGACACGCGCTATAAGGCGCATGAGGCCGTGGTATGAGGATTGCTCAATCGAAGAGTTGCACGTTCTTGCCGGCGACCCAGGACCGCAATCGTAGCAAGACATCGCAAGTCGAGGAGTGTCCTTATGAGAATAAAGTACGGGGGATGGATTTTTCTGGTGATCTGTTTCCTCAGTATCTATCGCGTTTATCCATTGGGAAAGAGTTTGGGGCTAGCCATATTTTTCGTCCTCTCCATGGTCTTGCATGAGTTGGGCCATGCGATGGCCGCAAGATACTACGGCACTCCGGTGCACGAGGTTGGTCTTTGCCTATGGGGCGGCTATATCCGCTATGAAAGGCCGAGCAGCGCCCTATACCACGTCGTAATACTGACCTCCGGTATGCTGACAAACCTCATGCTGATAGTCCCGTTTTGGTTTATACCGCACATCGGTCCCTTGGTGAGCGTATGGAACTTGTTCTTATTCGTCATCAGTGTGCTGCCCTTCCCGGCATTTGATGGCGGAAAGATACTGAGGCTTTGCGCGAGACCATCCTGAACTCATGGTTAATGATTGGAATCGTCGAGCATCGGATTGATCTTGAGCAGATAACAGAGCCCGATCAAGGTGCCGGGAAGCGAAGTCGATCGCGCGTCGGAGAGCCTCGACCCGTCTGTAAGCAGATTGGCTAAGGGCTGACAGCGACGCGAATGGCAAGCAATTGCGCATCACATCTGTCTGTAGGGGTAGTGAATTCCGTTCTGCAGCCACGAGAATGAATGCTATATGCGAGTGGTAACGTCTCCCTGATGCTCCAGAGATCCCGAATCGGATAGGCGCTCACCCATTCCACAACGGTCGGCAAGCAGCAACTTGCGGAGTTCCGCGAGCAGTTCGAGTGAGACCTATGCGAGCGTAGCAGTTGCATTCCTAACGCTTCCGCATCTCATCCAGTCCGTCAACTAATCGCTCGAACGCCAATCTCGTGGTCTCCGGATCACCGCCGATCCCGATCCGAAAATGCTGCGGCATATCGAAATAGCTTCCCGGAACAATCGCCGTCTCGTACTTCTCGCGCAGCAGCTTGTCGAATTCCTCCACCGATCCGCGCAGCAGCTTTGGAAAGACGATGGTGCCGAACTCCGGACGAACGTACTCCAGGTTATCTCTCGACCGCAGAAGCGCGTCCATCGCAGGACGATTCGCGTCTAGCAACTTCTTTGCGCGAGCTGAAACGCGATCCAGGTTATCCAGCGCGATCACGCTCAGCAGGTCCGCGGGAAACGCAGCATTCACCCCGTAGAGATCGTTAATATGCCGTATGCGGTTCGTCAGCTCTGGGTTCGCCAGAACCCATCCGCAGCGCAGCCCACTCAAGCCGAACGCCTTTGTCAGACTGCTGGTCACCAAGAAGTGTTCGCCTAGGTGGATCGCCGGACGTGGACGATGCTCGTACATCGCCTCCAGGTAAACTTCGTCCACCAGCACACGTGCGCCATGCTTCCTGGCGATCTCTCCTACGGCCCGCAATGTGAGCTCGTCGACATACGCACCGGTCGGGTTGTGCAGGTTTGTCAGGACAATCAGCCGCGTTTTCGATGTGATTGCGCGTTCGACCTTTTCCGGGTTGACTCGAAAACCGTCCTCCATCCGCCGCTCGAAGTAGCGCACGCTCACTCCGAGATAATCAAGAGTGCTGACCAGGAGTTCGTACGTCGGATGTTCGACCAGCGCTTCGTCTCCCGGAACCAAAGTGGCGGCGAACGCCAGATGATTTGCCATCGACGTACCCGCAGCCGTAGTCACACATTCGACGTCGACTCCGTTACGGATCGCCAGACGTTCCAGCAAAGGAGCATATCCGTATAAGGTGGGACCATTGATCTCCAGGTCCTTCAGTCTTACCGGCAACTCTGCCAGTGGATAGCTCACGATCCCGCTGGTCGCCAGATTGTACTTAGCGGCGGACCGCAGCTTGGCGAATTCCATGTACGGCGAACTGGCGTTTGTGCGCAACGACATCAGCTGTTTTCTTCTCCAGACTTCCGTTTAGCGGCCCAGAACGCATAGACAGGCAGTCCCAGCAATAGAACGAACATTCCGAGCAGGCTGTTCTTAGGATATTTATAGATGGTATTGATGACCACCAGCCACGAGACCAACACAAACACAGCCGTGGTGAACGGATGCCCCGGCGCGCGATAACCACGCTGATGTCCTTCGGACTTCCGTTCCCGACTGCGAAAGACGAACAGGCTCAGACCGGTCAGGCCAAAGAACAAAAAGTCCATCGACACCACGTAGTTCAGTATCTGGTCGTAGCGGCCCGAAAGCGCGACAACGATGGTCCAAACGCTTTGCAGCACAATCGCCAGCACGGGAACGTGCGTGCGTCGCGAGACCTTGGCAACGCTGCGGAAGAACAGGCCGTCCCGCGCCATTGCGAAATACACGCGCGGAGCGGTCAGCACCGATTGGCTAAGAAATCCCAGGGTCGAGACGGCTATGCCCAGCGCTATCAGCTTCGCGCCAGAGTTGCCCATCGCGACTCTCATCACAGACGTCGCAGGCACACGTGTTTCCGCCAACCCCTGCGCCCCCAGCGTTCGCACGCAAACAAAATTCACGCCGACGTACAGGAGAATGACCCCAGCAACGCCTAAAACCAACGCTCGCGATAGATTCCTGCGCGGGTCTTTAATTTCCTCGGCAATGAAGTTCGTGGTCTGCCATCCGCCAAAGGCAAACAGCACCGGCACCATCGCAGCTCCCACTGCGGTCACCAGATCGAAAGATGGCGGACGGTCCAACACCGGATGCAACAGCGGGTGCGGCGACTTCACCAGAAAGATCCCTGCTCCAATCAATCCGGCAATAGAGGCGATCTTCAGCAGCATCAGCACGCTCTGCATGCGGCTGCCCAGTTTCACGCCCATGCAGTTGATCAGCGTCAGTAGAACGATCGTGACCACGACAATCAGGCGCTCGGAAATCTGCCAGCCCGTAAGCTCTAACAGATAGCGCGCGAATGTCACCGTCACGGCAGCCATGCCACCAGTCTGGATGACCAGCAGCAAGACCCATCCATATAGAAAGCCCACAGCCGGATGAAAAGCCTCCCGCAGGTACGCGTATTGGCCCCCGACTTCGGGCCTCAGCGCCGCCAGTTCCGCGTAAACGAATGCACCTAACATGGCGACAATGCCGCCAATGATCCACACTCCCAGGATCATCAACGGTGTGTGCACCTGCTGCGCGACGACGTACGGATTGATGAAGATTCCGGCGCCGACAATGCCGCCCATGACGATCATGGTGGCGTCGAACAACCCGACCTGCCGAAGCAGCCCGGTCGATGTCGATGATTGCGGCGAGTTGGCGCGCGATGAACTCAGTGCGGCAACTTGCGGATCGGAATTCAGCGCGGCACCTTGGCTTCCGGCGAAGCGGCTCGCGTCAGCCGGTCGAGAACCGCTTCCCATTCCGGCTCGTCACTCGGAAGCTCGACCGCGATCCAGTCATAATTCTGCGAGTCGAGCTCATGCAGCATGCCATAAAGAACGGCCGCATATTCCGCGGACACAGCCCGCATCTTCATGACCTTCGCCACTTCGCGATGCGGAGGAGTGTTCAGCTGCAAATAGGCTCCGCGGCCTTCCTCTGGCACCACTCCATCGCGCACCAGCAGCAGCTTGGTGCGGGGGCTGTAATGCCGCGGATGCATCCCCGGCGACAGATGCGCGCCCGCCGTCGCCTCCACTTGTTTTGAGATCGGCCCAATCACGGCTTCAATCTGAGCGCGCGAAATCCCTCCCGGCCGCAGCAACACCGCCGCGCCGCCAGCTAGAGACAGCACAGTCGATTCAATGCCCACCGCACACGGACCTCCATCCAGAATGTAATCCACATGATCGCCCAGACTGTTGCGGACATGCTCCGCCGTGGTCGGCGAAAGCTCTGTAAAGCGGTTTGCACTGGGAGCGGCGACCGGAACGTTTGCGGATCGAAGAAGCGCGAGAGCGATGGGGTGCGAAGGCATGCGTACCCCGACTGTGTTCAGACCCGCGGTAACCAGGGCAGGAACCATTGCCTTTTTCCTAAGCACCAGCGTCAATGCGCCCGGCCAGAACTTCTGCGCGAGAGCCTGCGCGGCTGGCGGCCACTCGGCCGCCACTGATTGAACCATTTCGAAGCTGCTTACATGAACGATGATCGGGCTGGACGTCGGGCGGCCCTTGACGTCGAAGATGCGCGCCACGGCCTCGGCATCCAGGGCATTCGCGCCAAGACCATAAACTGTTTCGGTAGGAAATGCCACCAGCTTACCGGCTCGCAGAAGCTCCGCCGCGTACTCGATCTGGGCTTCTGCGACTGGCGTCACTCCCGACATTTAGCGCACCCTCGCGTGCGATGGATCAGCCGAGTTGGCCGTGTCGACATCGACGTGTACTCCGGAATCCGGTAAAACGCCCGGCGGGTAACATTCGCCATCCTTCGCGTACGTCTGGCCGCAGGCAGCCGTCATCTCCGGACGTCGTGGTGACTGAGCGAACTGCCATGCATCGGCAAATTGCACGCCACTTTGCTTGGGCGCCAGAGGAGACTTGGAAAAGACGCAACCCGGCGCTGGTGGACATTGATCATTGCTGATGAAGAACTCGATCGCACGCCCTCCGGCATGTTCGCGAATATCGTTCGCTGTCACCACGGTCACTCCGGCAGACTCGCGAAATGGAATTCCTGAACAATAAATCCCGGAACGGTATCCGCCGCGAACCACGCCATCCACCCACGCCAGAATATAGGCAAGCTGTTCCGGCAGCATGCGGCCGCCCTGCTCCTGATCCAGAAAAATCACCGCACCTTGAGCAAATCCCTCACGCTGAGCTGCCTGCACCGCTGCAGCCGAATCCCTCGCTCCCAACTTGGCGGCATTTCCGGACGCCTTCAGGTAAGCGTACTCGCGCCCGTTAAACAACAGCAAAAAGCCATAGCCCATCGCTTCCACCCTCTGGCGATTTCCGTGCCAGTCGTTCCGGTTTTCGCCCGGTGGATTGTTCAGCCAATATCCAGTGAAAGCGAATGTATTGCGCAGGGTTTTCATCGCGACATTGCCGGGATAATCATTGCGGTCCATCCCCAGGTATGTTTTCTGCGCCTCAGCGCTGGTGGCGCATAGGCCAACAAGAATGATCCCGCAATGAATTCGAATCATGAACTTCACCCTAGTAATATCGCACGTTCCCGGCCCGATGCCCCGGCCGTGCCGACTCTCAGCGTCTGAATGCTAATCTACCTAAGAAGGTAGCTTCCGGTTCCATGATCCTCGATGCCCTCCACAAAGTCGCCAACCATTGCTCGTCCCTGACTCGCGAAGAGGCTCGCGAGGTCATGTCGGAAATCCTGCGCGGCGAAGCGACTCAAGCACAGATCGCTGCCCTGCTGGTCGCTTTACACATGAAAGGCGAGACCGTCGAGGAGATCGTCGGCTTCGCCCAGGCAATTCGCGCTGAGGCCACTCCGCTCACCTCTGAAGACGGCGAGGCGGTAGACCTGAGCGGTACCGGACGCGATGCGCTGGTCGACACCTGCGGAACCGGCGGCGACACCAGCGGCACCTTTAATATTTCGACGGCAACCGCCCTGACCATCGCGGGCGCCGGTGTCAGAGTTGCGAAACATGGCAACCGTAGCATCAGTTCGAAATGCGGCTCTGCTGACGTTATGGAAGCGCTAGGGGTCAAAATCGATCTGCCTTCCGGCCGTATTGCTTCGTGCCTGGAGCAGACGGGCATCGCTTTTCTCTATGCGCCTGCCATGCATTCGGCCATGAAACACGTTCAGCCGGTGCGTCGTGAACTGCGCTTGCGAACTGTCTTCAATCTGTTAGGACCGCTCACCAATCCGGCGCACGCCTCCGCGCAAGTGGTGGGGGTCTACTCCGCTGACCTGGTAGAGAAGTTGGCATTGGCGCTGCATGAACTAGGCCTGCAGCGCGCACTCGTGGTGCACGGGGACGATGGCCTGGACGAGATCACCATCACTGGACCAAGCAAGATCGCAGAAGTACGCGATGGACAAGTGCGCGTATATGAACTCGCGCCGGAAGACGTTGGACTTAAAAGAGCTCCCCTCGAAGACTTGGCCGGAGGCGATGCGCAGGAGAATGCCGCCATCATACTCGCCATCCTCAAGGGCGAACGGTCCTGCCGGCGCGACGTGGTTCTGCTGAATGCAGGCGCTGCGTTGGTCGCCGCAGGTCTCGCCGATCGGATTGGTGAGGCGGTTCCGCTGGCGGCCTATGCGATCGACAGCGGACACGCGCTGCAACGACTGCAACTGCTCATCGAATTCACGCGGCGTATGTAAGGTTGGACGTTTGCTCCGAGATTTTCGCTCATGTAAACTCGAAACAGGTCGGCCACAGACACCGCTGTTACATTGGGCGTCACGGGCGGTTAGCTCAGCTGGTTAGAGCGCCTGCCTTACAAGCAGGAGGTCGCAGGTTCGAGCCCTGCACTGCCCACCAA
>Ga0187884_10002063_pt1 | contig 17315 bp, 13 predicted proteins | sample June2016WEW_20_4_FD_132983 | JGI IMG/M metagenome (GOLD analysis project Ga0187884, IMG submission 132983) | Peatland microbial communities from SPRUCE experiment site at the Marcell Experimental Forest, Minnesota, USA - June2016WEW_20_40 | ecosystem: Environmental > Terrestrial > Soil >...
CGGGATGTTCGTCGCCATGCCGACGGCGATGCCGGTGCTGCCGTTGCAGAGCAGGTTCGGGAAGCGGGCCGGCAGCACGGTCGGCTCCTGGCGCGTGCCGTCGTAGTTCGGCACGAAGTCCACCGTCTCGTGCTCGATGTCGGCGAGCAGCTCCGAGGTGACCTCGGTCATCCGCGCCTCGGTGTAGCGCGGCGCGGCGGGCGGGTCGCCGTCCATCGAGCCGAAATTGCCCTGGCCCTCAACGAGCGGGTAGCGCATGACGAAATCCTGCGCCATGCGCGCGAGGGTCTGGTAGATCGCCGCGTCGCCGTGCGGGTGATAATTGCCGTGCGTGTCGCCGACGATCTTCGCGCACTTTCGGGTCTTCGAGCGCGGCCCCAGGTTGAGGTCGTTCATCGCGATGAGGATGCGCCGCTGCGAGGGCTTCAACCCGTCGCGCACGTCCGGCAGCGCGCGGCTCACGATGACGCTCATCGCGTACGTGAGGTACGAATCCTTCATCTCCTCTTCGATGAGGAGGTCCTTGATCCGGTCGCGTCGTTCCGGCGTCTGTTCTTCCTGCGCCAAGGTCGTTCTTCCAAGATGAAAGTCGTTCTGCCGAAGGGACTTACGAAACGGCTCGGGCGGACGAAAAGATACCCGTTTGATAGAACCGCATTATAGGGAATCTGCGTCGAATCGTCAATGGAGAAAGCACCACGGCGACGACACGAAATTTCACCACGGCGACGCGACGAGCACGACGGTATTGCTGTTACAGCAATGAATTGCCATGACGTTCGTAGTGCTCGTAGTGTCGTCGTGGTGAGGTCACGACCGCTTCGCGAGCCCGCGCAACTGCTTCGGCTGCAACAGCCACTCGAGCCGTCCCGCGCCGGCCGCCGGGGTTCCGTCGAACGAGATGCAGCAGACGCCGGACTTTTTGAAGACGATGTCGAGGGAGCTTTTCGGCGCGAGCAGGGCTGAGGCCAGGCGAGCCAGGTCGGGCATGTGGCCGACGATCATCACGGAATCCGCGCGACCGTCCCGGAGCCATCGGATGAGCGCGTCAGCGTCGGAACCGGGCGAGAGGAATTTGCAACTCTCCAATTCCTTCTCCGCGTCCAGCACCTCCGCCAGAATTTCCGCCGTCTGGCGCGCGCGAGGGAGCGGGCTCGTCCCGATTCGCTCGGGAGAACACCCGAGCGTTCGTAGCGCCTTGGCGACCTCGGCGGTCTCCTTGCGCCCTTCGCGCGTCAGCTCGCGCTCGTCGTCGGCGCGCCCGCGCACCAGCATCGCCTGTCCCGCGTCGCCATGCCGGACTATATATAATTCCATCGTCCCCTCCGTCTGAAAAGCGTTCTTGCCACGGATTACACGGATTACCGGCGTTGAACTACAAAGGTAAAAACGGCCGTTATCGCCGTTCTTCGGTAATCCGTGGCCATCCGTGAAATCCGTGGCTAAAAAAGTTTTGTCGTCCCGCGACAAAAGATCAAAAGCAGCCCGTCAGCCTATCCTGGAGCTTGAACCGCGCGGCCGCGGCGGTCACTCGGTTGCGCACCTCGGCCCGGTACACGGCTCGAGCGCCCTCGTTGAAGAGGACTCTGCGGTACGGTTCATGCAGTTCGGGGAATTCCCGCCGCAGCAAGTCTGAGACGGAGGACCAGACTTTCGGCCGCGGGTTGAGCGCGTCCACCCAGAGATCGTCAACCGCCAGGTCGGCGGCGCACTCGAACATTGTCTCCAGCGATTCCGTGGTGTCGGAGAGGAACGGCAGCAGGGGAGCGAACATGATGCCGGTCCGCAGCCCGGCGCGCCGCGCCTCCGCGACGATGCGGCACCGCGCCGCGACCGACGATGCGCCAGGCTCCCAGAGCCGGCTGAGGCGGTCGTCGAGCGTGGTGATCGTGACGCCGATGCGCCCATTCCGGCCGGCGAAGAGGTCGAAGTCGCGCATTACCAATTCGCTCTTGGTGAGGACGTTGACGGAGAACCCGCTCTCGAGCAGAAGCTCGCAGCAGCCGCGCGTGAGGCGGCGGCTGGCCTCGATTGGCTGCCAGCCATCGCAGGCGCTGCTCATGAACACGTCGCCGGGCCGGGCGCGGCGCAACTGACGCCGCAGCGTCTCGACGGCGTTGACTTTCACGTCCACAAACTCGCCCCACGGCTCCGCGTGCGGATGGAACCGCTGCATGAACCGCGCGTAGCAATAGACGCACTCGTTCGTGCAGCCGGTGTAGCAGTTGAGGGAGTAGTCGCTGATCGAGCTTTGGTTGAGGACGCTCCGGCAAACGGTCTCGCGGACGACGACGCGCGGGTGTCCGGCAACCGGGCCCGGATCGAGCAGGGGCGGCGTCTCCGCCGAAGCCCACAGTCTTCCCGCTTTCGCGCCGTGCTTCACGACGGTCGGCTCCTATGCATCACCGCGCCACGATGAACGTGATGTCGTGTGGGATGTTGTAGTGTTTCGGGTCGAGTTCAATACCGCCGTGGTCCTTCTGGTCCGGGCCGACGCTATAGGTCACGAAGCCCTTGGCCAGTTTCTTGTACCGGATCGGCTGGTCGTCGAACGGATCGGCCGGGACGGTATCCAGCCATTTGGGCGTCAACTCGTCCAGCGAACCGGGAAGCCGGCCGTTCGCCATGCGGAACCGCTCGACCGCGATCGCCGCACGGCCAGAGCGGAGGCGGGCGAATATCTTCAATTGCTCTTCATTGACGCGTGTTAGCGCGGGGACGAGGAAGTTCGTCAGGAAATATAACCTCGGCAGCTGATGGACTTTCTTCTCCCAGTCCTCAGCCGTATCGAGAATGTCTCTTGCCGATCCGCCGGCAGTCCTGACCAGCTCGGCCATCAGTTGGAGGTACTTGAGATGATCCATTGCTTTGAGACCACTCAACTGCCATAACGTAAGTGCGTTTCCGGGTTTGGTGACCGGCCCGATATAGCGGGAAAGGTTGTTGAGAAACAGATCTTCTCCCGTGCAACGCTCACCTGCCAACCCGCGTATCAAGGCTTCCGGATTCTCTTGCGATGCAATCGCATTCGAGAGGTCGGTCAATTGCTGATCGCCCAAAGTCGATCTGGAAAGCACGCGCTCCAGGTTGCTCACGGAGATTGAAATAACGCCAAGGCGCATGAGCTGGGATATGAGTACAGGCTCATTCTGCAAGGCGCGGGCTGCGCCGAAGGAATCGGCAATTGCCATCGCCGCGTCATCCGGCTTGCCGCCCTCGACCTTCATCAGTGCCTGAAGTTCGAGCAACTGCGTCGCCTGGCGGAGTTTCCCCAGATGAGGCAGAGGCATGCCATAACCCTGAGAGAAATCCAGATCGAAACGACAGCCGTCTATCGCAGCCGCTTTGTGGAGGAACTCCAGCGCCTCCGCGTTGGCAGCCAGGTAGGCTGAGATATCGGTCTTCATGTCCTCCGGCAGCGGCTCGCCGCGCGGCGGGAGTTTTACGTTATAGCTATTGCTTACGAGCGGCAACTTATTCTCCATGTTGTGGCCGGCGTATTTCGCAAAGGCCTGAGTGTAAACGACAGCCGCGTTATTGCCTTGAGGAACAGGATAATAGACACTCAATTCCCGGAGCGTCACCGGGAATCCGGCCTTGCGGATCGCATCGCGTTCGGCGTTGATTTGCAAGCGGAAGTAGAGGTGCATTCCGAGGAACGCGAGGACGATCACTGCGACTATCACCGCGGCGATGATGTAGCCGACAGGGATTCTGCGTTTGCCGGCTGCCTCGGGAGCGCTCGCCGACGAGTGTGTGGCATCCATCGCTGCGAATTTTCCCTGTTTCACGCGAAACCTTCGCTCAGTGCCTCATAATATACACCAAAAACCACGTGACGGCGCGTTTTTTGTTTCGTGCCTGCCTACGGGAAGCGGGTTGTTTGGTTCCAATGGCACGGTTATAATCGGTTTGGGCGCAGGGAACCAGGTTCGCAACTGAGGGCAACGATTCATCGGGGGCGGCTATGAAACTGCTTCGTCCGTGGATGCGCGGGCGGCGGGCCGTGCGCATCTACAAAGTCCTGCTGGTCCTGTTCGTCTTGTTCAACGTATTCTTCTTCCTGGTCCTGCCGCCGCTGGCGAGGCACATCGCCGAGCGCAAGGCCTCGGAGGCGCTCTCGCGGCGCGTGACGATTGACTCGATCCGCGTGAACCCGTACGCGCTGTCGCTCACGGTCCGCGGTATCCGCGTGAGCGACCGCGACTCCGCGGACGATTTTGTGAGCGTCGGCAGTATCTACGCCAACGCCAAGCTCGCCTCGGCATGGAAACTGGCGCCGGTCATCGGCGCGGTGTACGTTGATGATCTGATGGTCCGGATCGTCCGCGAGGACACAAACCGCTTCAATTACTCCGACCTGACGAACCCAAAGAAGGAAGAGGCGGCGCCGGAGAAGCCGAAGGGCAAGCCGTTCCGCTTCTCGTTCAACGACATCCAGCTCCATAACGGCCGGATTCTTTACGAGGACAACGTCTCCGGCAGGAAGCACTCGCTGGAAGAAATCGAGATCGCGGTCCCGTTCGTCTCCAATTTCGCCTATTACATCGAGACGGACGTTCAGCCGCACTTCTCCGCACGGCTGGACGGGAGCCTGATCCGCCTCGACGGGGCGACCCGGCCATTCAAGGATTCGCGGGAGACGACGCTCGACTTGAATCTGCAAGACCTGGACCTGGCGCGTTATGTGCCGGAGGCGCCGATGCCGCTGAATTTCAAGGTGCCTTCGGGAAGCCTGACGCTGGCCCTGACGCTCTCGTACGTCCAACTTAAAGCCGGGGCGCCGTCGCTGAGCATCCGCGGCGACGCGGCGGTTTCGAACCTCACGGTCGCCGACCTCGCCGATCAGCCGGTGCTGCGGCTGCCGGAATTCAGGCTGACGGGGCTCGCGTTGCAACCGCTGACGGGTCAAGTATCCCTGAAGGAAATCCTGATCCGCGAGCCGGAACTGAACATCGCCCGGTCGCGCGAAAGGCAGGTGAACCTGCTCGCGCTGCTGCCTCAGCCTCCGGCTTCGACCGGGAGGGAGCCTGCGCCTGCGCCGGAGGAGCGCGCGGCGGCGAAACCGCCTCAGTCGCCGCTGCTCATCGAGGTGGACCAGATCGCCCTCAGCGCCGGGAAAGTCGTCGTCACCGACGAAGCCGCCGCAAGCCCGTTCAAGACGACCCTCTCGCCGATTGACCTGCAGGTTCAGCATTTCACGATGGCGCCGGGCAAGAGGAGCGAATACGCTTTCAAGATGCTGACGGAATCGGACGAGGCGTTTTCCATCGAAGGGGATTTTTCGGTTGAAGCGAAATCGCTCACGGGGAAATTGCGCCTGGCCGGGTTGTACCTGCCGAAATACGCGCCGTACTACAGCGGCGCGCTGCAGGCGCCGGTCACCGACGGCCGGTTGCTCGTCGAAGGCGACGTGGTCGCTTCGCAGGAGAACGGCGCTCCCGCCGGCAGTTTCACCGGGCGCGTGGCGCTGGATAAACTGGCCGTGCTGGACAAGGCGGGCGAGGAGCTGGTCAAGTGGGACGCGCTGAGCTTCAACGGGATCAAGGTCGCGTTCCCGCCCGCGTCGGTGAGTATCGAGGAAATTCTGCTGGACAAGCTGGACGTGCACGTGGTCAGAGAAAAAGACGGCTCGCTGAACCTGGCCGAGGCCACTGCGCCGCGCGCGTCCGCCGGTGCGGCATCGCCTGCTCCGGCTGTGGCTCCGTCGCCCGAGCCGGCCCAACAGAACGCGCCGCCGGCATCCGTGACCATCGGCAAGATCGCCTTGCGCGACGGGCGCATGGAGTTCCAGGACCGCAGCATCGAGCCGAACTTCGACACGAGCCTGGACGCGATGAACCTGGCGCTTACCGGCTTCGCGCTCGACCCGACGAAGCAGGCCGCGCCGGGAGAGTTTCACTTTCAGGCCAAGCTGGACAATCTGGCCCCGCTCGATTTTTTCGGCCGGCTGCAGCCGGCGAGCGACAACCGCCTCGTGGACGTGACGGTCGCCTTCCGTGACGTGCAGCTTAGTTCGCTGACGCCGTTCTCGGACAAATACATCGGCTATCCGCTGACGAAGGGCAAACTCGTCCTGGACGTGAAATGCGTGATTCACCGCGAGCAGCTGGGCTTGAACGTCCACATCCTCCTCGATCAGTTAACGCTGGGCGATCACGTGGACAGCCCGACGGCGATGAAGCTGCCGATCAAGTTCGCCCTCGCGTTGTTGCGCGACCGCTTCGGGCGGATCACGCTGGATGTGCCGATCAGCGGCACGTTCAGCGATCCGAAGTTCCGCCTGGGGCCCCTGATCGTGCAAACGCTCGTCAACCTGGTCGAACGAGCCGTCACGTCGCCGTTCGCGTTCCTGGCCGGAAGCGAGGAAATGCGCTACGTGGAGTTCGACTACGGCAGCGACGTGCTGATCGCCGACAGCGTCAAGAAGCTGGATGCGATCGCAAAGCTGCTCGCCGACCGGCCCGCGCTGCGGATGGACATCCAGGCGCAGACGGTCTCCGGCCCGGACGAGGAGGCGCTGCGCAAGATGTTCTTCGACCGGAAAATCAAGGCGGGGAAGCTCAAGGAGATGATCGGCCAGGGCGCGGCAGTGGCGTCGCTCGCGGACGTGCAGGTCGCGCCGGAGGAGTACGAGCGGTACCTGAAGCTCGCGTACGGAGCCGAGGACATTCCGGGCAAGCCGCGGAACTTCATCGGCGTCGCAAAGGACGTGCCGCGCGAGGAGATGGAGCGGCGGCTCCTGGAGCACACCGCCGTCACGCCCGACGACCTGCGGCGGCTGGCGTACAACCGGGCCGCCAAGGTGAGGGACTACCTGCTGGCCGCGCAGGAGGCCGACGCCTCGCGCCTGTTCCTGATCGAGCCGGAGAGCGTCACCGCGGCCGGCGCGACGAAACCGCGCGTGAATTTTGAGCTCCACCTTGCCGAAGGCGGACCGACGCCGGCGGAGAAGCCGTTCGCGTCGCCTCCGGCGCCGATGGTGGAGAAGCTGTTCGTGCCGCCCGCGTCGCCGGAAAAGGCGTCCGTGCCGCCCGCGCCGGTGGAGAAGGCGTCCGTGCCGCCCGCGCCGGCGGCGCCCGAGCCTTTCCATTTCCGTCATTAGGATCTCGCGCCGCACGCGAGTCCGGGGACGCAGCAGGTCCAACCGTCCGCGTCTGCGTAATGAGGCCGCGTCGAACGCACCTCAAACGCCGTAAGGAATTCCCCTAGGGAAAGACCGGACGCGTTCCCGATATTCAACTGAACGCGGCCGTGATAGCATTCGCAGAAGGTTGAACTTGAATGGGGATGCGATGGATGCCTGCAAGGGGGATAACATGAGCGAGATGGATGTCGTAGAGGCCTTTCTGAGTCAGGAGCCTGCTGAGGGGTCGCCGGTGGCTACGGACGGTGAGCGGCTGTGCATCAACTCAGAGGTCATCGCGGAGTGGTTTGATGCAGGGATCATCGTCACGCCGCTCAAGCAGGGGCAAATGCACGAACGACTCAAAGACCGGCTTGTGCATAGCGTTCTGTTGCGCATGGCAGGTCAGCAACCGGTCGGCGCGTCCCGGCGGATGACGGCGAACGCCGGAGCTGCATAAATAGTTCGGCCTGGGGCAAAGCCGGATTGACGCGCGGCGCGCGCAAAGGGCATAGGCGCTGCGGCCGCGCGGGAATTCTTCGGATTACAGCGTGGCGATTAAGGCTGCGCCTGGGCTGTCCGCTTTATCGCACTCCCTCCGTTTCGGTGATGGCGATTACACCTTCGCCACTTTCACCGCCTTGCCGGTCTTGAGCGACTTCGCCATGGCTTCAAGCACGGCGATGGGAGCGAGTATGCGCCTTCCCTCGAACGGCTGTTCCTTCGTCGTGAACATCTTCAGGAAAGTTTGGAGACCCTTGAGCAGAACGTTCGTGTCGTCGTGGTGGTCCCAATCCACCGCGCCCTTCTCGCCGAGGGCGCTCCAGTGGAAGTGATGGAATCCGTTCTTGATGCAGGTCATGGTGACCATCGGGCCCTTCGGGTACGTGAGGATCGCGACCGCGTTGTCGCCGTGCCGGAACATTCGCGCGGTCCCGACGCAGGGACCCAGGAGACTGACGATCGCGTCCACCTGGTGGATGCCGTAGAAGAAGACGCCGCCCCACGGGCTCTCGATGTCCGCCGGGCCGGCGGTGGCCACGCTGTACACCTCGCCGATCCTGGCGACGGCGGCCTTGAAATCGCCGAAGTTCTGCTGGAGCGGGTTGGAGCTGAACGAAGTGACGGGCGTCTTCTTGCGCCGCGCGATGGCGATGAGCTTTTTGCCTTCGGCCAGCGTGAACGTGAACGGCTTGTCCACGAAGGTGGGCACGCCGTTCGACAGGAAGAATTTCGCCGGCTCGAAGTGGTGCTTTCCGTGGCGGTGGTCAATCATCACGCCATCCACCTTGCCGAGCATCGCGCGCCAGTCCTTGACGATGACCGGGATCCGGGCGTCTGAGGCGGTCTTCTGCGCGAACTCGGCCTTCTCGCCCCAGACCATCTCCACGCGCGCCTCCACCTGCTTCTCGACGTTGCACAACCGGGCGACTTGCACGGCGTGCGAGTTCTCAGCCCCGACGATTCCGATCTTCAGCATGGTTCTTCCTTTCAATCTCCCCAGGGAGTGCCAAGGTCGCGGTATGCTATCGCAGGGCACCGCACTTGTCAACGCTTGCTTTTGGGCGCACAGGGCCTGTAACATTGGCGCCGAGTCCGGCGATGGTCGTGAATCGCCGATCAATCTCGGCCGACATAGGAACCGACATGCCTCCATCAACACAGTACAAGCAGAACTGGGCGGAGACGCAGGAGCGATTCGAGAAGTGGTGGCATCGCGAGCCTGTGGACCGGCCGCTGATGGCCATTGATGCGCCGCGCGACGCGCCGTTGGGCGATACGCCCTGGCCGAAGGAGTCGAAGGACCCTGCGCAGAAGTACCTGAATGTGGACTACCTGATCCAGGGTACGCGCTGCTGGCTCGAGCATAACGACTTCGGGAGCGACTCTTTGCCCGAAGTCACCGCGAACCTCGGTCCCGGCAGCCTGTCGCTCTACCTCGGTTCCGAACCCGTCTTCAGTCCGGACACGGTCTGGTACAAGCCCTGCATCGAGTCGTTGGAGAATACGCCGCTGCCGAAGTACGATCCGGAAAATCGCTGGCTGCGCGCGCACCTGGATTTGTTCCGCAAGCTGCGAGAGCTGTTCGGCGCGGACGCGTACCTCACGATCCCGGACCTCGTCGAGTCCACGGACATCCTTTCGGCCATGCGCGGCCCGGCGACCTTTCTTTACGACCTCATGGACCGGCCGGAGCAGTGCCGCCGCTGGCTGGAACGCATCAACCGCCTCTACCAGATCCATTACGACGCGTTCTACAACCTCGTCAAGGACGATGCGGGCGGCAGCGTGTTCACAGCGTTCCACATCTGGGGGCCGGGCAGGACGGTCAAGGTGCAGTGCGACTTCAGCGCGATGATCTCTCCCGACCAGTTCGGAGAGTTCTTCATTCCGTACGTGAGGAAACAGATCGAGGGCCTCGACCGCGTGCTTTATCACCTTGACGGGCCGAACTGCATCTGCCACGTGGATCAACTTCTGAAGCTGGAGCGGCTGCATGCGATCCAGTGGATCTCCGGGTCGGGCGCAGCGCCGAACGAAGACGAGCGCTGGTACCCGCTGTATGAAAAGATCCTCAAGGGCGGCAAGGGCCTTCACGTGTCGTTGCCCGCGCGCGCGGTGGAGGGGTTCGTCAGGCGCTTCGGCGCGCGAGGAGTTTACATCCTGACATCGGTCAAGAGCGCTCGCGAGGCCCGGGAACTGATGGCGCAGGCCAAGCGCGCGTCGTGAGCGGCGAGTAGACTTTTCCGCCGAGCCCTAATAATCGCTGGAACCTGATTCCGGGCTGCTTTCGTCCGGTGCGCTTGGAGCCGGGTTACTTGAATCCGGTGGACTCGGAGCCGGGTTACTGTTGTCTGGCGCACTTGGCGCCTGGTTCCCTGAGTCCGGTGCGCTTGGAGCCGGGTTACTATTGTCCGGCGCGCCGGGCGCCGGGTTGCTTGGATACGGTGCGCTTGGAGGCGAGTTGTTCGAGTTCGGGTCGCTCGGAGTATTCGGAGACGAGACGGGCGGAGCCGGAAGGCTCGGGGCCGGATAGTTTGGGTCCGGGTTAGTCGGGGTATTTGGAGACGCCACCGGTGGGCCCGGAAGACTTGGGGCCGGGTAGTTTGGATCCGGGTTGCTCGGGGTATTTGGAGACGCGACAGGTGGCGCCGGAAGACTTGGGGCCGGGTAGTTTGGGTCCGGATTGTCCGGGGTATTTGGAGACGGAACGAGTGGACCCGGAAAACTTGGAGCCGGACGGTTCGGGTCCGGGTTACCCGGCGTATCTGGAGATGGGTCAGGTGGGCTTGGCCAACTTACGGCTCGGTAGCCGGCGTCGGGCTGACCTGCCGCTGCCCTTGCGCTTCCCGCCGCTGTCCACGGAAGCGTGACCAGCGATAGCACGACTGGTAAGATCAGTTTGTTGTAGCGCATGGTTTAACCCTCCTGTCCTCAAGTCCTCATCTTCGTATCTCGCTCTCCTTATATGAATTGTATCCCATTTTATGGCACTTTGAATAAATCCTGCTCAACCCCTTTTCCAGCCGTTAGTTACGCCAAAGGTCATGATGGCGAGCAAGCCGGTCCGGTCGAACTTCAGGCCGATTGACTGACTTCTCACCGGCATGGGCCCCGCACCATGTATGCGAGAACTGGCATGGTATCTAGAAGATCATGCCAGCGACTCGTACGGTGGAACTTTGTGAAGAGCGGCAACGCAAACTTGGCTAGACTGTTTCGCACTGCGTCACCGGCCGCGCTGCCTACCGGATGCCGGCTCGTGCCGCAGGTGAACTTCGAACCAAAAGTAGATGCCGCCGGTATCTTCATAGATACCGACGGCATCTGAACTTCCAGTCAGGTACCGGTCAGTAATCGTCCGGAACGCCACGGACATTTTCGAATTAGGTGATGCTCTCATTCCCGCGTTACGGCGCCGGCGGCACAGCCGTTTGGGCATTCACCGTAACGTCGAACCCGCCCTGGCGCGACCCGTGCCAGGTGGCTGCCTCGAACTTACCCTTGGCCGCCTCCCATGTCCACGTGTCGGCGATGCCCGGCCCGCTCACTGTGATTGTCGTTTTGTCCGGGCCGTCGGGCGTCAGCGTGACCTTCACGTTCTTGTGCCACGGGTCAACGACGCAGGCGTACCGGACGGCGGTCCCCTCGGCGGTGGCCTGGAGTTGCTGCCAGTTCATCAGTTTGCTGTGATCGTTGGCAGTTGAGACGCCCATCTTCGACTTGAGCGGCACGTCCGCCACAAGCTGGAACTCGCACTGAGCGTCGCCCTTGGCCAACCTGTACCGCCCCTCGGCCTCGTTCACCGGTTCGAGCTTGGCGCCTTGCATGAGCCAGGTGATTTCGACCGGCTTGGACGAGCGGATATCGTCGAACGTCAGAATGTAGCCGCCTTTGACCCAGATGAAAGTCCGGCGGAAACGGTCAATGGCCGGGCGGCTCCGATTCGTCTTGACATCGTTGTACTGAATGTACGACCCGGCCGCCTCGCCTTCGGTCACGACCACGTCGCCGGCGTCCTTGTACGCGGTGATCTTGCCCTGATCGGTCATGTCGCCGTTGCCGGGTTGCTGCCAGTCATCTCCTTCGGGTCGCCCGTCCGCAACCTGGCCGAGGCCGTTGATCAGGATCGTGTTGACGCTGGAGGACAGTTTGCCCGGCCGCTCGCAATAACGGTCGGTCTCGGCCAGGTACTCGCCGTCGCCGAAGATGATGAAGGAGTTCGCGTCGGGATGGTCGTGCGCCACGTTGAGGTACGGCAGGCTGCCGTTGGGCTCCTTAGCGGTCGGCCGCCAGGAGTTGGCCTTATAGCCGCCCATCGGCCCACACTTGAACATCGCCGCCACGGCCTTGTCCTGCCATGAGTCGCGACTGATGGAGATCCCCAGGTCCGGAAGAAACACGGTCGCGGGCAGATTCGCGTAGTGGCCGCCCGTGACGCTCGGATCATCGTAGATCAGCGCCTCCCAGGCGGAATCCACTATGCCCCAATCTTTCGAATGGACTTGTAGGGCATGCCTGAGGCCGTCCATCACGTCGGGCTGCTTGTGCATCGCCGCGGTTTTCAGAAAGAACGAATTCATACCGAGTTCCTTGGTCCAGCAATCGGCGAAGTAGAGCGACTCGGTCATGCCCGGCGCCGTGGTCTCCATCGTGTACGCCCCGACACTCCGGTAGAACGGCGAGTCGAGGTAATGCGTCCCGCTCAAATCGTCCGAGACCTCGAAGGCCATGCCCAGCGCGCCCGCGCTGGAGCCATAGCCCGGTCCTTCATGCTGGCTGCCGTCCGACGGCATCCAGTCCGCCATGAACTTGAGTTCCTTCTCCACCTCGCTCAGCAGCCACTGTTGCTCCGGTTTGCCCTCGGCCGCGCCCAGCGCCGCGAGCGTCAGGCCCCAGTCGCGGAACCAGCGGTGATTGTACGCCGGCTTGCCGCGCCAGTAGTTCCCGCCGGGATTGCCGCCCTTGTGGCCGCCGTAGTACATCACGCGGGCGTGCTCCCAGAGCACCTGGCGGAACATCTCCCGGAACGCCGGGTCCAGATCGTTATAGAGCCAGTCCCAGGTGAGCGACGCGCCGACCATCGTGAACGAAGCGGTCGTATCGCTGTTCCGCTCGCCGCGCGGTTCGAAGTGCTTCAATGTCTCCATAACCTGGGCATAGGCTTCCGGCGTGTCGGCCACGGCCGGCTCGCCGCCTCGGGTCCAATTGGCTGTCCCGGCCAGCCATTTCAGGTACGCCACCGACTTCTCGAATGAGGCGGGGTCCTTCGTCAGCACATAGTGCAGGGCAACCATCGGCATCTTGAACAGGCCGTACTCCTGTCCCCAGGAGAGACTCGTCCTGCGATCCGCCGGCACCGTGCATCCGGCGACGTATCCTTCCATCTGCGCCCGGTAGGTTGCGGCCTCGGGGCTGTTGTAAAAGGCCTTGAGCTGCGCAACCTTCTCGGCGGTGATCAGCAGCCGCGGATGCACGTTGGCGGCGGCATCGAGGTACTTGACCGGCAGCCCTTCCGGCGCAGTCGGATCCTTCTCCGGCAGGAATGACGGCGGTGGCGCAGGCGGGGTTGGCGTGGCCTTCACCGGCGGCTCCTGGGCCACGGCCGGGACCTTGACCGGTGGGGTCTGCGCGCAGCCCAACGCAAGCCCGATTGCCAGCGCAGCCGAAACCAGCGCCGCCGACTGCAAGAGTTTCTTCATCGCTCGTCCTCCTGAACTGGTCCACTGAAATTACAGGGATTTCCCGTTTGACTTTCTCGTCACTGCCGCTGGTAAAGCATCGCTCCCACGGCACGGCTCGCCTCGACGATTTCGGGATAGGGCGTATCGCACACGTCCAGGAACCCGATCTGCATGTTCTCCTTATCGTACCCGCGGGCGGTGACCGGCTCGTCCTGGTATTGGAACCAGTGGCAGCCGACGAACTGCGGGTGCGCGAGGACTCCCAGGACGTAATCCTTGTAAGCCTGCGCGCGCGCCTCCTGGTTGGCCACCGCCACCGCGCCGGGGTGGAACAGCCCGCGGTCCAGCGCGCCGAAGTGGAACTCGCCGATAATCAGCGGCACGTCGGCGCCGCCGGTGAACTGGAAATCGGCCGCGCTGCGATGGTAGATGTTGTAGCTCACCACGTCGCAATATTTCGCGGCCGCCGCGGCGGCGCGGGGGTTGATCCACGCGAACCGGCAGCCCAGGTAGAGTTGCTTCGGCGCGACCGCTTTGACGGTGTCGCGCGCGGTGCGAAAATACTGCTCGCCCAGCTTCGAGTAAAACGCGGCCAAGTCCGCCTCAGCTTTTTGCTGGTCCGGCGCGTCGCGGCTTTCGAGCAGCGCCTCCCAGGAGGCGTGCGCCGTGCCCCAGGTCTGGTTCAACCTGGCGATGTCGCCGTATTTCGCCCGGAGGTCGGCGACGAAGACCTTCTTCGCGGCCTGCTCCGGCGGCGATTTCAGCGCGGCGACCGCGAGCGACAGCCCGTCGTCGTCCCAGAACAACTCGTTGTCCGAGAAATAACCGATGCACCATGCGTCGCCGGCGCTCTTGCCGCGCTTCGCTTCCATACTCTGGCGGAGGGCATCGGCAAAGCTCGCGTCGAACGCGTCGGGGAATCTCGCATAGGAGTCTTGGCCGGCGATGATCACCTTCGACCCGCGGCTTCCGATGGAATCGGTGTAGGGCGTGAGCCGCATCAGGAACGCGCTCTCGTCCGACCAGTTGGCGATGGTGTTGAGTCCCCAACTGCGCAGCCGCTGGTGGGCGAGCCTGGAACTGAGCGCATGCCAGTCCGGGCCGTACTTGCGCAGGAGGTTCGCGCGATTGAAGCAAAACATCTGGGGCGGGCGCCCGTCGTTCTGGCCCGGGCGCGCTCGGCCACGCGTCAGGAAGTCCGCAAACTCCGTCTGCTTGCCGGGGAAATCCGCAAACCAGTTTTCGCGGTTGTCAATCGGCGTGCCCTCCTGCGACCGCACGCAATCAATGCCGTTCGAGAAGAACAGCCGGCCGTCGGGATCCACCAGCCACCATTTGCCGCCGATCTTCTCGACGCGGAAGAACCCGGTGGCCTTGAGCGCCGGGTGGCTCAGCGAGCCGCCGTACTTGTCCCAATCCTTCGGGCCGGGGTGCGCTGCGAGGTCTTTCGCCTCCTGCTCGCGCCGGGCCGGGAAGTCGTCGAGCGAATGCGTCTTGCCCGGCCAATCCTTATGCCGGTACTGGCCGAACGTGTCAATGAACGGGAAAAACGGGTCGGCGTCCGTCGTCCATGCGGTCGGCGGGCTGTAAGCGCCGGTGGCGCGTACCGCGGTAATCTCGAAAACGCTGTCCTCCGCCGGCTTGTCCACGAAGACCAGAAGTTGCGTAACGTTCTTCGGGTCGAAACCGCTGTCCGCGCCAGCGGAGACCGGATAGCCCAGCATCCCGAAGAGTTTTCCGCCGAGCGTATCCTCGTGCGTTCGCTGCAAAGGCACCATCAACGTGTCCACCCTGCACATGTCGAGCGTCAGGTGGCCCGTAACGCAATTCTTCTTGCCGTCCGCGCCGGGACTATCCACGCGGCAATGGACAGTGACAGGGCGGGCGCCCCTGTTCCTGATCTGCAATGCGATATAGCTGAACGCTGAAAAGTCCCAATGCTCCTCCGGCGCCGGCAGCGCGATACCCGCCCAGGATTGCGCGTGGCCGGTGGTCACGACCAGGACCGGCGCCGCGCCGGGTTTAGCCGATGCGGTCGCGTCAGTCGTGGTGATTATCGCCGGGTCGAAGCTCAGCGCCAGGTCGGATGCGCCGGCGAATGAAGTCGCGGCCGCGGCCAGACAGGATAAACAGATCACGCCGGAACGCAGGATATGCCATCTTATCGCTCGCATGGTTCCGCCTCCTATTTCCTGTTTGCCCGAGTCCAAAGGGCACTTGGCTTTGAAGCATGAAACTAAACAGTCCAGCTGCCGCTGTCAAACGACTCTTTGGTGGTTTGCCGGTCTTGAACGGGCTTGTCGCGCTCGAAGTCGAGCACCGTGTAGTAAGCCTGCTCGGTCTCGCGCTGTTTCCAGGAAAGCTCTTCCTCGCGGATCTTGTGCCGAGTGCGAACGCCGGCGTGGAAGGCTGAGGTAAAGTGGCTGGCGAACTCCTTTCTTCCAGTCGGGAATGATGGCACTTGCGCGAAGCAGCATGGAGGGTTATGCTTTTGAAGACCTGCGGTTTAGCGATGGTCTGGCTTAACGGTAAACACGGAGTCGCTGGAAATGAACAGCGATGCCGGATGCACAGCAGGCGCCTGCGACGAAAAAAGATTATGATCAATTTGACAAGAAGTCTCATTCGACGGTTTGTCGGCGTCTGGGAAGCTGCGACCAAAGGCACCGGTTGCAGACCGGCAATCATACGTTATAGCATCGGAATTTTCGCCGGAGCAGCGGCGGTTGCCATACGTCTGTTGCTCGTCCCATGGATTGGCGTCGCCGCGCCATACGTAATTCTGTATCCAGCGGCCTTACTCATCGCGCTGGCACTGGGCGTAGGACCTGGCCTGACGGCGGCCGTCGTCGGCCTCGCGGTCTCGGAACTTACACTTGTTCCACTGGCGAGCAGCCCGATAAGCGTCGGGCTAGTTCCGCGCCGGCTGATCGTCATTTTCGGGGCCATCCTGGTCGGGTACGTCGGCGGAAAATTACGTCAGGCGCGCAGGGCCGCCGAAGCCCAGGCCGCCGAACGCGCGCGGCTGAACATGAAGCTTGCGGACGCGAGTGACCGGGAACGCCGCGAGATCGCAGCCTGGCTGCACGACAATATCGGACAGATGCTCACCGCCTTGGGCCTCAGCCTCGATGAAGCTGTTCGGAACGGACCTCTTCCCGATCGCGCGTTGCGCTCCATTCGAGAAGCGGAGGAGGTTCTTGGCCAAGTGACCGACCAAGTCCGAAATATGACCTATGAGTTGGATTCCCCGGTCTTGCGGAAGCTCGGCCTGGACGACGCCCTGAACGAGCTATGCGAAGACGTGGGATCGCGCTTCGACCTCCAGTGCATTTACCAGAGCAATGGAGACGTGACCGCATCGGCGAAGGAAATTGACGGTGTCCTGTATGATGCCGTGCGGGAACTCCTGCATAATGTCGTAAAGCACGCCGGCGCGCGGCGCGCTGACGTGCGCGCCACTTGCACCGATGGTCACATTCGGATTGCCGTCGAGGACGATGGCAGAGGATTCGACCGTTCCGTTATGACGAATTCGTTCAGCCGAAACGGCGGCTTTGGGTTATACCGCATGCAGGAAAGAATCGGCCATCTGGGCGGGACGTTCCAACTCGCGACGAAGGAAAACGGAGGAACACGCGTGACCATCGAGATGCCGAAGGGCCCGCCGAGTTCTCAAGAGAGACCGTGATGAGCGTTTCGGAGAAGAAAATACGCGTCCTTCTCGCGGACGACCATGAACTGGTCCGCGCGGGTCTGCGTCGTCTCCTCGATGACCAACCGGATATGCGGGTCGTCGCCGAGGTCGGCAACGGCCGTGCCGCGATGGAATTGACTGAAAGTGAACGTCCAGACGTCGTCGTCATGGACATCGGCATGCCGGACCTCAACGGCATCGAAGCGACAAGGCAGATCGCAGCGGGTCGTTCCGGCGCAAGAGTGTTGTGCCTGTCCATGCATACATCGAAGAAGTTGATTCGCGCCATGTTGGAAGCCGGTGCAGC
>Ga0187884_10002065_pt1 | contig 17300 bp, 14 predicted proteins | sample June2016WEW_20_4_FD_132983 | JGI IMG/M metagenome (GOLD analysis project Ga0187884, IMG submission 132983) | Peatland microbial communities from SPRUCE experiment site at the Marcell Experimental Forest, Minnesota, USA - June2016WEW_20_40 | ecosystem: Environmental > Terrestrial > Soil >...
CCTTCTCGCCACGCGCCTCGGCTACCCGGACGAGACCACCGAGACGAGGCTCGCGCTCTCGCACGGGGCGCAGCCTTCGCTCGCCACGCTCTCGCCCGTCTGCACTCCGGGGGGCCTGGCTGTCATACAGGCGGCCGTCGCCGAGGTTCCGGTGGCGCCCGGGGTCGCGAGGTATGCCGTCGCGGTCGTGCGCGCGAGCCGCGCCGACCCCTTCGTCCGCCTGGGGGCGAGCCCGCGCGCGGCGATCGGCCTGCTCGCGGCCGCACGCGCCCACGCCGTGATCGCCGGCCGGGACTTCGTGCTTCCCGACGACGTGAAAGCGGTCGCCGTCAGCGTGCTTGCCCATCGCCTGGTCACCGACGCGGCCCCTGTCGGAGCCTTCGAAGCCGGGATCGCGGCCGTCGAGGCGATCCTCGAGCGAGTTCCTTCGCCGAGGCCCTGATGCAAGAGCGCTCCCGCCGGCATGTTCCGGCGGCTGATCGAGCGCGCGCTCCGGCGGTCCGAAGACAGCGTGTCCGTCACTTGGCCCTCCCCGAGCACGCCCTCGGGCCGGTCGCCGGCTCGCTGCTCCTGTTGTTGGTGTGGGCCGGCGTGGCACACGCAAGCGGTTCCGGCTGGGTGCAGACCGTCGGCGCGGTGGTGGCCGGTTTGCTCCTCCTGGGCCTGGTCGCGCCGGCGTTCGCTGCCCCGGGACTGACGCTCATATGCGAACGGTCCCCCACCGACGCGGTCGCCGGCTCACCTGTTGAGATCGATGTCGTCGGGAACCGGCCGATGCGCTGCACACCGTGGTCGGTCGGAGGAGGGCCCCTTCTGCTCACAGGCAAGGTCCCCGCGTCGCTCTTCATCGTGCCCCCACGCAGAGGCGTCATCTCGACTGTCACGGTGCGTGTCGCGACCGCAGCACCCCTGGGCCTGCTCTGGTGGTCACGGGATCAGGTCCTCGAGCTCGCCCGGCCGCTCTACGTTGCGCCGCAGCCTCGCGAGCGGGGTGGCGAGCTTCGCCAGATGCTCACGCCCGAGGAGGGTCAGGGGCCGCCACGTCCGACCCTCACCGGTGACCTGCGCGGCATCCGCCCCTACCAGCACGGCGACGGGCGCCGTCGCGTGCACTGGCATGCGAGCGCCCACACCGGTGATCTCATGATCCGCGAGTCGGAGAGCCGCCAGGACGACCCGATCCGGATCGTCGTCGACCTGCCCCGGGACCTGGACGCCGCCGATCGCATCGCCGAAGAAGCCATGGGCGAGGTCGTGGTGCAGCTGAACGCGGGTCGCCGCATCGTGCTCGAGACAACCGAAGTCACCGGGAGGGTTGTCACCCCCGTCGTCGACCGTCTCTCGGCGGGTCGACGCCTCGCCCGCTCGGTCTCCCCTCCGGGTGCGCGCTAGGCGGCGGGCCGGCATGTACAGGGACCAGGACCTCGACGCTCGAGCGCGTCGCCGGCGCGCGACTGGTGGGTCCCGCGTCGGGTTGGTGGAGATCGTCCGTCGAGCGAACGCTCCCATGCCTGCGGAGCATTCGGTCACGTTCCGCGTCGCGACGGCAGTCGCTGTCCTGACCGGTATCCTGGCCTGTGCCGCCGTGGGCGAGGTGTCTGTCATCGGCGCCGTCCTCGCATCCGCCGGCTCGCTTTGCGGGATGGCCTTCTCGTACAAGACGCGCACTACTCCGTGGCAGTGGGTGAAGATCCTGCTCGCAGTTGCCGTGCTCGCAATCTTCGCCTCCTTCGTCCTCCAGATGATCAGCGCGGCCCACGTGGGCCAGCTGACCTCGATCGAGGTCCCGCTCACGGGCCTGTTCGTCTGGGTGCAGGTCATCCACTCCTTCGACGTCCCGGCAAGGCGGGACCTGCTCTTCTCCCTCGCCGCGGCCGGGGCGTTGCTCACTCTCGGGGCGGCCCAGGCAGTCTCGGTCGGCTTCCTCGCCTACGTCGCAGTCTGGCTCGGGGCGTGCCTTTTCGCGCTGGGCTGCTCGTGGCGTTCGATGACGGGAGGAGTCGGCCCCCTCGCGCTGGGCTCGCTCGCGGCCACTGGCTTCGTCATCGTCCTGGCAGGCGCAGGCTTCCTGGTCGTTCTGCCCGCACCCCGCGCTGCCCAGGCGATCACGCTTCCGTCCTCGCTCATCTCGTACCTGCCCCTTCGCGACCCGAATGGCGTCACCGGGACCGGAGCAGAGTCGACCGAGCCGGCTCAGGCCGGCAAGGCGAGCGGGCGGACCGGGATCGGCGGCTACCTCGGTTTCGCGAGCGAGCTCGACATCGCCACGCGCAACACGCTCGGAGACGAAGTCCTCATGCGAGTGCGGGCGGACCGGCCCGGCTACTTCCTGGGCATGACCTACGACACCTGGGACGGCCAGAACTGGGGGCGTTCGCCAGCGACCGGAAGGATCCTGCAGCTGACAACGGGATCGCCCTTCGAAGTGGGCTCCGCCTGGAGCTCGTTCCCGGAGCTGCAAGAAGGGGGCGGGATGATCCCAGGCCTCTCGGATGGGGAGCTCGCATTAGGCCCGCTCAACGTCCAGACGTTCTACGTGGCCCAACCCATCGCGAACCTGTTGTTCGCGACACCTGATCCGACCGAGGTCTACTTCCCCGAGCACTCACTGGTGCTCGGCGCCGACGGCTCGATGAGGGCCACCATCGCCATGACCCCGGGCACGGTGTACACGGTCATCTCCTCCGATGACGAGCTGGCACCGGCCGCCTTGGCGAGGATCAAGACCAGCCAGCCCGGCCTCGTCTCGGCGGCCCTGCGACAAGATCTCGAGCTTCCACCGGGCCGCTACGGGCGCGTGGCGGCGCTCGCACGCCAGATCGTCACGGCCGCCCGGGCGACCACGACCTACGCCAAGGTGACAGCCCTCGAGGCCTGGATGGGTGCCCATTTGCGGTACTCGACGGACATCCCGCCTCTGCTGGCCGGACAGGACGCCGTCAACCAGTTCCTCTTCGGGTCCCGCGTGGGCTACTGCGAGCAGATCTCGACCGCGCTCGCCGTCATGCTCCGCACCCTCGGGGTGCCCACGCGCGAGGCGATCGGCTACGTGCCGGGGCCGTTCGACCCCCTGAGCGACCTCTACGAGATCCAGGCCAAGGACGCGCACGCTTGGGTCGAGGTGTGGTTCCCGGGAGTCGGCTGGCAGAGCTTCGACCCGACGGCACAGGTGTCCCTGGAACCGCCGGACCCCGGTGCCGTGCTCCTTTCCGACATCGGCCATGCCATCGGGGCGCTCCCGTGGGCACCCATCGGCGGCGGCCTTTGCGCGGTGGCGACCGGCGTGCTCGTCGCAGCCGGGGTGCGCCGCCGGCGACGTCGCCCGGCGGGCTGGGTGGAAAAGGTCACCGCAGAGCTGGAACGCCGGGGTGCCGCCGCCGGGCTCAAGAGGTTGCCGACCGAGACGCTCGGCGAGTACGCCTCGCGGCTCGGCAACCTTGGCAGCTGGCGGGCGGGCCCAGCGGCGACCGCTTCACTGCCGGCCGCAACCGCTGTGCTCGAGCGGGCCGCTTACGGGTTCCACGTGCCCGACGCCCCAACGCGTGCCTTCGTCGAGGAGGTGGTGAACGGGTTGCACCCGGCGCGGGGCTCCCGCCGGCCACCTCGGGGCCGCCGGCTCACGCCGGCGTGAGCGCCAAGGCCTCGGCGAAGCTGGCTCCCCGCTCGAGCAGGGCGCGGTAGGCCATCAAGGCTCTCGACCGGTTGAAGCCGAGGGCACCGGTCAAGCACCCGCCCCGTCCGAACACGACCAGGAAGGAGAGATCCTCCAAGGACCCGTCCACCACCACGGCCTCGTCGGTCGGCCGGTGCATGCCGATCACCTGGATCTTGCATTCGTACTGGTCCGACCAGACGTACGGAACCGGGGCAAAGCCCGGGCGGGGCCCGTCACCGGCGAGAAGGCTCCTCGCGGCATGCTCGCCCTGCTCGGCCGCGTTCGTGCGGTGCTCGACCTGCACGTACTCGCCTGTGAGCGGATGGGGCCACCTGACCAGATCGCCTGCCGCCACGACACCTGGAGCCGCAGTCAAAGACGCGTCACAGGTGAGCCCCTCCGGGCCGACGTCGAGCCCGGACCCCGCCAGCCACGAGGTTGCCGCGAGCGCGCCGACGACGACGAGCAGCGCGTCCGCCTCGAGGCTCGTGCCGTCACTCAGCCGGCACGTCACGCCTGAGGCGTGCCCAGCGCCGGCCTCGACGCTGTCCAGCCGGGTGCCGAGGCGGAGGTCCACGCCATGGTCACGATGGACGCGTCCGCAAACGTTCCCGACAAGCGGCCCGACCGCCCGTTCGAGCGCGACCGCGAGGGGCTCGACGACGGTCACCTCCGCACCGAGACCGCGGGCCGTCGCCGCCACCTCGAGGCCGATCGGGCCCGCCCCGGCGATCACGAGGCGTGCTCCAGCCGCGGATATGACAGCCCGCAACGCGATCGCGTCGTCCATGTCCCGCAGCGTCAGGACGGCCGGGCGGCCGGTGACGCCGGGGAGCGGGCGCGGGGTTGCCCCGGTCGCTACCACCAACCCGTCGAAGCTGATCGAGCGGCCGTCGCTGAGCACGACCGTGCGTGCCGCGAGGTCCAGGTGCTCGGCTCTCGTCCCGAGATCGAGCTCGATGCCGAGCGCCTCGAGCTCTCGCGACGTCCGCAGCGTGCACTTGTCTTGGTCCCAGATGCCCGCGAGCAGTTGCTTGGAAAGGGGCGGGCGGTCATAAGGCAGCAGGCCCTCGCTGCCGACGAGCCTCAGGTGTCCTTCGAAGCCCTGTTCTCGCAGCGTTTCGCAGGCGCGAAGCCCCGCCACGCCTGCTCCCACCACCACGACGGAACTGAGTGGGATTGGTACTGCTACCTGCCCTCGTCCTCGTGGGCCGGGTCCTGGCCCACCGCCTCGAGCCGCGGCAACAGCGAGCCGACCCTCTCCCGGGCTCCTCGGATCCGGCGGTCGAGCTCCTCGACGATCTCGACCGCTCGCCTCAGGCGGACCTCGAGGAGGTCGACGTCGACGACGCCGCCCTCGAGCTCGGCGATGATCGCGTCAAGCTCGTCGGAGGCTGCGGCGTAGCCGAGATCGGCGACGGGCACGGAGTTGCCGGTGGAATCGGGTGCGCTCATGGAATGCCTCCGTCGTTCGCTTCATCGGCGCTGGCCGCTAACTGGCCCGTCGGCCGGATCTCGTCGACGGTCGAGCTCGCGCTGCCGTCCGCGAATGTCGTGGTCAGCCTCTCGCCGAGGCGCAACGTCCCCGACGATCGCACGACCCTCCCGCTCTCGTCGCGCGTGAGCGACCAACCTCGTTCCAGCTGATGGCGGGGGTTGAGAAGCTGCAGCAACTCGCGGCGGTGGGCGATCCGTTGCGCCTGCACGGTGAGCTGTTGGGACGACGGGCCGGCCAGTCTCTGGGCGCGGTTGAGCAGACGTCCCTGACTCCGCTCGATCGCCACGAGGGCGGCGTTGCCGATGCGCGTCTGTGTCGTGCGCAGGTCGAGCGACGAGCGCTCGAGCGACTGGCGGGCCATCCGCCGTGTCGAAGCACAGGAGGCGACGAGCTCCCGTCCGGCCTCGTCGAGCCGTGCCTCGATGCGCTGCGCGAGACGTCGTGCGCGCCGCTCCACGCCTTCGAGGTAGGCGGCGACCACAGCCACAACCGCCTCGCCGCACTGCGTCGGAGTCACGAGCGCCCGGTGCGCGACCTCGTCGGCGACCGACCGGTCACCGGTGTGCCCGATGCCGGTCCAGACCGGGAACGACGCTCCGGCAATCGCCCTCGCGACCTGCTCGGAGTCGAACGCTGCGAGATCGCCTCTCGCCCCGCCTCCTCGGACCACGACCACGAGCTGAGGAGCGAAGGCGCCGAGCCGCGTCAAGGCGCCGACGATCTGCGCGGGCGCTTCGGGTCCCTGCACAGTCGACGGTTCGAATCGGACGTCGAACAGGTACCCGGACCGTTCCAACTGGCCAGTGAAGTCTCGGTACGCCTCCGAGCCGGGACTTGTGACGAGCCCGATGCGAAGCGGCACGAGGGGCAGGGACAGGCGCCGGTTCGCCTCGAGGAGGTCCTCGGAAGCGAGTGTGCCGAGCAATCGCCTCCGGGCCGCCGCTATCCCACCGATCAAAGCCTCCACGTCGAGCGCGGTCATGGAAAAACGCAGCTTGCTTCCGCCTTCCCAAACCGAGACAGTGCCTCGCACCCGCACCACGAGCCCAGGCGTCAGCTCGACTCCCACGGCCTCCAGCTCGTATTGGACGACCGGCCAGTCACGAGCCCAGCATGCGACTTCGAGCGTGGCGTTCAGGTTTCTGGCCGGCGCGGCGCTTCTTGCCGATGCCACCTCGGAGGCCACCCGTTCCAGGCCATCGAGACGGTCTGCCAGTTCCAGGTAGTGATGACCGCGCGACACGGTCACCTTGCGGATCTCTCCTGTCACCCAGATCTCGCCGGGGAAGGTCTCGCGCAGTGCTCCCTTCACACGGCTGTAGAAGTCGCTTATCGAAAGCGCGGCGTCGGAAACCGATCCGGGCTCCACACCCGGCCCGGACGAAACGACCGAGAGTGCCGGTGGCCGAAGCGAGCTACGAGCTGGCGGGTCCTCGTTTGGCCGTGTCATCGGCGCGAGACCAGGTGCGTCGCTCACCGGATCGGTCGCTTCAGCTTCACGCCCAGCGAAATCGAAGCGGAGCTCCTCGACGTCGGGCCTGCTCGGGTCCCGCCCCCGCCTGGCTCGGGTGCCGGTCATCGTCTCAGGCTACTGCCGGGGCACCGCGACGCTTCGGGACCCGCCGTGTCAGCCCGAGGACCCGAACTGGATCGCCACGTGTAGCTCTTGCACCTTGCGCCAAGCGACACCGCCGACGAGCACCGAGTCCGTGAGCAAGGTGTCCGCGACCGAGAGGGCGTCCACCCTTCCCGTCGCGCCGAACACGATTGTCACAGTTCCCGAGGGCGGCGTCGGCAGTGTGCTCCAAGTCATCGCCGATTCGCGGAGGACCGCGAGCGTGTCAGGGTGAGACGAGCCGGATACCAGGACGTAGAGCCCGCGGTCGCCCGCGGGGCCGAACGAGACCACGCCCTCCCGCCCGGACAGCGGCAAAGCCGGTGAGACCCTCCACTTCAGCTCCTCGCCGCTCGTGCATGCCGCTACGACATCGGTGCTGTCCGCCGAGGTGGCTGCAACGAGCGCACACGGGCCTCGCGTGGTGGTCTGCAGGCCGAGCACATCGGTGCCCGAGTTGCTCAAGGCGCGCGGGAGGCTCGGCCCGACGAGAGGCCAGGTACCTGCATGCGCAAGGAAGATGCCGACGACTCCGTCCCGACGACAATTCGCCCCTACCAGGCCGTTCCCGGCGGCGTAGGCGACGGCTGTGAGCGAGAGAACGCCACAGGCGCGGCCGGGCTTCGAGGTCCTGAGCCCGTCCTCGGTGCCAATCTGGTGCCAGCCGGCCAGTCCCCCCGGGCTCACGAGAACCCGCGCGGCCCTACCGTCACCGACGAGGACCATCGCCTCGCCACCTGTGGCGATCGCCAGGGCGTCGGGCTCGTCGCTGAGCGCGTCAACGGGACCCGAGGGCGTCCACGAGCGCGCGTCGGAGGTGGCCATGAGCGGCGAGTACTTGAGGTCGACACTGGGTCGGATGCCGATCACGAGCGACCTGCCGCTTTGTGAAGCGACGGCGAGCCCACCGTTGGTGGCGACAGCGAGCGCTGCTGCCCGGTCGGACCAGAGCGCGGCGCCCGTCGGCCTGAACAACAGCTGCCAGAAGGTGTTCAGCGGCTCGTCGAGGTGCCCCATCGCCACGGTCGCCCAGGAGCCGGCCGAGGTCTCGACCGAGGTCGCCAGCGACGCACGGATCGCCGGAGCGCCCAACTTCGCACTCGGGCCGTTGGCGTGCGTTGCCCCGCAGCCCGCGACGACTGACGCCCCGAGCACGGCCAGAGCGAGCCCCCCGGCGAAATGCCGCCTTGTCGCACGAGACCGTGCCCTGCTGCAAAGAGGTGCGGCGACCATCAAGACCCGAGCACGGCTCGGAGCTCGTCGGCGAGCAGCACTGCGAAGGAGGACTTGGAGGCCTCGGTGCCCGGCCCCGGGTCGCTGTTGAGGATGGAGCGCATGTGTCCGGCCGGATCGATCACAAAGGAAAGGTCACTGTGGGCGATCATCGCGCCGCCAGGGGCAAAAGCAACGGTGACCCCGAACGAGCGCCAGACCCGGCTGAGCTCGGAGCTCGAACCCGTGAGGTAGTTCCAGTTCGAGAGCTTCTGCAGGCCCTCCTGGTCATCGAATGCGACCAGATAGGCGCGCGCCCGGTAGACCGGGTTCGCCACCACAGCCACGAGCGCGACCCGACGGGCGTCCGAGCCGAGCAGTCCGTCTGCCTCACGGAATTCCTGCGCGATGAGCGGGCAGTCAGAGACGCATACGGGATCGAGGAAGGTCAGGGCGACCGCCTTGCCGTGCAGGCTGCCGAGCGAAACCGTTGCCCCTTTCTGGTCGACAAGGCTGAACTGCGGCGCCGGGGTATTGACCACACCGGGTGGGCCGTCGGTGGCCTCGGCGATGATCGGGTCGGCGTTCGGGTTCATGGAGGCGGCGGCCATTGGGACGACCCCGATGAGCGTGATCCCGATCGCGGCCAGCGCGGCGACCGCGCGAAAGACGTAGGAGGGCTGGCTGGCCAGCCTTGCCCAGAACGACGGGCCGTCGTCGGCGGCCGCTGTGACCAGAGCAGGCACGTCGACCACAGCAGCGACGCGTTTCATAGCCAGGTAACCGGCGACGAAGACGAGGGACATCGGGATCATGCTGTTCGGGTCGGTACCGACGCCACCGAAGAAGCCGAAGTCCTCGACGAGAACCCAGTCGGCGATGCAGAGGACGAGCCCGGCATAGACGGCGACACGGACTATCGGGGCTCGCCCGGACAGCAAGCCGGTCCCGATGCCAGCGAGGCAGATCACGAGAAACAGGTTCACGGCCCATCCATGCGCGGCGTCGAAGGTGGCGAAGTTGGCGAGCCAGGAGGAGATGAACGCCGGCTGGGGGGTCGCCGACATCTGCTGCACCATTCCGGCGAGCGTCCCCGGGACGGCGTTGTGGTCCAGTCGTCCTTGCCAGAAACCCCGCCCCGGCCACGCCTGCAGGACCGCCATGCCGACGAAGAACAGACCCATGACCGACAGCACCACCCGACCGAGACGGGGGCTCGACCACATCCGCTCGGGCAAGGCGATGAGCAGCCCGGCGAAGCTGTAGAACAGAACGGCTCCAGGAGCCCCGAAGGCCCACGTGAGTGCTGGAGCGAAGATTCCACCGAAGCTTTCTCCGAATATCCAGACGACGATTCCCCAAAACGCGGTTGCGAGCCCGGCCAGCTGCGACCAGTGGCCTCGGGGCGCGACGATCAGCCAGATACCCAGACCGATCTGGATCCACACGGCGGAGGCCGGCGTCGCCGTCGGGTGGTTGCTCCAGATCGTCGCCCCGGCATTGACAAGGTGCTGCACCCAGGCCGGCGACGTCGCCGCTGTCGGCTCTATCACCTGGCTCGTCATGCCGAGCGGCATCGACGGCTGAGCCTGCAACAAACCGTCGAAGATCCAAATGAGACCGAAGGCTATGCGGAGGACCCGCCGGCCGGTTGGTTCCGGATGGACCCAGGCTCGGGCGGCCGGCTCAGCGGCTCTCGCCTGGCGCAGTTGCCTGGCGCGCAACAAGTTCCAGGCCAAAGCCAACAAGGCGAGGATGACAAGGGCGATCATTGCCTGGTGCCAGAGCAGGGAGCGAAAGGCGGAGACGATCGTGGGGTTGTTCGTCGACAGCCCCGAGCTCATCCCTGGCATTGCAGCTGACACACTCCTTCATTCGGCGAGCTGCCCAAACCGCCCGGCCCGCCACCGACGGCCCTGCATTGTACGTACGCGGTGCCTCCCGCCCGATTCAGGTGTCACCCGAATCCCGCCGCGGCGGAGTTACACCCGCACCACAGGAGAGGTGCCCGACCCGAGGACGGGCAGAGGCTCGGGGACTCAGCTCTTGGCTGAGAACTGTTGTCGAGCGGCTCAGGCCCCGTCTGCGAGGAGCCGCCTCAACTCCTCGTCGTAGCGGGCGTAGCGACGGGCGACCAGAGCGGCGCGTCCGATCTCCCGCTCGATGATCCAGGTCGGCCATTCGCATTCCATAACCGAGCGGTGCACGACGAGCTCGACGGGGATGCCTAGAGCAGTGACCTGTATCCGCACGCCGTCGGTCCGCGCCCTGTACGCCACCCGGACGGCGCGCACGGTGACCCGCACGTAGTAATGGCCGTACCAGAGGTCGCGGATATCGGCATCGGTACCGTCGAGGACGATCAATCTCGCAAGCGCTTGCGCCGGATCCAAAAGCGCGACGAGAGACTGCCAGGGTCCCTTCGGCCCACGGGCATGGATCCAGGCGTCGTCGTCGAGCCCGTAGCGCTCCAGAAAGCCCGGCTCGTCGGCTCGTGCCTTGACGGCGCGGGCGATCGCATCGGAGCCGACGGCCCACTCGGAGCCGACTTCGATGTCGGCCATGCGGGTTCCCATGGCACGTGCCTGCCTTCCTAGGGGGAACGCACCCTACGCCCTTGCCCCGGCCCAGGGTGGGATGGGACCTGAACAGGGATGAGGCAACTGCGGCGCGACCAGATCGAACCGATCAGCGCAACAGTCCGAAAGCACCGGCGGCGACGTCGAGAGCCTGGATCTCGACCGAGAGGGACTCCTGGACGGGCTTGGCCGTATCCTCAGTGAGCACGACCACGACGAAGGTCTGACCACTGCTGTCGCGAGCCAGGTAGCCGAGCGTCAGCACCCCCGGGTCGGAGCCTCCCTTGAACCACACTCTCGGCCATGTGCCTGAGTTGAGGTTCAGGCCTCCGTTGTTGGTCGAGAGCACTGTGGCGATAGGGCCCAGTCCGGGTTCGGCCTGGAACTTGGCGAGCCCGGCAAGGGCGCGGCAGATATCGTCCGCCGAAGCGAACCACTCGATCGAGTTGATGTCGCGCGGCGCGCTCGCCGACTGTTCCTCGCCTGCTGTGACCTTGTCGACGGTACTGGTGAGATAGGCGGCCCTCTCCGACGAGTTCAGAGACAGGTAATGGTCCGCCATAGCCGGGAAGTCGTGGTACTTGAGAGCGAACATCTCGCTGACTGTGAGGAAGGGGACGTCGAGGGCGGCGTGGGACGACCAGTTCCGCACCTGGTTTTCGACGGCGGACCGCCCGACGAGCTCCAACAACATGTCGGCCGCGGTGTTGTCACTCACCGAGATCATCTTGACGGCGGCCTGCTCCACGGTGAGCTTGGTCCCGTCCGGCACGCCCTGGAGGGTTCCGCTCTCACCGACTTTCAAGGCCGCGGTGACGGTTACCTTCTGGTTCCAGCTGAGCCGGTGATCGTGCAGCGCTTGGGCGAGGGCGCCGAGGACGAACAGCTTGAACATCGACCCGAGAGGACGTGGGGTCCCGGCCAGCACAGAGTGCACGGGGCTGCACGATCCGTCGGAGTCGACTTTGGCCGCGAGGAGGCTCACCCCGGGGGCGATCTGGGCCAGCTGGCTGTCGACCTTTGACCAGGACTGCGGCACCACGGTGGCGGCAGCAGGCTTGAACAAGAGTCCGGCTATGAGCCCGGCGCTGTCGACTCCGAGCTCGACGGAATAGAGACTGGGCCCGATCCGCACGAGCGCCACGAGCGATCTCGCCTCGACCTTCGACAACTGGAGCAACGTGGTCTGAGACCCGGGCGGGGCGAGTGACTCCAGGGCCTGGTTCAGCTCTGCGGGGCTCACCTGGGCGAGGAAGGCGGCATCGAAGTGGGCCGAGATCGCCTTGTTGCTAAGAGGGAGCTGCGACGCGATGCCAAGCAGCCAGCCCAGTTGCTTGCCGACCGGGCTTGACGGCATCTTGACCGGAAGGCTGCCGGCGGGGAGCGCGCTCCGCGGGCTCTGCCGTCCTGTCGCACCCACGGGTGCCGATGCCGAACAAAGCGCGGTGACAGCGACGGCGGTGACAAGCAGTGCGGCCGCCATCGCTCCGCCGGTGCGCATTGCCTTGCACCGGTGCCCCGCCTTGACGCCCGACCCGCTCCGGCACCGATCCGCCGTGGTCCCCGCGGTGCTTCGGACTTCACGCGAGGTCCTGGGTTTCATGTCAGCTCCCTTGGCTGGTTGTGGGTGGTCGGCTTCCTGGATTTGCTGCGCGGAGGGCCGCCATCACGCCACGCCCTCCAAGAGCACGAAGAAGCCGGCGATCCGGGCATCGGGGTCGAAAGCAACTCGGCCCTTGCGCCTGCCTTTCTCGTAGGTGATAGGGATGTCGACGACGCTGTAGCCGGACCGGGAGGTGACCGAGGGATCCCCCAGATCCAACACCTGGCCCAGCTCGGCGGTGAGCTTCGAGTGCACCGAATCGAGCAGGCTGACGGGACAGGCCTCCTTCATGCGCTGGTCGAAGGCGGCCTGGAGGTCCTCGAACTCCCCGGCAAGGAACTGCCGCAGCGCTTCGAGGGCGCGCGTTGGCGCATCGATCAGTGTTTCGTTGCCCATTTCCGTCGACTCCCCGATACGTGACGCGAAACGCTGGAACGCCGCTTGGCGGCTGACCTGGAGCGCATAACCGATGGCCGCCCATGAGTTGGCTTGTGAACGGGCCTCGCGAACCAGGGTCACGACGACGTCGTCGAGCACCGACCCGAGGCTTGTCGCCGCCGCCAAAGCTGCGATCGCGGAACCTTCTGCTGCTGTGGGCCCGTGGCCCAAGCGATCGACGAGCAGCTCGGCATTGGTCCGGAGCATCAGGCGCAGGACCTCGCGTTCGACGTCACCGCCGGAGGCGTCGAGCGGGTCGTTCACGATGTCAAGGTACATTTACAAAGATTGCATGTCAAGAAATCTTTACAGCGTTCGGACGATGGGTGGCTGTCATGCCTTTACGACATGCCGAACGCCCCTTCGGTGCCGCTGCGAGGCGAGCACTGGAGCAGGACCGGTCCTAGTCTGGTCGAAGTGGCGGCTGACTCCGGAGCCAACAGTCCTGGTGAAGGGTTGCGCTCGATGAAGTGGTCGGGGCTTGGCCCCACGCTGGCGGCCGCCGTTTTGATCGGCGTGGTTGCGCTGGGCGCTCAGGCGGGCGGCCGGGCAAGTGCCAGCCCGCTGCGAGCTGAGCGCACAGCTGTTGACACCGCCGCTGTCCCCCGCGGCTGGTTGCCCTTTTCTTTCGGCTACATCCAGATGGCTGTCCGTCCGACTTGGGACCTCTGGTACACCCAATCAGCGCCCCTCCAGTGCCCCACCGACTTTGCGGGCCCGGTCACGCTCATCTACACCAGTCCGAGCCCGAACAACCCGCCCAGGCCGGATTGTGCAGGTCGACCGTCCGACACGACAGTCCTCGTCTGGTACCCCGCCACCCTGCGAGGAGCCAAGGCACTCAGGCATCAGCAGATCAACGGAATAGCGGTCGACGGCCCCAAGGTCGTTGGGAAATGGCAGGAGGTGTCGCTCCCCACGCTCGGCTTTGTCATCTACACCACGGGCCCGCAGGCCCGGGCGGTGCTGCACACCCTCACCTACTCGGCCCGGGCGACCCTCTCCAAGCTCATTCCCGCGCCGGCGGTCCCGGCAAACTGGGGGTGGCAGATCGCCGACGGTTTGCAATTCGCCGTGCCGTCGAGCTGGCCGGTCGATCACTGGGCGCGGAGGCTCGACCAGTTCGGCAGCAACGGCCCGCTCTGGATCATGCCCAACACGGTCTTTTCCTATTCCGGGGGCCAGCCCTCCATCACGGGCCAGGCCATGGAGTCAGGAGGCGGGGCGGCCCTCGGCCTCGCCGATGCCTTGTTCGACCAGGAGGGGGTCGTCCTTTCCTCCCCGCCCCTCACCTTCTACGGGACGGAGTACATCACCGGTCCCGTGCCGGAACCATGTGCTCTGATCCAGACCTTGCAGATCTGCCTCTCCCCTGGCGACAACACCCTTTACGGACCGGCCCTCTATACGATCAGGCGCCCGGGCTCCCGGAAGGTCGTCACGCTCACCGTCGGCCTCGCCGGTGACGGCCTGGTCGCACGGACGATCATCGGCTCGTTCCGGCCCGCCTGAACGGGCCGCCCGAGAGGCGACCGGACACGGCGAAAGACGCCCGCGATCTGCTCGCAGCGTCGCGGCCGCCAATGACGAACCCGTGCTCGTCGAGGGCGGCTGTGGACGGCCTCAGCTCTCTGCCAACACCTGAGCCAGCCACCGCAGCGCCACTTGGCACCGTTCACGGGAACGGCCGCCGTGATTGCCAGTGTTCTCGGTGGCGTCGTGGGCAATGCCAGCCTCCCGCAGGTGGTGGCTCAAGAGCCGGTGGCCCCATTGCAGGTGTTGGTCGTCGTTGCAACCCACATCCAGCAGGATGCCGTTCAACTTGCCGAGATTGTCGAGACGCCCGCGCCAGTTGACGACGGGATCGAAGCTGAGCCAGCGGTCCCAGACCTCCCCGCGCAACTCACCGCTGGGAAAGGCGACGGGGAGATCGACGTAAAAGGGCGGGTTGTCCGGGTTGGGCGAATAGCACGCAGAGCAGGCGTAGACGACGTAGGACAGATCGTTGCCTTCGACCGGGCCCGCTGGCGCCTCGGGCCAGATGCTGTTCAGGTAGTCATACAGAGTCGTCTTGTACGTCACTTCGAAGAACGAGTCACCCGAAAGCATCGCCAAGGCGCCGAAAGTGTCCGGGTTGCGCGAGGCCATGTTCCATGCCCCGAAGCCTCCCGACGAGAAGCCGAACACGCCGCGACCGCGCGCGTGCGGGAGCGTGCGGTAGTTGTCGTCGACGTGCGCGACGACGTCCTGCATCAAGTACTTCTCGAAGTCCCCGTGCACCGGCGAGTCCACCCACTGGCTGTGCCCGTACCGGGTCGAGCCGTCGGGGATGACGACGATCATCGGCGGGGTGCCCATGCGGCCGAAGACGGGGTCGAGAACGTCCTCGAGCGGGGGTTTCCATCGCAGCCCGTCGGTCCGTGGGTACACGAGCTGCTCGGCGTTCTCGCCGAAGGCATGGAGAAGGTACGCCGTGGGGTACCGGCGCCCGGAGTCCTCGTAGCCCGGCGGCAGGTACACGAACAGGTCCCGCTCACTCGGGTCCTGCAAGAGGTTGCCCGCGAGATTGGCGCTTTCGATCCGTGAGTGAACGATCATCTTCGCCTCCCTCGCGCCTCGTTGTTCTGAGCGTCCGGCTCGGTCGGTGGAGTCGGTCCTTGGTCCGGCGGGCCGGACTCAAGGCCTCGTGGAACGCTACCCGGACCGGGCGACGCCAGCGCGGCACGTCGGCTGAGGAGGCGCAGTTACCGGCCTCTCGCCGCGGAAACCGTATCGTCCGGGGGATGGAACCGGCCCCGGAACTCGTCTCGTTGGTGGAGAGGATGTTCAGGAATTTCGACGCCCACGATGGCGACGCCGTGGTCGACGCCTTCTCCCGAGAGCCCGGCTCGTTGGCCATCGGTTCCGACCCAGACGAGTGGTGGGAGGGCTACGAGGCCTTGGCGGCAATGTGGCGCGTGCAACTTCAAGAGCTCGAGGCGACAGGGATCAAGCCTCAAATTGACATCCTAAAGCTGGTCGCCTGGAAGGAAAGCACTGTCGGCCGCGATCGCTCAGTTTGAAGGGGCTGGCCGGTCATCACTCCGCGTTCCCCATGGCCTGGCAATAGGAGCCATCGGTCGTCGGGCCACCACCAGCGCCACACCGCCGACAGCGATCAGGGTGAACGTCGGAACCGCGAACGGTGCGAGCCTTGGTCCGAACCAGAGCTCGAACATCGGCACGTCGTCTCCGGCTCGACGTTGGAAGATCCCCAACGGGCATCCTTCGCCGAGGAAAAGCGCGACTCCCTCTCCGGCGAGAACCGCAACGGCGAACCTCAATCTCAGGTCACGGCGCCTGGTGATGGCGCAGAACCACAAGTAAGCCAGGCAAGCCAGCTCGCACGCGCCGATCATATTGTGCGTCGCGCGCAGCGCCCGGGCCCTGCGGCTCAGCGCCACCCGCGGCCTCGTTGCATGAGTCGAGATCGTCACATAGGACGCGAGATGCCGCAACGGCGGCCTCGAGGCGAGCCTTGCGAGCAATCGTCGTAAGCGCGTCAAGGCCTCATAACCTTCCCTGGCGCCGTGATAGGCCAGACATCGCCGGCAGCGGGGTCGGCCCACGACCAGCCGAGCCCGGAGTTGCTCACAAAACCGAGGGTCACCCCAACCGCGCGGATGCCGTCGACGAGTGTGACCCTGCCCTCGGAGCGCAGCACCGGATTGGCGAGTGCCGCGCCGGTCTTCGCCTTCGCCGCGCCGAGCAGAAACGTCGCCGCCGCTGTGACACAGGTCCACACGATGGCGAACCCGCTGCGATCAGGACAGAACGGCCCTTGGAAAGGTGCTGCCTACTTGGAGAACTCGAAGCGGTGCCCGCCGATAAGCGAGACGGCCGTCTCACAGGCTTTGGCGTCGTAGCGGGTACCGGCCCCGTCCTCGATCTCGCGCAGAGCGACCTCGATGGCCACGCCCGGGCGGTAGGGGCGGTGGCTGACCATGGCCTCGATGACATCGGCGACGGCCAGGATGCGCGCCTCGGCCAGGATGTCCGCGCGGCAGAGTCCCTTCGGGTAGCCCGAGCCGTCGAGGCGCTCGTGGTGCTGGCGGATGATCTCGGCCACCTCGCCGTCGAAGCCGATCAGAGCGGCGGTGTTGGCACCGGCGTCGGCGTGCTGGCGGATGATCTGCATCTCGGGTTCGGTGAGGCGCCCGGGCTTGGACAAGATCTCGGCCGGCACGACGATCTTGCCGATGTCGTGCAGCAGGGCCGCCACCCGGAGCGACTCCAGGGACGCCTCCTCCAAGTCGAGCTCGCGGGCGATGGCGCAGGCGAGCTCGGCCACGCGGCGCTGGTGGCCGGCGGTGTAGGGGTCGCGCAGCTCTGCTGTGGCACCGAGGGCGGCGACCGCCCCCTCCAGGGTCAGCCGCAGCTTGACGGCGCTGTCGGCGAGGTCCTGTTGCGTCTGGCGGATCTCGGTCACGTCGAAGCTGACGCCGACGATGCCGGCGGGCTTGCCCGTGACATCGGAGTAGACCGCCTTGTGGGTCATGAGGTAGCGCGCCGTGCCGTCGGGGGCCCTCGTCTCGAACAGCAGCTCGACGCGCTGGTCCGGATTAGCGAGCAGCTCTTTGTCGGAGGCGTCGTAGCGCTTGGCCACCTCTACGGGGTGGACGTCGTAGACGGTCTTGCCGATGACCTCTTCCTTGGAGAGC
>Ga0187884_10002074_pt1 | contig 17273 bp, 20 predicted proteins | sample June2016WEW_20_4_FD_132983 | JGI IMG/M metagenome (GOLD analysis project Ga0187884, IMG submission 132983) | Peatland microbial communities from SPRUCE experiment site at the Marcell Experimental Forest, Minnesota, USA - June2016WEW_20_40 | ecosystem: Environmental > Terrestrial > Soil >...
ACGCCAATCCCCTGGTGGGACGGACGCCCCCTGGCCTTGCGGTTCCGGTAGACAGTGCCCCAAAACGTTAGCTCACTAATTACGGCGAAAATTCAGGCTAGGCAACTGGGACAGCCTGAACTGCGTGACTTTTTCAGTCCCCGGAGAAGTAGACAAAATTGCGCAGTTCAGGCTGTCCCGCTTCTCTGATGGCGATGCGGCATACGTTGACTGTTGGATCGAGGACAGCCACGGAATTTACCTGTTTCGTTTTTTTCTGGAGAAGGAGTAACGATCAGCCTCTGGACCAGTCCTTCGGTAGCGCGGTCGACTCGTAGCCGTGGGTAGTACCGACGGCCTGCGTGCCCTCGGTCCTCAACCCAAGATGGCCCGGATCGACCGTCAGGCTGGTGATCACTAACGGTCGAGCAGTACCTCTGCTCCGTGCCGGGATCACGCGGCGGAAAAGACGGCATCCCGTGGAGCTGGCGTCGGTCTTAGGGCCCCCCTGATACGGCGTTCTGGTGCATCGCTCCTGATAGGTTCCGTCCACGTCAGTTTGACGAGTCGTCCTATGCCCAGAAGTATCGCAGGCTGGCCGAAGAGGCCGCTCACACCGTAAGAGATCGGCCGGGCTCGCCAGTCCGCTCTGCGGATTTCCACCTGGCTGTAGATTTCCTGGGTCTGCGACAGGTTAGCGAAATCCAGGCCAGGCAAGCGCGCTGAAGCGGCACCGGCAGCCACGGCCTAGCGCAACGCATCTACTGGGCCCGGATTTCACGTTATTACGGGAAACCCAGGAAAGTAACCGCTGCACTGGATTTTGGCGGTTTCAGGCGCAACGATTCCCGGCCATGCCGGGTCCGTCGCGCACTTACTGCGAATCGGCGCGCTTCAATTTGACGCCGCCGTTGCCGGTGGTGATGTGGATCAGAGGACCGCCGGAGCCTAGGTCGAATTCCAGCCGGCGCGGCCGCAGATTGCCGTCTACGGTGACGGGAAAATCCGACTGAATGCCGCCGCTTCCGGTTTCGGCCTGGACGTGCGCCGAGTAATTGGACGGCATGGCGACCGTCACGCCGCCGTTGCGCGTGCTGACTTCCAGTTGCCGGCCATCCCACATCGTGCCGGTCAGTTCCGCTTGAATTCCGCCGTTCACCGTGGCGCCGCTGACGTCCCCGGCCACGCGCTTCAGGTGCACGCCTCCGTTGGTCACATCGAAGCGGATTTGGCCGCGCACGTCGGAGATCGTCATTCCCCCATTGTGGGTCTTTAGAGTCAGATCGGTGTTCTGGGGAACGAAGATTTCATAGCTGACGCTCCACCAGGAATTGTGAGCGGATTCCGGCCCGATGGCACGCACCTCTCCGCCGGCGCCGTCGATCGAGACCTGGCTCGCCATGAGAGCCGCGGCGGCTTGGTTGTCGCCCGAAGCCTCGACGCGTGCGCGAACCAGCACATCGTTGCGCAGCCAGCCTTTGACGGTGGCGCCGCCGTTTTGGCCCGCATCCAGGCTGAGCCGGCCTATGCCAGGTAAAGTTTGCTCGCGGATATCGCAATGGCGTGCGCGCTCGCCATCGTTGCCGCCGTTCTGGCAAGTCAATTGTTTTTCGCTGTTGTCCTGCATTTGAGCGAGTAAGGGAACGCCGCCGGTGGTTACGGCCAGCCCGATCCAGGCCGCGCCGGTAAGTGCCAATCTCATCGAGTCCTCCTTCGAGGACGGGGAGCCCACGGCCGGGCCGGTCGCCCATCGAGCCGCGAGGTTCGCCGTCGGGTATTAATACCGGCTAATGCGGGAAAGGTTACACAAAAAAAATGCGGGGCGGCCCGCCGAGTTGCCGCTGGAACCGCGGATACGCGCGTTCCGGCGAACCGAACCGTCTGGCAGTCGTGGCCTGGAAAAAAGAGGCGGAGCCGCTCGTCGGGGCACTCGTCGAGCAGAAGCCTCACGAGGCCCGCGCGAGCAACAGATGTTTGGCTTCCTCTAGCACGGCGACCGCCAGATCGCGCGAGACTGTCGGAAATCCTTCGAGAAACTCTTCCAGCGTGTCGCCACCTTCCAGATATTCGAAGAGTGTCTGGACCGGCACGCGTGTACCACGGAACACGGGGACTCCATGCATGGTTTCCGGATCTCGTGTGATCGCCTGCGCCATGTTCCTATTGTCCCTCAATTGGACCGAGCGCCCGGGCCGAGCGGCGGAGCGTTTCGCCAGTTTGACCAAAACGCCCTATGCGTGGAAGCGATCGCAGGTGGTTCGAAAGGCCCGCTCTTCCTGCAAGAGATCGGCCGGGCTCGTCAGTCCGCTCTTCGGATTTCCACCTGGCTGTAGATTTCCTGGGTTTGCGACAGGTTGGCGAAATTCATGCCGGGCAACTGCGCCGAAGCGGTACCGGCAGCCACGCCCCAGCGTAAGGCATCCACCGGGTCCGGCTTGCGCGTCATGGCCCAGGCATAAACCGCCGTCAGGGCATCGCCCGCGCCGATGGGAGAGACCGCGTCCACGCGCGGCGGAATGGCCTCCACGGTGCCGGTGGCAAACGCTCCCACGGCGCCGCGGCTGCCCACCGAAAGCACCACCATTTCCGGCCCCATGCTGCGAATTCCGGCGGCCGCTTCCAGGTAATGGGTGCGCGTGAGGAGCGTGCCGCCCACCAGGCGCGCGGCTTCCTGCTGGTTGGGGGTCACCACCGTGGGCCGCTCCTCGATGCCTTCCCGGAGGGCGTTGCCATCGGCGTGCAACATGGTCTTCACGTGCCTGGCGCGAGCCAGGGCGATCAGCCGCGCGTATAACGAAGTGGGTACGCCGGGCGGCAGACTGCCGCACAGCAGCAGCCAGTCGGCCCCGTCGAGCGACTCCCGCACCACCTTTTCGAGCCGCGATACTTCGGCTTTGGTCAGCACCGGACCGGCTTCGTTCAGATTCACCGTCAAGCCCTGCTTATCGGTGACGGTCAGATTGGTGCGAATGCGGTTCTGCACCGGTACCGCGCGGAACGGAAACCCATAGCCCTTCAAGTGCTCTTCCAAGCGCTTGCCGGTGGCGCCGCCGGAGATGAGAATGGCCAGGGTCTTGCCGCCGAAGGAATGAATCACGTGGGAGGCGTTGATGCCCCGGCCGCCAGCCGATTCGCGGCTGGAATTTATGTAGGCGCGGTCCTCGAAAGCCAGGCGGTCCACGCTGAGGATCCGGTCGATGGCCGGATTTACGGTGAGTGTGACGATCAAGCCACCATTATGCCAGTGTAAGGCCGGCGTCGGCGCGAATATCGAAGCCCGCAAATTCCCCGCGCGCGAATTTCGGAAACGCCGCCGCGGCGATCATGGCGGCATTGTCGGTGGAAAGCCCCGGAGTGGGGAAGAACACCGGATAGGGCAGTTGTGCCCGGGCCGCGGCGTCGCGAAGGCCGCGATTCGAGGCTACGCCTCCGGACACGATCAGCGCTCGGGCGCCGATGGTTTCGGCCGAAGCCGCCGCGCGCGTCAGCAACTCGACGATTACGGCATGCTGAAACGACGCCAGCAGGTCGAGGGTGGCCTGGGGAGTCGCGGCCAGCCAAACCTCGAGGGAAGGCTCGGAAACCGTTCGGGCGATGGCCCGCCGCACCGCAATCTCGTCCCCCATCGCGCGAGCCTCCACCCATCGCAGCACCGCGGTTTTCAAGCCGCTAAAGCTGAAATCGGCCGCGTTGCCCTTCATCTTGGCGAAGGTGAAACGGACCGCGCGCGGATCGCCGTACGGCGCCAGGCGGTCGATGATCGGCCCTCCGGGATAAGGAAAGCCGAGCAGCTTGGCCACTTTGTCGAAGGCTTCGCCGGCCGCGTCGTCGCGCGTCCTGCCCAGCAGACGATAGCCAAAGGCGGCGTCGATCTCGAACAGATGGGTGTGCCCTCCGCTCACCACCAGGGCCAGCGCCGGCAGGGGCACCTCCGTGCCGGCGCGCCGCGCTTCCAGGATGACGGCATGAATGTGGCCTTCAATGTGGTTGACGGCGATCAGCGGCAAGCCGCGGGCGTAGCACAGCGATTTGGCGTAGGTCAGGCCCACCAGCAGCGAACCCACCAGCCCCGGCCCGGAAGTGGCGGCCACCGCGGCCAGACCGTCCAGACGGGTGCCTGCGATTTCCAGCGCGTCCCGCACTACCGGCACGATGGCGCGCAGGTGTTCGCGGGAAGCCAGCTCCGGCACCACCCCGCCGTATTTGCCGTGCGTGTCCATCTGCGAAGCGACCACGGACGAAAGCACCGCCGCACCGTCCTCCACCACCGCGGCGGCGGTCTCGTCGCACGAAGATTCAATGCCCAATATGCGCAAATCTCAGCGTACCAACAGCAACCGCTCCACCGGCGTGGCCGAAGGGCGGACGCCCCTGCGCTCACTGGCGTCTAGCAACGCCGCAGTCTTCCACGCGCACCGCTGGACTGCGGCGCGCACGGCCAGCAATAGATCGCGATCCGGATCTTCCACCGGTGTCGTCGCCAGCCAGGCTCCGATCGAGCCCAGTATGATGGTGAGCTCGTCGTTGATATCGTGCGCGGCCGCGGCCGTCACGGCCCAAGCCATTCTCATGTTTCCCGCTACGGGTACCGATTTCTCCACGCCCCTAGAGTAATCGACGAGTTCACGGCAACCTGCGGGCGCGATTTGCTTTCTCCAATAGAATCAATGAAATAAAAATCTTTGAAAGCTGTGACTGAAAAGCGGCCGAGCGACATTTCGGGCGGCGGGCAAAGGAGCGGGCGAGATACAAACCCAAAAGGAGCGTAATCGACGGACGCCGGCAACCACTCCTTGACAGTCGCGGCTCTGACTGGCGGCGGTCGCGGAAGTTCGAGGATGACGGAACTGCGATCGAAGGCCGATAAACCAGCAGAGATGTCATAATGGCTTACACAATGAACGCAACACGGAGGGATTGGCTGCGCACTTGCTTTGCGATGGCGGCATCGCCCGGCGTTTTAGCGGCTCAACAGCACGCTCACGCCGCCGCGGCATCGCCGAACCCGCATTTTGAGACATTGGACGCGGAGACCGCGGCGGAGATCGAAGCCATCGCGGCCCAGATTATTCCATCCACCGGAGGAGCCGGTGCGCGCGAAGCAGGCGTGATCTACTTTATAGACCGCGCCCTTTCCACATTCGCTCTTGACGACCGCGAGGCCTATCGCACGGGGATGGCTCAACTCCGGCAGAAACGCAAGGAGCTATTCCCGGAGTCGACCGCGATCGCATCGCTGAACGGCCAACAGCAGATGGACCTCATCCGGGCTATCGAGACATCCAGTTTCTTCGAATTGCTCCGAACGCACACCGTGCTGGGCTTTCTGGGGGACCCGAGCTATGGCGGCAACCGGGGAAAGGCCGGATGGCATCAGATCGGCTTTGAGGATCGGATGGGCTGGGAGCCACCCTTCGGCTACTATGACGCGGAGGTCAATCGAGAACCGATGGGCGGAGAGAAGAAATGAGCGGAGTGACATTTCCAACCACCGATGCCGTGGACTTTCTGGTGATTGGCGCCGGCGCCGCGGGTGGCGTCGTAGCCAAAGAACTGGCCGTTGCCGGATTTAGGGTAGTGGTGCTGGAGCAAGGCCCGTACCTGCGCGAGAGGGATTATTCGCACGATGAGATCAAGTACACAATCGCGCCGGGGCTTACCAACGATCCGAAGGTTCAGCCGGTGACCTACCGCAAGTCGGAAGCGGACCCCGCCCGGCCAATGAAGGCGATCGAATACGGACGGCAGGTGGGCGGCGGCAGTGTGCATTTCACCGCCAACTACTGGCGCTTCCATGAGAGCGACTTCCACGAGCGCAGCCTGTATGGCGAGGTGAGCGGCGCCGAGCTGGCGGATTGGCCGATCTCTTATGCGGATCTGGAACCTTACTATACGAAAGCGGAGTACGATCTCGGGATCTCCGGGCTGGCGGGAGCGAATCCCTTCGAGGCGCCGCGCTCGAAGCCGTACCCGCTGCCGCCCATGCCGGCGAAGTCGTCCGGCGTGCTGTTCGAGCGCGCCGCGAAGAAGCTGGGACTGCACCCGTTTCCCGCGCCGGTGGCGATCCTTTCTCAGCCCTATCGGGGCCGGGCGGCCTGCGTGAACTGCGGTTTCTGCGAATCGTTCGGCTGCGAGATGCGCGCGAAATCGAGCACCTTGGTCAGCGTCATTCCGGTGGCGGAAAAGACGGGCCGGTGCGAAATCCGGCCTGACTGTTACGTGCGCAAGATTGAAACGGACGCAGCCGGCCGGGCAACGGGCGCCATCTACTTCGATCGGAATCGGCGCGAGATCTTCCAGCGCGCCAAAGCGGTTTTCGTTTGCGCCAACGGCGTAGAGACTCCGAAACTGTTGTTGCTATCGAAGTCGAAACGGTTCCCGGAGGGGCTGGCGAACTCGAGCGGGGTGGTGGGGAAGTATCTGATGTGGGACAACGGCGGGGAAGCACAGGGGGTGTTCGAGCATCCGTTGAATGAGTATAAGGGCATTCAGGCAACGCGGTTGATCCACGATTACTACGCGGCGGATGCCAAGCGGGGCTTTTATGGCGGGGGCGGCATCGACGCGCGGTTCGATTTTTATCCCGCCAGTTTCGCCCTGCATGGATTGCCGCCAGACGCACCCCGGTGGGGCAGCGAGTACAAGCAGATGTTTGAGACGTACTTCAACCGCACCATGTCGCTGTTGGCCCACACGACGTCGCTGGCGCAAGCGAAGAGCACCATCACGCTCGATCCCGACGTGAAGGACGCTTGGGGACTGCCCGCCGTGCGGGTTACTTACGATTACCACCCCGACGACTTGGCCACGATGAAATGGATAATGGAGAGACAGATCGAAATCCTGGAGGCCGCCGGCGCCAAGAAGACCTGGAGCCAGCCATACGACGTTGCCGACAACATGCCGAGCCGTCACCTGATGGGCACTTGCCGAATGGGCAACGATCCGGCCACATCCGTGGTGAATGCCCATAGCCGAACGCACGACGTCCCTAACCTGTTTCTGGTGGATGGCAGCAACTTCGTCACCGCCGCCAGGCAGCAACCGACGGCGACGATCCAAGCCCTGGCTTACCGCGCAGCGGAGTATGCGATCGGCGCGGCGAAGCGGGGTGAGCTGGGGTAGGGCGATCGAGCAGATGTCGGCTGAGGCTAAAACCTCAGTTTGAGAGCTAACTGGATGCTGCGTGGGCCGCCGCTGTTGAACAAAGGCAGCAGCAATCCGCCGCTCGATGTGTTCGCCATCTCCTGGGAGAGGCCAAAGGAAGGTCCCGCGGTCAGCAGATTATTCGCCGACGCCGCCGGGCTTGCGAAATTGGCGTGATTGTAGACGTTGAAGAACTCGGCCCGAAACTGCACGGACATCCGTTCAACCTCCCAAGAGTCTCACTGCCGGATTGCGAAAGTGCGCCGATTTGCCCGGCAGGTTGTAAGACAATGCGGACACGAGATTGTGGCGGGCGTCGAAATCGCTCGAAGCGTACTCCGCTCGAAAATCGTAAGGATTGGAGCCGGTGAAGGACGAGTTAATGGAAGTGCCGGTCGGGTTCGAGCTTTCGTCGAGCGAGTGCGCCCAAGTATACGACGCAGTCACTTCGAGCCCGTGACTCAGCCGGCGAGTGACGTTTGTCTGAAAGGCATTGTAATTGGACACGGCGTTGGAATCCTTTTACAAGGTGTTTACAAATTCCGAACGACCTCCGGCCGGGTGTCCCGTTAACATCTGTATCGAGGACTGGAGCAACATGGAACCGATTTGGATTGAAATCAAGAGCCGGGAACTCTACCGCGACGCGCGTCTGACGATTGATTTTTCGAATCATGCCGTGACGCTGGACTCCCAACCCGTATCGCTGACTGCGAAGGAATACCTGCTGTTGAGTTTCCTGGCCGTCCACAACTGCGAGACCTTCAGCCGGCCGGAGCTGCTATTAGCCATCTGGGGCTACAACAGCCAGGTTCGCAGCCGGACGCTGGACGTGCACCTGGCGCGTCTGCGCAAGAAACTCGGCGTTTTCGGCCGTCATCATCTGGAGACCATCATCGGGAACGGGTGCCGCTATCGGCCGCCGCGGGAATCGGTCCCTCAAGCCGCTTTTCATGCGTCCGCGGTGGGGGCGAATCCGTTAGAATTAAGGGCCTGAGGCATGCAGACCGTTCTGGTCATCGACGACGACGCCGGCATACGCGAAGTCATTGGCGTGATGCTGGAAAAGGAGGGGTTTCGCGCCATTTTTGCGGCCGATGGCAAGATCGGCTTGCAGGAAGCCATGACGGCGCGCCCCGACCTGATCGTAGTCGACCTGCGAATGCCCGGCCTGAGCGGCGTGGACGTTTGCAAAGCGCTGCGCAGCGCGGGCGTGCGGACGCCCCTGATCGTGCTCAGCGCGGTGGGCGACGAGATCGACAAGGTGTTGATGCTCGAGATTGGCGCCGACGACTACGTTGTCAAGCCTTTCGGCACCCGCGAGCTGCTGGCGCGGATCCGTGCGGTCCTACGGCGCACTACGCCCGAAGCCAGTCACGCCATCACTTTTTCCGATGTCGAAGTCGACCTGGACCGTTCCGTGGTGCGCAAACACGGGGAAGAGGTCAAGCTCACCAGGGCGGAATACAAGCTGTTGGTTTTCTTCGTTCAGAATCCCGACCGCCCTTTGAGCCGCGACGTCCTGCTGAATTCGGTATGGGGCTACGACGCCTTTCCAAACACACGAACGGTGGACGCCCACGTGGTACGCCTGCGCCAGAAGCTGGAAACGGAATCGGACACGCCCCGCCATTTTGTGACTATGCACGGCGTCGGCTATCGTTTCATACCGTAGGACGTGGAGAAATGGTCCTGCGCCACACCGTACTTCTGGTCGAAGACGAATCGCACTTTACCTCGACCATGGAAATCGCCTTCGACGGGGATGGCGAGCCGCGCCTCGCCCATACATCGACCGCCGAAGAGGCGCTGCGCATCCTGGACTCCACGGATATCGCAGCGGTCATCACCGATATTCACCTGCCGTCCATGGACGGCTTCGAATTGATCGCACGCTTGAGAAACCAGCCGCGCTTCGCCCACTTGCCCATTCTGGTCATCAGTGGAGATCCGGACCCGGCTTCTTCGGAGCGAGCCCTGAGCCTCGGCGCGAATGCGTTTTTCCCCAAGCCTTACTCGCCAAGCGCCATCCGGCGCAAGGTCAAGGAATTGATTCATGCACCTTAAGCTACGCCTCTTCTTCCTAGCGATGGTCCCCGGCATCGTAGCCGCGCAGACGCGTGAGCCGGCGAACTTGGAACAGATCCTCCAGCGCCTTGACGTTCTGGAACAACAGAACCGGGAATTGATGACGGAGATTCGCCTGCTTCGCGAGCAGATTGCTTCCGCGGCTCCGGCTGCCGCGCTTCCGACCGCGGCTCCGGTTGCCGCTCCTCAAGCAGCCTCATCTTCGCCAGCGCCTCCGCCTCTGGCGGAGCGAGTCGATGTAGCGGAACAGCGGATCGACGATCTGGCGCAGGCGAGCGTGGAATCCGAGCACCATTCCGCGGTCGAGCTCACCGGCATGGTCCTCTTCAATTCGTATCTGAACGGCAAATACGGCAGCGGGCAGGAGGACCCCACCATCGCCGCTCCCCAAGCTGGCGCTCGTTTCGGCGGCGCCACCCTGCGCCAAACTGTGGTGGGTTTGAAGTTTCAAGCGCCGGAGCACGTAGCCGGCGCCCAGGTCTCCGGCGCGGCGTATTTCGACCTGTTTGGCGGTACCGGTGACGCGCTGAACCAACTCGTCCGTCTTCGCATCGCCAACATCGATTTCAATTGGGCTAACACGACCTTCACCGTGGCCCAAGACAAGCCCATCCTGGCGCCGCGCGAACCGGATTCGCTGGCTCAGGTCGGAGTTTCGCCGCTTACCGGCGCTGGCAACCTCTGGCTCTGGCGGCCGCAGGCTCGCGTCGAGCAACGGTTTCACTTCGGCGCTTCCGCGGGGCTCCGCGCCCAAGCCGGAATTCTAGAGACCAGTGAGTCCCGCAATGTTTCGGCGGAATACTCTACCAACGTTTCCACGGGCCGGCCGGCATTCGAAGGTCGATTTGTATTCTGGAAACAGTCTGGCGACAACGGCGATTTTGAAATTGCGCCGGGACTCCACATCAGCAATTCGCAACTGCTCGGGTATTCCGTCCCATCGCGCATCGCGTCGCTCGACTGGCGCGTCCCCCTGGCGCGGCCCTTCAGGCTGACGGGCGCCGCCTTTCTCGGCGAAAATATGGGTGTGATTGGCGGCCTTCTCCAAGGCGTTGTAGTACCCTATCGCGGTAGCCCGAGAGCCGTGCACGGCGCCGGAGGTTGGGCGCAACTCGAATATCGTGCTACGCGCCGCATGGCTTTTCACGTGTTTGCAGGACAGGAAGACGATCGCGACCGCGACCTCGAGACCGGACTGATCTCCAAGAACCAGGCCTATGGCGCGAACGCCATGTACCGGATACTCTCGAATGTGGTCGCCAGCTTTGAGTCGGCCATCGTCCAGACGTCGTTTATCGGTTCGCCCACGCGCCTTAACCCTCACTATGACCTTGCTTTCGCGTATTTGTTTTAGCGCCGTGCTGGCGGGGCCAGGCTTCGCCGCCACCTTGTCGGGCCGCGTGGAGCTGCTCAATTCGCGGGAGCCGGCGGTGCGCCAGCACCACGATTACTCCGGCGTGGCGGTCTGGCTGGAACCGGCCGGTCCGCCGCGGCCGCCAACGCCGCTGCACGTTCGCATGCTGCAGAAGGACAAGACCTTTCAGCCGCACCTGCTGATCGTCACAGTAGGGTCGACGGTGGACTTTCCCAATCTGGATCCGGTCTTTCACAATGCCTTTTCCAATTACAACGGCCAACTCTTCGACGTGGGGCTGTATCCGCCGGGCGCCAACCGCAGCGTCCGTTTCAGCCGGCCGGGCATCGTGCGTGTGTTCTGCAATATTCATTCGAATATGAGCGCGGTCATTGTGGTGCTGGACACGCAGCTCTTCGCCATCACTGGCGCCGACGGCCGTTTCGAGATCGCCGGAGTTCCCGAGGGAGAGCACGATCTCACCTTCTTTCACGAACGCGCCACCCAAGCCGCATTGAAGAGCGCGGGCCGGCGGATCGCCGTCTCCGGCGACCGCGTTTCGATTCCGCCCCTCTCGATTTCCGAGATCGGCTACCTGTCGATTCCGCACAAGAACAAGTACGAACAAGATTATCCGCCTTCGCCGGAAGACGCGGGCTTCTATCCGGGCACTCACAAATAGCCGTGCGCCAATTGCAATCCATGTCGCTGCTGTGGAAGATCATGCTCTCCACGTCGGTGGCCATCACCGGTCTGGTCGCGGTGGCCGGCTGGATCGTGCAGAACCAGGTGGTGCGGATCGCCACGGTCATGCTGGACGAAGAAGTAGCCGCCAGTTCCCGCGCCTACGAATCGTTGTGGCAGGCGCGCGCGGAACGGCTGGCGTCGGTCAGCCTGGTTCTGAGCCGCATGTCCGACGTGCGCGCGGCATTCGGGACGCGCGACGCGGCCACCATCCGCGACACTGCCAGCGACTTATGGAACAGCATTGCCCCGAGCCGCACATTGTTCTACGTGCTCGAGCCTGGAGGAGCGGTGATCGCCTCGCTCGGCACCCCAGTGGAAACCGCGCCCAATTTTCCGCTGGCTGCCGCCGCGGGCCGTTTCCCCGGCCAGGCGATCGGCTTCGTCATCGAGAACGGGCGGCTCTACCAGACGGTCGTGACCCCGGTGTATGTGGCGGCCGAACGCGGATCGGCGCTGCTCAACGTGCTGGTAGCCTGCTTTGAAGTAGATGCCGCGTTGGCCCGGGAACTGAAGCAAGCCACCGGCAGCGATTTCGTTTTTTTCTCGCGCGGCCGCCCGATTGCATCCACACTGCCCGTCGCCGTATCGGATTCTCTCACCCGCGAGGAGCAGGTCCGCATCGCCGATTCGAATTACGCGCAGTTTGTGATGCCGCTCGGCGACATCGCGGGGCGGCAGGTTGGCGAACTGCGCATTTTGCGCTCGTTTCAGGCTGCCGAGCGGCGCCTGGCCACGCTGCGCATACAGATGGTTTTGATCTGGCTGCTGGCGATCTGGCTGGGGCTTGCCGGCACGTACCTGCTGGCGAGACGCATTGTGCGGCCCGTTCGCGCGCTGGAGCAGGCCGCGTCGCGAATCGCGACCGGCGATTACGATATACAGGTCCCCGTGTCCAGCTCCGACGAGCTGGGTCGTTTGGCCGGAAGCTTCAACGAGATGTGTGCCTCACTCCGCATCGCGCGGCAAGAACTGATTCGCCAGGAACGCATTGCCACTGTCGGCCGTCTCTGCACTTCCATCATTCACGACCTACGCAATCCGCTGGCGGCGATCTATGGCGGCGCGGAAATGCTGGTGGATGCCGAACTCTCGGTCGAACAGATCAAGAAGCTCGCCTCCAGCATCTACGGTTCCTCGCGCAGAATATTAGCCATGCTGCAGGAGCTCGCCGATGCCAGCCGCGGCAGCCGGCGTCGCGAAGCTTGCCGCTTGCGCGATGTGGTCCTGGCTGCTTGCGATTCGCTCGCCGATGCCGCGGCCGTTCCCGGCGTGGCGCTCGCTTGCGACGTTTCTCCGGAGATCGAGCTGGTTGTGGACCGGCCGTCGGTGGAGCGCGTTTTTCAAAATCTGATCGCTAACGCCATCGATGCGCTGCCACACGGAGGCCACGTGCGCGTATCGGCCGAGCCGGAAGAACACTCGGTGATTGTGAGCGTGGAGGACGATGGCGCCGGCATCAGCAGCGATGTGCGGCCACATTTGTTCGAGCCTTTCGCCACCGCCGGCAAGCGCCATGGGATGGGCCTCGGGCTCGCCCTGTCGAAGCGCACCATCCTCGACCACGGCGGCGAGATTTGGGCCGACGCAACCACCGGTCGCGGCGCCCGCTTCCTGATCCGTCTGCCTGCCTGAACTTCGACTCCGCCGCGATTTTACCTTTTGTTTACAGATTTCCAACAAGCGCCGGAACGATCGGGCGCTAACATCGCAGCAGGTGTAATCATGGGTTCGGTTGGAATTGCTCGCGAGGGGCAACCTGCCGTCGATCCGGTCTGGCAGGTGGTGGGGTTGGGCGAGCGGCGGCGGCCGCGATCGTTTCGAGTCAAACCGGGATTGGCGGGGCTGTGGCAGGTCTCGGGACGCAGCGCGTTGACCTACGCCCAGCGCCGCGATCTGGATCTGACGCTGGCACGAAACCGGTCCTTAAGAACATATCTCGAAGTTCTCTTACGCACCATCCCGGTAGTACTGCAAGGAGCTAACTCCTGGTGAGTTAGTGCGTCTGTGGGGCAGGATGGTATCCTGCCGCTGGAGTCCGCGAAACGCCCAGAGCCGTGCTGGCTACGGCAGCGCGGCTGGGACGCATTGATTGAGCTCTGCCCGAGTGTCGATTCTTCGTTTACGGCGCTTCGCTGTTTTCAGACTGGCCCGCGCAGCGCTACGAGACCCGAGTGCGCGCGGAAGCCGCAAACCTGCGGTCGCAAAATCGCGGAACCATTCGAGCGTGGCGCCGGGCAGAGCGGCCACCTCCCGCTCCAGGGCCGGCGCCATGCGGCATCCAAACCACTCGGTCCGCTCTCGCACCCAATCCGGCATCGCATCGCGCGTGACACGCCGCAGCCAGAGTGTCAGGTGAAATCGGTCGCAATATTGCAGGGCTTGCTTCCACTCGCGGTCGCTAAGCCGGCGGATGCCGCTCCTCTCCGGCTCGGTAAGATGCAAGGCCGCGAGTGCCGCCGCGGGACCGCTAGGCAGCGCGCGGCATTCCCGCCATGGGTTCCGCAACCCGCCGGTCGCGGAAGTCCCGGTTGGGTAAGAGTCGGGGAGCGTCGAAAAACCTGCATCCATCCGTAGTCTCGGCCGGAAGCGGTCAGGCTGCGCCGATACCGGCCGCAAATTCGGCAAACAATCTCAGTCCATCGTCCAGAGACTCGTATTGCAAACGGCACGCCGGCAGGTCGAGCAACCTTTTGGTCGCGTTTTCGTGCATCGCGTCCACCTGGCTCCCATAACTGGCGGAGTTCAGCAGTTCCCGCACGACCTCCGCCGGTGCGACGGGCTTTATTGCGGGTGGTCTGCCGCGGCGGCGGTCCAGCCAGGCCAGACCGCCAATCTTCGATCGCAGCGCCGTCCGGATCTCCGGGAAAGCGCGCATCGGCACCTCGATCGTGATCTTACCGTTGGGCCGTTCGTGCGCGTTGTATCGGGCCAAGCGCGGGAACAAGCTTGGCGCGTCGTCCCGAAACCGCGCGTGGTGCGGCCTCCCTATTGCGATCGCGTCGGAGCCGCTAATCAGCAACCAGGTGCAATCGTCCGAAACAAATGTCCAGCCCTGGCTCGCGGCGGCAAACGAAAGCGTACTCTTGCCGGCTCCGGATGCTCCGCAGAGCAGTACGCCTGTGCCGTTGCGCGCCACCGTAGCGGCGTGCAGCGGCGCGACATAACGCTGCGCCAGTAGCGTGCCGGCGGTAGACTCCAGGAAGCACCATCGCATCAAGCTGCGATCCGCCGCAGTCTCTTTCGATACATAGATACACGCGAGCAGCGAGTGGAAATCGACGACGGCGAAGTTATGGGCATCGGACACGGCCGACATGAGGTGCCCCTGTAACCGGAAAGTGGGCTGGCACGCCGGACCTCCATTCGCTTCGACCACTACCCGCATTTGCAGCGGCTCAAATGCAAATTCGGGCGGATATTCGCCCCAGCACGCGTCGGCGGCATTCACAACCTCGCGCGAGTTCGTGGCCAAATGGAGTCGAAACCCAACCGGATAGTATGTCCGCCGCAGGGGCAGTTCTAAGTGGCAGAGCAAGGGATCGGGCCGCGCTATTTCGAGCCCACCGTAAGTGGTCACAATTCCTTGATATCATGGGCAAACCCGTTACAGCAGTAAATTCAAATGGACACTACGGCCATGGCAACGGCGAGGTAGTAATCTGAAACTGATGCGCACGGCAATCGTACATTATTGGCTGTTGGATCGGCGCGGCGGAGAGAAAGTGCTCGACGCGCTTTGCCGGTTGCTGCCCGACGCGGATCTCTTCACCTTGTTTTCGGCGCCGCAGACGGTTAGTGAGGAAGTCCGGCTGCACCGCCTCACAACCTCGTTTCTGAACCCGATGCGCCGCTGGCACCGAATGCTGCTTCCGCTGATGCCGATGGCTCTCGAGAGCTTCGACCTGCGCGGTTACGACCTTGTGGTTTCGAGTGAATCCGGTCCGGCCAAAGGCGTGATCGTCTCTTCTTCCACCCGGCATATCTGCTATTGCCACACGCCGCCACGCTACTTATGGGATCTCTACGCAGCTTATCGCAACGAGTGGACCAGCTCACGCTGGGAGCGTGCCGCTATGACGCCGCTGGCCAACTACCTGCGCATTTGGGATTACGCCTCCGCGGCGCGCGTCGATCGCTTTCTGGCTAACAGCCGAAACGTGCAGAGACGCATTCGCAAGACTTATCGCCGCGACTCGGAGATCGTGTATCCCCCCGTCGACGTGGATTCCTTCTATTGGAAGCCGCCCGAGGACTATTTCCTTATCGTCTCCGGGTTAGTGGCTTATAAGAATGTCGATGTTGCGGTGCGCGCATTCACCCGCAGCGGGAGGCGCTTGCTAGTGGCCGGCGCCGGTCCCGAGTACCGCCGCCTGAAAGCGGCGGCGGGCCCGAACGTCACGTTGCTGGGATATGTGCCGGACGCGGACCTTCGCGAGTTGTACGCTCGTTCGCGCGCTCTGATTCTGCCGGGCGAGGAGGACTTCTGTTTGACCGCCGTGGAGGCGCTGGCAAGCGGTAAGCCCGTCATCGCTCTGGGCCGCGGCGGCGCGCTCGAAAGCGTTCCGGTCTTCGGCGGCGTATTCTACGAAGATGCATCGGATCGGCGCCTGCAAGCTGCGGTCGAGCGTTTTGAAAACCTGGAGGAGAACTTTCGACCGCTTAGACTGCAAGCCTATGCGAGGCGCTTCTCGCCGTCGGAGTTCGCTTCTCAAATGGCGCCTATTCTGCTTAATCCAAACTCGGAGTCGCCCAGCGATTCGACAGCGTTCGACGAAACCATGCCACGCTTAGTATTTGGGGGCGTTCCTAAACATGAATGACCAAGAGCCTGTCTCGCCGCAAGCGCCGGAGCCGTTGCGCCGCAACCTGTTGGTGGCCGCGACGTTCGGAATCGGCGCCGCGATCATGACCGCGCTCGGTTTGCCGGCGCTGCTGTATCTGTTCTCTCCACCGAAGTCCCGCAAGCCCTCCGACTGGACCGAAGCCGGCGACATCTCGACCCTTCCGCCCAACGCCCCGGTGGAGATTGCGTTTCACCAAAAGCGCGTGGACGGATGGAAGGTCGTGAGCGAAAAAACCACGGCCTGGGTGGTCAAGCATCCCGATCGCACCGTCACCGCTTTCGGACCGCAATGCACCCATCTCGGCTGCGCCTACCATTGGACCGAAATGCAGAACGCGTTTCTGTGCCCCTGCCACACTTCCCTGTTTTCCATCGACGGCAAGGTCCTCTCCGGCCCCGCGCCACGGCCGCTAGACCGCTACGAGACTCAGATCCGCGGCGGCAAACTGTTCATCGGCCGCCTGCGCCCGTCGGCGGAGACACAGGCATGAGAGCCGCCGCCGAAAGCATCGTCGCACGGGCCGCCGCGTGGATCGACGAGCGCACTGGGCTGTACTCCGCGGCGCGCGGTTTCTTCGAGGAGCAGATTCCCGCCTCCAGCGGATGGCGTCAGGTCTTCGGCAGCGTCGCCCTGTTTCTCTTTCTCACCCAGGCGTTCACCGGCATCCTGCTGGCATTCAATTACGCGCCCACGCCCGGCGAAGCCTACAACAGCCTGCGCTACATTTTGACCGAAGTCACTTGCGGACGGTTGATTCGCGGGCTGCACCATTGGGGCGCCAGCTTTCTGATCGTGGTGGTGGTGCTGCACATGGTGCAAGTTTTCCTGTGGGGCGCCTACAAGAAGCCGCGCGAGAGCACCTGGATGGTGGGCGTGGTGTTGCTGCTGGTCACGCTGGCGTACGGGCTCACCGGCTATCTTCTGCCCTGGGACAATCGCGCGTACTGGGGAACCGTGGTGGCCACCAACATCGCCGCCTCGCTGCCGCTGGTGGGGCCGCTGATGACCCGGCTGCTGGGCGGCGAAGGCGCGGTCGGGGTGGTCACCTTCGCGCGCTTCTACGGGGTCCACGTGCTGCTGCTGCCGCCCGCCACCATGCTGCTCATCGGGCTACA
>Ga0187884_10002075_pt1 | contig 17270 bp, 17 predicted proteins | sample June2016WEW_20_4_FD_132983 | JGI IMG/M metagenome (GOLD analysis project Ga0187884, IMG submission 132983) | Peatland microbial communities from SPRUCE experiment site at the Marcell Experimental Forest, Minnesota, USA - June2016WEW_20_40 | ecosystem: Environmental > Terrestrial > Soil >...
ACCCATTTTTCCGCTAATATGCGGCCGATGGCGCACACCGATTTTAGCGACTTTTGTTCTCATCGGTGGACTCACCTACGATATTTTTCCCTTGCATTACTCTGAGCTGGGGAATTTTCAAGCCACCACGGTGGCTATCCTCGTGGCCCGCGACATCCTGTTAGTCCTGCTTGCAGTCTTGGCGGTGGTCTCCTTGAAGCGTATGAAAGCTTCGAATGAGCCATCGAGGCCGCTTAACGCACGGCGTTGAAAGGCTTCTTTGGAGTAGCTGAAAGGGGTAAACGGGCTTATTTCGAGCGTATCACCACCGCTGTTCCATATGCCACGATCTCGTGCATGCAGTCGGAAATCTCCGACGAATCAAAATAAGTGCTTATTACGCCGTTAGCACCGACTGCTTTAGCGTGCCGTTGGGAATGCCACCATAGAGAATCTTCGCACGGCTGAGGTCAAAAAAGCAGCCTAGATTGACGTTGTTCAGACAGCCGGGCTATCATGGGCGCGTGTAATCGACTGCTCCCTGCGCCTGCATTATACCATCCGCTTCTGTTTTGGAAGTAACGTCCGTAATGCCCATCTCGTTGCGCAGCCAAAACCCGCTCACCATGACGTCATTGTAGAGACAGTGATAGTTCTCGCACGGCCTCTTTGCCCTTACGCTTCCCTCGCACACGTCGAGGAACGAATAGAACCCGCGAAGGAGCGTCACGTTTCTCTTCCATCGCGAGCAAAAAGCTCTCTCCTGTTTGTGTGTGCGTGCCCACGTTACTTCACCCCGCAGTTCCGCTTGTCGTCGGTCTCTCTCGGCGCGATAGAGCTTCACCGCTTGTCCTGCTCGTTGACCGAGCAGCGCCGCGAGGGCGTCCGAAGCCGCCTCGCTCACGTCGTCGTGCGCGTCGGCCAACGCATCGATAAGCGGTTCCACCGCCCTGCTGTCTCCCAACGCGCCGAGGGCTCGGGCGGCCTGCGTGCGAACAACGTTATCGGCGTCGTCGCGCAGCACCCGAATAAGCGGTTCGACCCCCGCCCGAACGCCGAGCGCTCCGAGGGCGCCCGCCGCCGCGTAGCGAACGTTTGCACCAGCGTCGTCGAGCGCGTGAACGAGCGGTTCAACCGCGCGGCCATCGCCTAACCTGCCGAGCGCCTCTGCCGCCCGCGCGCGAACGGTCACCGCCTCATCACGGAGCGCGTTCGTGAGCGGCCAGACGGCCCTCAAATCTCTTAGCTCGTCAAGGGCCTGTGCCGCCCGATAGCGAACCGTCGCATCGTCATCCTTGAGCGCTATGATCAGCCCCTTAACGTCTTTTTGATCCTTCATCTCGTCAATGTTCGGTGCAGGCACAGTAACCACCCCTCTTCGTGCGATAGCTCGCAGCGATCTAAGTGAGATTGGCGCGCCCTTGTTAAAACCGTTGTGCTTCAGAAGCGTCGAGTCGGCGCGTTGACACGCCGAAAAGGCAAAAAGTGAGGAGTTACGTTACCAAACGCACGGTAGACCAACGACAGACGTACGCGTGCGGCTTACGCCGCGGCGGCGCTCGAGTCGGGAACGCTTGACTGTGTCGTCTCACAGCAACGGGAAGGTGGACGGTTTGGGGCCCTCTGGAGACACCGATACACAAACGCTCGCTGACGCGGATCGCACGCTCGTGCTGATCATCGTCGCGCTCGCCTCCTTCCTCACGCCCTTTGACGTGTCCGCCGTGAATATCGCACTTCCGTCGATCGCAAGTGAGTTCGCGATGGACGCCGCCACGCTCGCCTGGGTCGCGACCGCGTACCTCCTTACCCTGGCGATTTTTCTCGTTCCGTTCGGCAAGTTCGCCGATATCTATGGCCAAAAGCGCGTCTTTACCTACGGGGCGATCCTCTTTGCCGTTGCGTCATTTCTCATCTCGCTCTCATTTTCAAGCACGTCGGTTATCGCATTTCGCGCGTTCCAAGGCTTCGCGGCGGCTATGATAACCGGCACAGGCGTTGCCATCCTCACGTCAGCGTATCCAGCGGGCGAGAAGGGGAAAGCGATCGGCATAAGCGTTGCCGCCGTCTATATCGGTCTATCGGTCGGCCCGTTCCTCGGCGGTCTCATGACACAGTACGTCGGGTGGCGCAGCATCTTTTACATCAATATCCCGCTGGGGATCATCATTGCCCTCGTGAGCGTTCGCAAGCTTAAGAAGGAGTGGGCCGACGCGAAAGGCGAACGCTTCGACCTCGTCGGCTCGATCGTATACGGGATCGCTCTGTTTTCATTGGTGTTCGGTCTTACGCAGATTCCCGCGCTGAGCAGCCTTGGGCTCATCGTCTTTGGGGTCGCTGCGGCCACGTCGTTTGTTGTCTGGGAGATGCGGGTGCAATTTCCCGTGTTCAATGTCAATCTGCTAATCAGGAATCGGGTGTTCGCCTTTTCAAACGTGGCCGCGCTGATCAGCTACAGCGCGACGTTTGCCGTAACCCTGTTGCTGAGCATCTACTTGCAGAGCGTGCGGGGATTCAGCCCTGAAATAGCGGGTGTCATTCTAGTAGCACAGCCCATCGTGCAGGCCGCCGTGTCGCCCGTGGCGGGACGACTCTCGGACAGGGTGGAACCGCAGGTCGTCGCCTCGATCGGCATGGGAATGACCACGGTCGGTCTCGCTCCTTTCATTTTTTTGACGGCGACGACGCCCATACCGCTGGTCATCGCGAGTTTGGCCATTCTCGGACTCGGGTTTGGACTGTTCTCGTCGCCGAACACGAACGCCGTTATGAGCTCCGTTGAAAGCCGCTTCTATGGGCTTGCATCAGGAACGGTCGCGACCATGCGCACGATCGGGCAAGTGGTGAGCGTGGCACTCGTTGAGCTCATTTTCGCGCTCATCATCGGGCAGGAAGTGATTACGCCGAGCTCATCGCAGCTGTTCCTCCAGAGCAATCAACTCGCGTTTTTGCTCTTCACGGTGCTCTGCTTCCTCGGCATCTTTGCGTCGCTGGCGCGCGGGAAGGTACGATAGCGCGCGCAAAAGAGAATCTCTGCGCCGTTTCTGAAAAAAAGCCTAAGCGACGCTCACATAGAAATCCGACTATGCAAAGTAACTCGCGCTCGATCGGTCAAAATCTTCTACGAGCTTGATTTTGAGATCCTTCGGTTGGTACGAGACGTTCGGGTACGCGAGGTGCGGGATGAAACGCTCGGTATTTGCCGCGAGAAGGGTTGCGGGGTGCTCGTCACCGAAGGCGTCCTTGGTAATCTCGTGGGCACGCTGTCGGACGACGCGCTCGCTCAGGTAGCCCAACGAGTGCAGGTACTCGTGGAGCTGCACGTGAAACACGTAGGGCTTCCACAGCGTGGGGTCGGTCTCCTTGATCCGCTGAAGGGGCACCTGGTTCATGACGATGATGTTCGAGCCGACCGGGTAGAAGGCGCCGAAGAAGCCGTTTGGTTGGTTGCCGAGGTTGGCCAAGCCGAGCATTATGCCGCCTCTGCTCATGCCCGTGGATCTCTCGACGGTTGCCTTGACCACTTCGAAGATATCCGACAGCGACTCAGCGTTTTCAAGCAATTTGATTAAATAGTCGTCCATAGTGCTCCGTTGAGAACAGTCAAGGCCCATAACTAGATGTCTTTAGATATATATTCAGATATAATCGTACTTAAGCATTTCACTACGAAAGTGCGGCGTCAACGGTCGGCTGCCAGCACAATTCTGACTAAATAGTGGTAGCGTGCGATTTGCAATCCGGGTGGCAGCGCCCTCTCGAAGCGGTGCGCTCCGGTCAACGTGACATCACCATACGTTTGAGTGGACCTGTCCTTGCTGAACCTGTTTTGTGTGGGCGACTCTTCTGCAGGATGGCCGACCACCACAAAAGCCAGCGGAATCACGCCTTCGGGGAGCTGGCAGTGCTTGGCAAATCCTGCCACGTGCCCGTCCATCGGATAGACGCCGGTCCATACGGCTCCCAATCCAAGCGCGCGAGCAGCAAGAAGCAGGTTCTGCGTCGTCGCTGAACAGTCTTGCACCCAGAATCCCGGAACGATGACGTTCCTCGTATCAGCGCAGACGAGTATGCCAAGGGGCGCGCGCTTCACCATGCTCGCAAACGGACTAAACGTCGGAATAGCATCGAGCATTGCCCGGTCCCTGATAACAACGAACTCCCAAGGCTGCTCGTTCGCCGCTGAAGGCGCATTCATCGCCGCCTCAAGGAGCTTTTGTGTCGTCTCATCATCAATTTGCTCGTCTGTGTATCGTCGAACACTTCGTCGCGTCAGAATAGCTTCTAATGCATCCATATTTTTGTCCCTCCACTCGTCATTTGTGCGCGCGCTCAGATGGCATCATGCGTGCGTCACGTCGCGCCGCTGTCAATGCTACTTTAGCCGTCATGCTCATCGGTGAGAGTCACTAAAGTACTTGCAACCGCCTTTGCTTCGGTCGTCCGCTGATACTTGTAACTCTTGAAGCCTAGCGGTCCGTGGTGCTTCTGAGTTCACGCTTTCGCTTCAATCGTGGAACCGAGTTTAGGCTGTTTTTCTTCGTGACTTCGTAAGTGCCGGCGGATTCTGCGCTTCAAACACACACGCAGCGCCATCGGAGCAATCGTTCAACTTCGTTTCAAACACGTGGGTGACGGCAGAAAACGTTACCTCTACAAAGTCGATGCCCCTTGAAGTTAACTTCACGAGGTGAGAAAGGGATTCGTGGCGCTGCTCGATGATTCCCTTGTTCATAAAATAGCTGACTACAGACACGCACGTGTCGTGATCGAAACTCAGTTTTCGTTTGATCGTACGAACGTCCCCGCAGGTGCAGGTGTCGCCCTGCGTGACTGAATAGAGCGCATGGATAAACAGGTCCTGCTTGCATCGCAATTCGTCCAGGTGCCGTGGCATAGCCTCTCCTCTGTTATGCATTTATTATTCATTCAATGCTCAAATAGCTTCGTAAGGGAAAAATTTTGATACACTTTTCTAGGCCAATCCTCCAGCCGAACGCTTTCTCGCGCCTCGAAATCTCGCGACTGCGGTCGCGCTGCGAGCTTTGGCGTGGATCGGCTGCTTCCTAGCGCGGCGCAAGCGCGTTGTGTAATCTGGGCACTAACGTGATGACGCGCTTAGGCTGCAAGATCGAGTGCGTGTCGGTGTCGCTCGTTTCTTGAACCGTATTCCGCCATCTCCGGGATAGGGGTGGCGATGATCATGTTCCCCATATCGGATATCCGCAGGAATCCCTTTGGGAAACGCTTCGCACGTGGTCCTTGAGTTCAGGCACCGGTGAGCGCATTGAAAGCAGCGCGGGATATGGGCGAGCAGCATCTATGAACCTCATGCGTTTCAAAGCGCACGATGTCAATGAAGCCTCGCCGAGAGCGTGGCGAAATAACTCGAAGTGAGCGGTACCTCATCTTTGGATAATCACTCAAGCGCTCAAGCGGCCGTTGCGCTGCGTCAAGTTTGATCTTCGATAGCAACGCAGCCGGTTTGAAAAGCGGCACATAAGCTTATAACCCCTGCGCTGTAAGCTCGGCTATATGCACATCGGTAAGTCAGTGCGCCTTGAGCGTATTTTTAACCGCGACACGAGCAGTACCATCATCGTGCCGATGGACCACGGCGTCAGCGTAGGTCCCATCAGAGGCCTTGAAGATCTCCGCGTCGCCGTCAACAAGGTCGCCGAGGGCGGGGCCAATGCCGTGCTTGGGCATATCGGCCTGGCAAAACACGGTTACCGAGGCTATGGTCGTGACGTCGGGCTGATAATGCATCTCTCAGCGAGCACCTCGCTTGCTCCCGACCCAAATCGCAAGGTGCTCGTAAAGACCGTTGAAGAGGCCATCAAATTTGGCGCGGACGCCGTCAGCGTTCACGTGAACGTTGGGGCGCAGAATGAATCTGAAATGCTCGCCACACTTGGACATATTTCGGAACGGTGCGACTACTGGGGCATGCCTCTGCTTGCGATGATGTACCCGCGAGGCGACAAGGTCGATGATGAACACGACGTTGAGCACGTGAAACTCGCCGCGCGCGTTGGCGCGGAACTGGGGGCCGATATCGTCAAGACGAACTATACGGGCGAGGTCGACACCTTCAAGGAAGTCATCGCCGGATGTCCCGTGCCGGTGGTGGTCGCGGGTGGTCCGCAAATGGACACTGAGCTCGAGCTGCTGCAGATGGTGAGAGACTCGATCGACGCAGGGGGGCGTGGCGTCTCGATAGGCAGGAACATATTTCAGGCGAAGGATCCGACCAGCTTAGTGAGAAAAATCGCGCGTGTGGTACACGAAGGTTACGACGTCGACGAGGCCGTGCGACGGTAGTCCGGCGTCGCTGTTCAACTCTAGCGATCGTCCCGCTATTCTCGGATCGGCAGCACCACAGCCGCAGACGGTTAGTCAGACCGTAGCGTACGCTCGCTTTTTAAGTCTTACGCAGGCTCCGGCAGCACAATTTCAGCCTAAATACCGAGTGACGAATCGCTTAAGCCACGTTTTTGCAACAGGCACCAGTAACGTAAGGACGCCTCCTGACACACCTCGTCGCAAGGCCGTCCGTGTGAGGAGCCACATCAACGCGAAGCGTGCGACGTGACGCTCGAGGATAACGACCATTCGGGTGGCCGCCCAGATGGCAACGATCGTGATCCAAAGGAAGGCAAGAGCAAAAAGACTCAACGGGAACGAAATGAGTCGGTCGATAAACAGCGTTCCAAGAATGCCGACGCCGAGAAGAATTGCTGTCGTGCGCCACATCGCAAATCGGCGCTTTCGGCGGCGCAGCATCTGGTCGACAAACCCGTCTACAATCTCGTCTCGGTACTCAGGGGTTTCGTTCACCGCCATGATGACGGCTTCGAGATCCTCAGAGACTTGCCCGGCTTGCATATTAAACGATAGCACAGGGATTGTATAAATACACACCTTCACGTGCGACGGCCTACCGCCTTCTGCTCATGACGTACGCGACGATTACCAGTCCGACGATAGCTAAAGGAACCTCGAAGCCGGGTATTAGGCTTCCGCTCTTGGCTGCAGCGACGGTCGGGTTGCCGATTTGGATGGGAATCGTTCGATTTTCGCTCGTGAGGTTTCCGCTGGTCGCGTGGAAGTTAAGGTCATAGTTGCCTGAAGCGCCACTCGCGGCGGTGATATTCACCAAGAAGACCGCTGTTGAATTTGATGCGATATCAGAGGCGCCTCCGTTGTCGACGCTGATGTCTTTTGGCAGGTCTTGGAAGACGAGGTATGTGGAGCTTGCGGTGTCGGCGCCTCGGTTCAGCACCGTAACATTGACCGCGACGGTGCTGTTTTGGTAGGAGGGCGCAGAGATCGCCGTGATGGTTAGCGTTGTGTTGCTCTTCGTGGCGTTGGTTTCGTTCAGAATGTTTGTCGCTTTGGTGGCATTGCTAGTGGCATTATTGCCTTGAGTTGCGTTGTGACTCGATATGGTTAAATTCGCCTGGGTCACTTGGAGATAGACCTGGCCGACGGCGCCCTCGGGTAAGTTTGGCGAGAGCTGCACATTCCAACCGACGAGGCCGTGTCCGAGCAGCATTTCAGCAGGTACCGCGGTGTCGTTTGGGTTGCCAGTAAGGCCACTCAAGTCCGCCGTTACGTGCGTTTTCATCTTCTGCTGATCGAAACTGGGATTCGAGGCATTCCACGTCGACGGGTCGCCGCTATGACAAAGCGCGCAGTTGTTGAGGACGTCTGCCTGAACCTGAACGAATCCGGCGGGGCTGACGCGAGTAGTGGCCTTGCCGTCGACTAGGAACGAAATCTGCGGGGTCGCCGGATTGGTGATAGTGACGGGGGCGATCTTGGGGGTGGAGTTGTCCGAATCGGTCACTCGAATCAGGTACTGGCCTGTAGTGAGGTTGGCCGGCGGGACCCAGCGGTATTCGATTTCACCGCTCGTGCCTTGTATCATGTTGTTCGTGCCGCCGTCTTTGACAACTGCGATGGACGTCCACACACTTCCATCATCGTCGATGCCGTTCTTATTCGCATCATAGTAGTACTCGATCTTTGCCGTATCGCCTGGCTTGCCGAGATTGGACTGTACGATCACCGCGCCTCCGGCATTGACCTGCTTCTTGTCAACAGAAACCATGGTCGTCGCGGCGATCGGTGCGGCGACAAAGGCAGCGACAAGCGCGGCGACTATGAAAATGGGTATACACCAACGTACGCGCTCTCTCTTCATGAGACATCACATCGCAAAAACGGTCGGCTCAGCCCCGGACGCATGGTGAAACGTGTAGCTATAAAAACGCTTCGAACTTGACGTATCGGCGCACACGCGAGCTAAGGGCTATTCTTGGCTGCGTTTGGCTGCGCCCTTTGCGTATCCGCGAGCACGTGGTCAATGCGCTGCATGGCGTCGACGGAGTTGTCCCACAGAAGCTCGAAGCTGGCCTCGAGATATTGTGCATATTCCGGGCTATTCGTCCAGAACGCGGTATCAGCAGCGTCTTTTCCGTGGCGGAGCGTATCAAACGTTATGGTCGTCAGACTTTCGTGGCCGTCGGCGACGAGAAAACGCATCCCTGCGTAGTCGTCGTGGTGGCGGACCTCGATGCCCCCTGTAAGAGCCTCCCGGACCGAATCGATGTTACGCTGCAGGATTTCGGTGATGTACCGCACGCGAACGCCTCTGGTTGTCGCGTCGATAAAACACTCAAGAAGCCCGCTTAAAGAGAGTATTGGAATGCCGCCGAATGACGAAATGAATGAGACGCGTTCTTCGGCGGCCTTAACAAGCTGCTCCATGGAGGCGAGCGTGCTAGAACGGCCCTTTATCACTTTAAACGTGTAAAGGTCGTTCGCGAGGGCGTCACTGGATAAGTACTCGTGTGCGAGCTTTGACACTTCATCGCGATTCTCTTCCATCCAGCGAAGCTCATACGCGTGGCGCATCATAGCGGCCTCGAGCGCCGCTTCGATTGGAACCGCCGCGTATTTTGTCGGCTTCTCGACCGACTCTTCGACCATCCCTTTTTCAGCAAGCGTTTCTAGGATCCGGTACACGTCGACGCGATAGCTGTGCAGCAGCTTGGCCAGCTCGCCCGTCGTTTTCGGACCGTACTTCAGCAGCAATGCGTACAGGTGAGCCTCTTTCGCGCTGAGGCCAAAAGCTTCAAGCTTTTCAATCAGCGCCTGCTGCATAAGCCGCACTACGTGACGGTTTGATTTATCCCTTTGGGTCGCGTCGGCACGACATTGCGCGAGGAGGGGCCCCCCCTACCTGCGTCGATAGCCCAACAGCACTACGGTTGGGGCGGGGCACTTGCTAGTGATACATCCTGACCACCTGATAGCCACTGGAGTCTTTAACTGTAATATATGCCAGGTAATGCATCTGGTACTGGGCCTGGTTTGTCTTTACAGAGTCGTCGTTGTCGGGCGCCCGGACCTGGCATATCCGTCCATCCGCTTGAGGAAAGCGCTATTTAGGGTGGTAGCCGCGCTGCTATACTGGCCGAGCCTGTTCTGCAATGAAGCAGTGCCCAGCGTGGCGAGGAGTGCGACTCTGGCGCCTGGCGCAAACGCAGAGTTGGGAAGGGTAAGCAGATCTTTGTTCAGTTGGTCAGCGACGGCAGAGAGTGCGTGTTCTGGAGCGGCACAAAAACTATAGCGCAATGCGTCGTTATGAGCTGCAGGATCGAATGAGATTCTTAGTGCCCAGGGTCCGGCACTCGTGTCTAGGTTTGGCCTTGGCTTTGGAACCTCAGAGGGATCAAATGGACGATATTGATTGGGCGCTCTTTGACATTGGCTCTATCCCGCTTCGCCGCTGCTCGCTGTGTCACCATCAGGCTAAGTTCGATGCCTCCGCGACGGGGAACTACCGCTGCGCGCGTCTGAAGCAATGGACGTCTCCGATGTTTGAGTGCCCGTTCTGGGAAGTACCAGAGGACTGGAGAGAGTGGTACGCTCATTGTACGGCTCTCAGGGTACAGAAGAGCTGATGCTTTGGGGTATCGTAAGAACGGCCGACCGATCAGGGCCGTTGAACCTTACGCTAGAAAACGATTGCCAAGCGCAAGTTGAAAAGTCTATAGCACGCCCTTTGTGCTTCGGACACCCTCTCGGGGCTGTAGTGCATCACTCAGTGCGACGCCCAGCGCTTTGAATATGGCCTCGATCGTGTGATGATCATCCGTGCCGTAGGCGTTCACGTGGATCGTTAGCATGGCGTGCGAGGCAAGCGATTGGATGAAGTGCTTGACCAAGCTGGCGTCGACTCCGTCAACTCCGGAGGCGATTGTGGTATTAAACACGACATAGCTCCGCCCGGCTGCGTCAACGGCGATGGTGGCAAGCGAATCGTCCATAGGAATGGAAGCGCTTCCGAAGCGTCGTATCTCAGGCGCATCTGCGATCACCTTTTTAAGTGCCATCCCGAGCGCGATGCCGACATCCTCAACGACGTGATGGGGATTGCCGTCGCTTAGCACAGTAAGGCGTATCCCTATGCCGCCGTGCAAAGATAACGCCTCGAGCACGTGCGTAAAAAATGGCACGCCGGTGTCAATGGCTCTTTCGGAAGCATCATCGAGATTAAGATGAAGGTCAATTTTGGTCTCTCTAGTCTTTCTCGCGACGTCAGCCGTGCGCATATTCATCATATACCCTAGAAGTCGCTCACTATGTTAAACGCTTCGTTGAGCGTGAACTTGCCGGTGTATATTGCAGAGCCGATCACAACGCCGGCTGCGCCCGTCTGAGCAACCGCTCTAATATCATCCAGAACGCCGATGCCGCCAGACGCGATGACGGGGATGTCTACGTATTCCACGAGAGCGCGGATGACGTCGCTACGTACCCCACTCATCCTCCCCTCCGTTTCCACGTCCGTAAACAGCAGTGAACCTGCGCCTAGCTCCTGAAAGAGCAGGCCGAGCTCCTGCGGCTTCAAGCCGGAACTTCGGGTCCAGCCCTCGATGAGGACCTCACCGCCTCGCGCGTCGACGGCCACCATAATGGATTCGCTGCCAAACTCACCACTCATGCTGTGGACGATGGTCGGATCTCGTACAGCAGCGGTGCCCAGAATCACCCTGTTTGCGCCGACCTGAAGCAAATCAGCGACGTCTTCATAGGCGCGAATCCCGCCGCCAACCTCAATAAACGCGTCGAGTTTTGCTAGCTTATAGATGAGCTTCAGATTCCGCGGCTTCCCGAATGCGCCATCAAGATCGATGACGTGAAGGCGGTCAGCGCCACTGCGGATCCAGTGTTCTGCGACAGCAAGCGGGTCCTCGAGCGAAACGAGGACATCATCAGGTACCCCTCCGACAAGCTGGACACAGCGACCATTCTTAATGTCAATGGCAGGAATAACCTCGAATGGCATTATTTCCGCACATCCCTCGGTAAGGCAATGCACTCGGTCTGTTTTGAACCGTATTAACTGTTTGTAGCGTGCATTGCTTGGCGCAACGAGGTGCGCAGCGATCAGATGCCTTTTTATCTGCCGAGGAGCTTGCGATCCGAAAATGGACCGTAATACACGGTGAGCTGGCGCGCGACCTGTATGAACAGATGCGCTAAACGGCTGCTTTGAGTCGAACGCCCGAATCCAGTTCAGAGTGCGCCTTAGCTCTTAGAGGCAGCGGACGCCCTATTCGCAAGGTGTTCTAGCACGACGATTGCGGCCTGCTTGTCGAGCGGCTTGTTGTCATTTCCGCATTTCGGGGAGTAGATACACGCCGGGCATCCGATGTCACAGGAGCACCCTGCGACAAGCTCTCGGGTGACGGTGATAATTTCAGCAATTAGCTCTACGGCTTTTTCCGCCAGGCCGATCCCCCCCTCAAAACCGTCGTAGATGAAGATCGTTGGGGCAACAGTATCTGGGTGGCACGTGGTCGAAACGCCACCGATGTCCCACCTGTCGCACATAACGTGCAGCGGCATCATAGCGATCAGCGCGTGCTCGGCGCCGTGCAGACCGCCGCCAATGTCGAGCTGCTCATTTGCCACGTGCGTGACGGCCTCATCCGGGACCATGAACCACAGCGCCATCGTGGTGAAGCGGAGCGGCGGTAAATCAAGGCTCTCGATTCCCACGACTTGATCGTAGCGGAGCGTCTTGTATCCAACGTACTGCTCAACGACTTCGACAATGCCGAATGACACCACGAGCGTACCGTGAGCCCTTTTTTCGAGTTCTTTGACGATGCGAAGATCAACGGTTTTCATCGGTTCTGTGTGGTAATCCACGTTTTTCTTGCTCACAGAAACGATGCGGTTGGTCAAATCGAGCTGTTCGACGACGTAGGTCTCACCTTCGTGAAGCAGCACCGCCCCCGCGTGAGCCTCTCGGTATGCGCGAGTCTTGTCGAGCGTTTCGAGGAGCCGCCCCTCGCACAGCACTTTGAATATCTGAGAGGAGAGCGCGTTCAGGGGGACCGCCTCGGTGGCCCTACCCCTGCCCGAGTACACCCACCCGTTTGAAGTGTCCTCGGCAAGGCCTTGTCGCTGCAGCTCCTCAAGCGATTCTGAGAGGAGACCAGGAAAGTACGCTGCGTCGTTAGGTGGCCGAAGCGGCAGCTCGGCAGCCGCGCACATTACGTGTCCGAGCGTGATGTACTCGTTTGATAGATCGATAATGGCGTGCTCGTGCGGCCCTCCGAACAACGCGCTAGGATGCTTCATAAAGTACTGGTCGAGTGGGTCGTGAAATCCGACAAGGGTCGCGAGCGACTCGTCCTGCCCGCGGCCCGCTCGCCCCGCTTGTTGCCACGTCGAAATGATCGTGCCAGGATATCCCGCCATGATAACCGCGTCTAGGCCACCGATGTCAATGCCGAGCTCGAGTGCGTTCGTCGACGTTACGCCTGCCAAGCTGCCGCTTCTTAAGCGCTCTTCGATCCGGCGCCGTGTCGATGGCAAGTAGCCGGCCCGATAGGCTGCAATCCGGTCGGCGAGCAACGGTGTCGATTCCTTAGCCTCATTTTTTGCCCAAAGGGCGATGAGTTCTGCCATCTTTCGCGACGGGGCGAAACACAGAGTCTGCAGCTGGTTCCGCATAAAGAGGAGGAATAGGTCTTTGGCTTCCTGATGGGCGGACCGTTTCCCGATGCCGTCAGCGTACGGGTTGTACAGAATGAAATACTTGCGCTCTCTTGGGGATCCATCGTCAGCTATGAGGGTGAAGCTTCTTCCGGTCAGCTTCTCGCCAAATTCAATCGGATTTGCAAGAGTCGCAGTGGAGATGACAAACTGCGGCTCAGATCCGTAATACGCGCAGAGTCGCTGCAGGCGCCGTATCAAAAGGGCGACGTTTGACCCAAAGACCCCACGATACACGTGTGCCTCGTCAATGACGATAAACTTCAAATTCGCCAAGAATCGCTGCCACTTGTAGTGCCACGGCAAGACGTGATGGAGTTCATAGGGGTTGCTGATCACGATCCTCGCACTCGTTCGAATCTTTGGCCGCTTATGCGGGGGCGTGTCTCCGTCGTAAACGCTTGGATTAACACGTACGCCGCTAATCAGCTCGAGCTCTTGAAGGACCTTCAGTTGATCGTTCGAGAGCGCTTTCGTTGGATAGAGGTAGAGTGCAGCCGCGTTACGCTCGCGGTCAAGCTCCTCAAAAATGGGTACGTTGAATGCGAGCGTCTTGCCGGAAGCGGTGGGAGTTGCGATAACTATATCCTTGCCTTCGCGCAGCGCGGCGCGCGCTTTGATCTGGTGACGGTACAATCGCATGCCCTTTTTGCGCAAGTAGGCCTGTACGCTTGGTGCAATCTCGTCGGCCGTTTGAGCGAAGATCGGATCTCGGGCAGACAACACTTCGGTGTGCGCAACCTTGCGACTGAACATTGGGTCGCTTTGTAGGATTCGCAGAACGTTCTCGACAGATATGATTAGCCCTCACAAATCTTGGAGAAAATGTGTGCTAGCGCGATTAGATCATGTCTGTTGTGGTCGATAATGGCGACTAACGGCCCGGCGTTCTGTGTGCGCAGATAGGTCTCATAGAATTCCGGTACTAACGCGCTAGGAATATCTGAGTGACGAGCGCCTATGACGTGTTTTTCCAATGAGGTCAGCTTGAAGTCAGGAGTTAGCCCTCGCCACCTTCGTCGCGCGAACTGGAGCATGTCGAAGTGAGCCCGCTGCAGATTGCCGTGGATCCGGTAATAAGCGAAGCGTTGCTCAAGGAAAGGAACGTCAAAAGCTCTCCCGTTGAACGTTACAAGAGCGGTGCTTGCGTTAACGTGGGAAAGCAGCGCTGCTAGTGCCGCCGGCTCTTCGCCCACGTTCCGTGCAACGTACTGGCTGACGGTCAGGGTCTCGTCGACCGCCTCAGCAACGCCTATGATTATGATCGGGCTTGCGAAGAGGCCCAGACTCTCGACATCCACAAAAAGCAACTGGTCTGGCGTATGAAAGCCTGAGGTCTGCAGCGCGAGCGGATAAGATCTCGGAAACCTTCTTCCAACCCATTCGATTAATTCACCCGAGTTGCGCGTTTCGACAAGCTTTAGGAAGTGGAGCGCATGGGCCCCAAAGCGGTCGTGCTCGATGAGATCAGCGATGCTGCGGTAGCCACGCTCCTTCAGCGCGTGCTCGGTCGTCTCTCTAATGCCGGGGAGGAGCTTGAAATCTGATAATAGCCTCTCTTTGGCTTGCTTTGGAGGTATCGTATGTATGCCTACCCTCGCTTCCGTCTGTACGCGGTAACACGTCCCGCGCTCAGTGACGAGTTCGGTCCCAGGGGTCACCTCTTCGAGCGATTTTCCGTCGTGCTTTTCGATTAAAGCTCGCTTGAGCGTAAGTGCTTGCGCGTAGTCGCTGTTGCCTGCGGGGTAGAAAAGTGCGGGAATAAACTGAGAAGAACCCCCCTTCGCTCCGTCAGCAGCGTTGCTCGCTTGATCTACGCGAGACTTAATCCGCGCACCGACTCGCCTGAGCTTCTGATCGTCGTTCCCTTCAATCAACACAACAGCGGCCCCCTTCAGGTTGCGAAACGTGCCAAAACACGGTCAGATGACCTACTCAGAAAGGAGTGTCTGCAAACTTAAGCCTTTGTTGCCGCACCGCCGGCCTCAACAGCACACTCGTGGCAAAGCTCTCTATTACCTGTCTTATCAAGTCTCGCTTCGATGGGATCGGAGTCCTCCTCATCAGCTTTCGCGAGAACATCCATCACCGGTGCAAGCATTATTATACGTGGACGAGAAGCCCTCTTAGGGGTTAGTTCGTGGAGGAATGTCAGATCGTTATCAGGAGAGATGATGCCGGTTACTATATCGCAACGTGTCCGACCTTAAACGGCTGTCACTCATACGGCACAACTCTCGAAGAGGCACTGGATAACATCAAGGAGTGTATTCAGCTGTGCGAGGAAGAGCTTGAGGAGGAGGGACGGAACTGAAGCCGATCCCGAGCTGCGAGCAAACGGGCGCCGCCGCGGCGCATATCGAGAAGTTTCCGTTAATGAGCGGCGGCGAACTCGTCAAGTTCCTGGAGTCCTTAGGTTATCGTGTCACTCGTACGCGCGGTTCACACGTTCGGCTAGTTTCGGAGGGCGGCCAGGCAACTACGATACCGATACACGCTCATCGCCAGCTTCCAAAGGGGTTGCTGCACGCCATCATTCACGAGCTGAAAATGACCAGGACCGATTTTTTCAAGATGTGGGCGTGTTACGAAAAGACGTAATTATCGAGCACTTAGGGCTACTGGCGTGTTTTTGGTTCAGGGCGCTGTGCACAAATCGCCGGAGTAGCCGCGAACCGCCATACAGTGACTTCTTTAACTGCGACGCCACGCAAAGACTCTTGTTTCAAGTCACGTTTATATTCTAGTAAGTCAACACAGTATCGATTTTTTTGCAGGCCCTTTAGTCTGGGGGGAAACGGAACCTGACCTCAGAAGTTCAAATCTGCTTTTCCCCCCCAGGCCCTAGTTTTTGTAGCAGAGAGGACGGCTGTCCCTCTCCCGGAGTAAGCGTAAAGCTCGAGGTTTGCGGCAGCGAAAGGGGAGTCGTGGGCGCCAGGAAATCTTGGTTGGCTTCAGTTTGACGAAACTAAAGGCAGAAGGCTTGACTAATCAAGATGTGTCGTTGTGGGGTCCGGGCAGTCCATCCTTTGAGAATTGACGCAACGTCTCCACGATTGTATCGTGTAGTGTTGGGTCTATGGAACAAACGAGGGATAGATTAGTGGCGGTGACTGGAGCATCTAGTGGGCTACCATCACCCGTCGTGACGAATCCGTGCGATTCGCGCACGATGAGCTGCGCGGCGGCAATGTCGTAACTGCTCAGGCGATCCCGGGTATCAACCACTGCGTCGAGCGTTCCCGAGGCGACCTGACACAGGTCGTAGGCAATGCTTCCGAAAATCCGCACGATGCAGCGCTTTTCGAGCTCGATGAGTCCACGCGGAATGCGCGATACTCCATAAGCGTATCCAGCGACCACGGGCTTCCTAGGCCTAGGGCTTTTTTTCGTCACGAGCGGCGTCGCGTTGAAGCGCGCGCCGTCGCCTCGTTTGGCGGCATATGCGTCTAAGGAGTTTGTGACTACTGCGCCCATAGTGATATCACTCAAGGTGACGTCGTCGGTTTTCGGTGCGTAGGCGAGCGACGAGCAGAAGTACGGAAAACCGATTGCGACGTTGGTGGATCCGTCGACCGGATCGAAGATGAACGTGCACTGCGGGTCTTCTCCAATGGTGCGGTCGCCCCACTCTTCTGAGATAATCCGCGCGCTGATCTCTCTGGCGAGCAGCTCTTCTTGCAGCGTTTGCTCAGCAACGAGATCGAACCTCCGCGTCACGTCGTGCTCTTTATGCTTTGTTATCGCGGAGAACTCGGTCTCCGTTTTGACGAACGCAAGCACGGACTCCATTGCCCGCGTAGCCATGGCCACAATGCTATCAAGTTCCATCAAAAAGTCGCCTTATCTCCTGCACGATGACTTCGGCTGCCTCGATCGGTGTAAGGCGCTCGCTGTCTATGGTCAATTCCGGGTCTTCGGTCGTCTCGAATGCTACATTCACCCCAGGCACGGCAGCCTCTCTAGTGTGTGATTTCTCATAAATGCCCGATGGTGTGAACTCTGTCACCCGATGTGCCTCGCGCTGCACGCACGTGTCAAGCGAGCAGCTGACATAAACTTCGGCGAAGCGGGGTATGAGTCGACGGGCGAGATCGCGATAACGTTTTCGGTTTGCCGTCGCGTCAATGATAACGTTCACCCCGCACTCGGTAAGTACCTTCGCCGTGTACGCGAGAAACGCGTAGACGATATCGCGTTCCTGCTCT
>Ga0187884_10002076_pt1 | contig 17262 bp, 7 predicted proteins | sample June2016WEW_20_4_FD_132983 | JGI IMG/M metagenome (GOLD analysis project Ga0187884, IMG submission 132983) | Peatland microbial communities from SPRUCE experiment site at the Marcell Experimental Forest, Minnesota, USA - June2016WEW_20_40 | ecosystem: Environmental > Terrestrial > Soil >...
CGCCGCGGCTTGCTCGTAACTCGGCAGAGCGGGGCTCATGGAATGGATTGTAGAGGGTGGAAACGCCGTAGGGCGCAACTGGGGATAGGAAGCGCGGAAAAACGAAGGGCGCCCGCCTCGGCGGACGCCCTTCGGAGATCATGCATCGAGACAGCTTACTTCTTGGGAGCCTTATTGGTGGTTGCGGCTTTCTGGCCGAAGCTGGCGAGAATGTCTTTCACATCACTGGCAAACGGGCCGTCCGGCGCCAGTTCCAGATACTTCTGGTAGGCTTCCAGGCAGCCAGGAGGCGCAACGTACGCCTGCGTCTTGGGATCGACGGATGCTTTCGCGATAAGCCCCTGGGCCTTGAGGTAATAAGGGATAGGCTGTTTTGGATCGGCCTTGATGGCCTCGTCCGCGGCAGCCGCCTGGGCTTCCGCATTGCCCATCTGGGAGAAGATCACCGCTTCATTCTTCAGGAAGGTAGCTGCCCGCGATGGATCGGCCTTGGCGGCTGCGTCGAAAGCAGCATTCGCCTCGGGAACCTTGCCGGTGCGCGCATAGACCTCACCCAGGCTGGCGCTGGCCGAGCCTTGAATACCGGAATTCGGCTTCTTGGACGCGGCCTCCATAGCCAGGGCCTTCTGTAAGTTCGTCACCGCGTCGTCATACTTCTTCGGATCGTTGCGCACATTCGCCAGGCCCACCTGCGCCAGCCCCAACTGTACCCACAAAGTGGAAGCATCCGGCTTGGCCGCGGTGTCTTTGAGCATCAGGGTTTCCGCTTCGCCGTACTTCGCGGCCTTGATCTCCGCATCCTTGGTATTGACGGCATCCGAAAAATCCTGAATAGCAACCTTGATATCGGCGTTGATATTCTTGACGACCGCGTTGTCCTTCAACACCGCTTCGTTCTGCTTCTTGAGCACTTCCAGTTGCTTTCTCTGCTCCGGGGTCAGCTTGTCGAGGAATGCCTTGCGGGACATGTCGATGTCCTGCTGCACATCCTCACCGACTGTGATCTTTATCCCATCGAGTTCGTCGACAACTTTGTTGGCCGGCGTATCCGGCGCGCGGAAGACCATGGTGTACTTGCCGGGAGCCGCATTGCCTGAATAGCTGCCATCCGCGGTGAGCGGGAAGGAAAACTTTGGGGTCATGCCGCCGTCGGACGAGAGGCTCACTATGCCGGTGGGCGTGATGTCCCCGGTCGGACCGATGACGCGGCCATGGATCTTGCCCATGGCTCCCTTATACGGGATATACATTTCCAGGTGACCCATGTCGATGTCTTGCAGCATATCCTGGCCGGCAATGATCTTTACCTCGATGTCGCTGTGGTTCTGCTCCAGGAAACCGTTTTGATCTCTAAACATGACTCTCACCAGGTAGGTGCCTGGAGGGACATCGCCGGCATAGTCGCCGGTCTTCGAGATATTGAAGACGTGCTCCACGTTTTTGCCGCCTTCGAGAGCGAGGGTCACCGTGCCGCTGGTCGCGGGCGCTTTGGTGGAAGCGGCGATGACGCGGCCGTGAATTTTACCCGTGGTTGCCGCGGGCGGTTGCGTAGTCTCGGGCGTTTGCGTTGTAGCGGGCGTTTGCGCGGGCGTTTGCGCGGGTGTTTGCGCAAGCGCGGGCAAGAGGGCAAATGCCAGCAGGCCCGCCGCGGCGGGCAGGCCCAGCCAAAGTGAAATCGTGCGTTTCATGTTCTTCTCCTTGGGAGCGGCGCGAACGAAGCTGCCCGCGGGCTCAAAAAAGTCGTAAATTCCGGCCACACACAGGTCGGCGCCAACGGCGTTTCTCCAGTAGGCGTGCCCTTGCAGCCGTGTGCCAAAGGCCATGCAGGCAGAACCCACGTTAAATCCAATCGGCTGCCCAACACAAGGGCGCCCGGCAGGATATGCAATGCCCGCCGTGCCTCGAGTGGCTCATAAGCCGAATCGAATCGAACGTTGAGCCTGGCCGCAGGAGGCATTACTTCGCCGTCAGGAATTCTTCCTGGATCGTGCCCTCGTGTTTATCTTTCCATGTTAGTGCCTCCGGCGGGCGGCGGGTGTGGCCTGTATCACACTCTAAAATAGGGGGCATGGCAATCACGATTCGCACCGCGACCCCGGCAGATGTCCCGCAGATTCTGGCCTTCATTCGCGCACTGGCCGCCTACGAGCGAGCACCGCAGGCTGTGACGGCCACCGAAGCCGGACTGCTGCGGGACGGCTTTGGCCCCAGCCCCTTCTATTTCTGCCTGATAGCCGAGCACGACGGCCATGCGGCCGGCTTTGCCTTCTATTTTTTTAACTACTCCACCTGGATGGGACAGCCGGGGCTCTACCTGGAGGATCTCTTCGTTCAGCCGGAGTTTCGCGGACTGGGTATAGGCAAGGCGCTGCTGCAGAGGGTTGCGGCCATCGCCGTGGAGAAAGACTGCCCGCGCCTGCAGTGGGAGGTGCTGGACTGGAATACCCCGGCCATTGAGTTCTATCGCGCCATGGGGGCCGAGTTCCTGGACGAGTGGCGGAATGTGCGCGTCAGCGGCGAGGCGCTCGGGCGGCTGGCCACCTGCGGTGGGGCAGACGGCGCTTGCGCGCCATGAGATTCGTGGAAACCGAAATTCTCAACCGTCGTACAGTCGAGGAGACAGTCCAATGAAAATTAGCCCCGTGCCCCATCCTTTCCGCTTTTTCTGCGGAAAGGGTGGGAGACCCCAAAACTCAACCGTCGCCGGCAAATGAGGAGGCCGAGCAGTGAGAATTAGAGTCATTGGCGGCGGACTGGCTGGCCCTGAGGCCGCTCTGACCGCTGCGCGGCTGGGCTGCCAGGTGGACCTCTACGAGATGCGAGCCATGGTGGACGGAAAACCGCGGCTGACCCCGGCCCACCAGACCATCGAGTTCGGCGAACTGGTCTGCTCCAATTCGCTCAAGAGCGAGTCGCCCAATACCGCGCCGTGGCTGCTGAAACAGGAGATGCGTCGCGCGGGCTCCGCTCTTTTGCGCCTTGCGGATGAAACCGCTGTACCGGCAGGCCACGCGCTGGCCGTGGATCGCGTCGAGTTTTCGCGCCGGATTGCCGAGGCGATTGCCGCCCAGCCGCTGATTCGCGTCATCCGCGAGGAGGTGACGCGGCTGGACCCGGCCGATGGATTGACCATTCTGGCCACCGGCCCGCTTACCTCCGGCGCGCTGGGTGCCGAGATCAAGCGCATCACCGGTTCCGGCCACCTGGCCTTCTACGACTCCATCTCGCCCATCGTCGATGCCGACTCCATTTGCATGGAACGGGTCTACTTTGCCGCGCGCTGGGACAAGGGGACGGCCGACTACATCAACTGCCCCATGGACCGCGCGGAGTTCGACCGCTTTCTGGATGCGCTGCTGGAGGCCGAAGCCGCCGAGACCAAAGAGTGGGAGAAGCTGGATTATTTCGAGGGCTGCCTGCCCATCGAGGTGCTGGCCCGGCGCGGCCGCGATACTCTGCGCTTCGGTCCCATGAAGCCGGTGGGCCTGCGCGACCCGCGCACCGGCCGGACGCCCTGGGCCGTGGTGCAGTTGCGCAAGGAAAACCTGCGCGCCGACAGCTACAACCTGGTGGGCTTCCAGAACCATCTCAAATTCGGCGAACAGGCCCGCGTGCTCAGGCTGATTCCCGGCCTCGAAAACGCGCGCTTCCTGCGCTACGGGCAGATTCATCGCAATACGTATATCCAGGCGCCGCTGCTGCTGGACGAAACGCTCAGGCTGAAAAAAGAACCGAGGCTCTTGTTCGCCGGGCAGCTTTGCGGGGTCGAGGGGTATTCGGAATCCATCGCCACAGGATTGCTGGCGGGAATCTATGCGGCTGCGCTCGAGCGCGGCGAAAAACCCGTACCCGTTCCCCGCGCCACTGCTCTCGGTTCGCTGGTCCACTACATCACCCACGCCGATCCCAAGGATTTTCAACCGGCTAACATCACCTTCGACCTGCTGGAACCGCTCGAAGAAGAAGTGCGCAGGAAGGTCCGCGACAAGAAGGAGCGGTACAGGATCGTTTGTGAGCGAGCGTTGGCTGCCTTCGATGCTTGGTGGGCGGCTACTGCTTTGAAGTGCTGCTTTCCCTAAAAAATCAATGCTCTGTTTAGTTCCTTGCAGCACGGCAATTGCGGCATCTCTTGAGAGCACGCCGTGAACGATTGTGTGGGATGATGGGCTTGACAGGCTTACGCGAAGAAGATGATTGACCCAGTACAACTACTTTCCAATCCCATCGCGGCCGTGGCCTTGCGAGCGGCTTTGGGCAGCTATGTGATCTACATGGCGCGCAAATTCTATGCGGATCCGTTGGGATATTTCCGCAAGCCGGCGCGGGTGATGATGGATGATTTGTTGCTGGGCCAGATCGTCCGCGGCCTGGCCTGCTTTTGTCTCTGGGGCGGATGCTTCATCGTTGCAACGGTCGTTGCGGTGCAGATCTTCGGACTGCACGGCGATGCCCTGGCATGCGCGCTGATTGTGATCGCCGCAATCGCAACCTGGTTCCTGCTTCCTGAGCATCCGGCCCCTGGTCATGCGGATGAATCCAGCATCGACGACCTGCGCAGACCGAAATAGATGCCCATGCTGCGCCGCTGCATCGCCGTCTCCATCTTCCTCCCTGGGGTAGTAGCGTGTACCCTGAATACCGGAGCGTGTTGATGCGTTGGATTTTGATGCGTTGGATTCCAATCCTGGCTTGTTCGCTTGGCTCGGTGGCGCTGCTGAGTACGTGCGCTGCGGCTGCACAGGCGCAGGCTGCGCCGGCCAAGACCCCGGCTCCGCAGGGCGCGACGCACCTGTTGCTTCCACCCGTGCCCAGGGCGCTGCTGCCGGAGTCCTTTGCCGGATGGGTCGCGCCGGACCCGCCTAAAAAGTTCGCCGACCCAGCCCAGGCCGACCCGGCCAACGCCGCGGCCCTCAAGGAGTATGAATTCACCGATGGCGCGCTGGCCGGCTACAAGCGCAGCGGCGAAACGCTCAGCCTGCGCGCGCTGCGCTTTCACGACGCCAGCGGAGCATACGGCGCCTATTCGTGTTACCGCCAAAATGGATGGCCAAAGGAAGAGATCGGCTCGGGCGCCACATCCAACCACAACCGCGTGCTCTTCTGGCTGGGCAACATTGTTGTGGACGCGAATTTTTCTCGCATCGGCCCCATGTCCGGGGCTGAGTTGCGCGAGCTGGCAAGTCAGTTGCCCGTCCCCGACGGAGCCAGAGCGCTGGCGCCTCCCATCCTGAGCAACCTGCCCAAAACTTCACTGGACGGGCAGACCACTCACTATGCCGTGGGACCGGCGAGCTATGCGGGCTCTGGCGGCGTGCTGCCGCCGGAGCTGGTCGGCTTCGATCGCGGCGCGGAGGCCGTGACCGCAACCTACTCGCTGCGCTCCGGCCCGGCCACGCTCACCATCATCGACTATCCCACGCCGCAGATGGCAGCCGCCGAGGAGTCGCAGATTCGCGCCTACATCAAATCAGGCAACGGGTCCGGCAACAAGGCGGGCAATCAGGCGCAGCCGCCCTGGCCCAAGCCGCTTCTGGACTCCGACCAGGCATCGCTCGAAGTCCGCCGCAGCGGACCGCTCGTAGCCCTGGTCAGCGGCGACGCCATTCCCGACGAAAGCCACACGCTGCTGGCCACGGTGCACTTTGAGGCCGACCTCACCTCGATCCCTCAGCCCACGGAGTCAGAGGTCGCAAAGACCGGCAAACTGCTGTTGGGCATCGCAGCACTGGTGATCATCGGCGCCAGCGCCGCCATCCTGCTTGGATTCTTCCTCGGCGGCGGCCGGGCTCTCTATCGCATGGCGCGCGGCAAGCCGATTTCCTCGGTATACGAAGAGGAGTTCATTCGCCTCGATTTGCGGGAAGAATGGGTCGAATCGCAACCGGCTATTGACAAGCCGCCTGCGAAGGATTAGCGACGCGTTCAAAATCTGTGGAAAACAGGAGATAACCCCTAAGAAACACCATTAAAAGCCGGGAATACAGGGGTTTAAAAGGGCGATGACACGACGAAAATCAGCCCTATTCCTTTCTCGGAAAATTATTTGTAGACCATTGAATACAAACGATTTATTTCCTCCTCGATTTCTCCTTGACACTCCCACCCCCCGCTCCTACTATGCAGCCAGAAAGTTCTGATGGTTTTGCCTCCGTTGGAACTATTCTCCCTGAGGAGAGAGCTGCCCTGTTGCCGGGCGGCTCTTTCCGTTTTTGAGGGCTCAGTAGCCGGCCATTTCAGGGGTTTGATTCAGATCCCCCGCCGATTCGGTCCACAGCTTTCCGCAGGCTTCGCATCGCCACGAATTGAACGGATCGACCCCTTCAAGCACCGGGTCTTTGGCGCCGCATTGCGGACATGCGGGCGCCTCGAACTCCGGCGGGGCCATTTTGGATAGATCGATGATCTCCTGCGGGATCGGCTGCGCCGCAATCCTGCGCGCCTGGTCGAGCTGATCGGCGGCGACCAGGATCCGGGGATTGCTGATGCCGAAGGAATAACGCGATCCAGGTTGCTCTATCCAGCTCTCGATGCCCGCTTGCTTCAACGCTTCGGAGACCTGCCACGCCTGATCCCGGTCGTCACATTCGCACAGCACAGTCTTCCAGGTGTACTCGTGCGGGAGATCGGTTTCCTCATTCTCGTCTGTGGCGTTTGACGAATTGACTGCGGGATCCCATTGCGGAGCCGCAGGACGATCTGAACTCTTTGGCGCGATGACTGCGTCTCGCGGCTCATCCAGGCCGCGTTTCTTCATCTCGTTGCGCAGAACCTGCTGCGCAGTTTCAGTCAGAACGACGAAATCGGCAGACAGATCGCGAAGTTCATCGTCGCTCATCTCGCGGTATTGTTCCGTGAGCCTTTGCCATTCCTCGATTGGGTTGACTTGCATGGTGAGCAGTATAGCGGCTTTACGCTGCGCATATAGAAGGATAAAATCAACTGAGCAAGCCGATGTAGCTCAGTTGGTAGAGCAGCTGATTCGTAATCAGCAGGTCGCCAGTTCAAGTCTGGCCGTCGGCTCCATATAATTAATAGTTTACAGAATTTCGATAGACCTCTCATCTTCCGTGTCAACACTGTGTCAACGGTTCTCCTCTTCTCAGCCATCTTAGGCTGCGGAAGAACAGAACCTCCACTTAGACCCCTGTCCGATTTTCCTGAGCCAGCTCAAACCAATATATGTGACCCATCATAAAGTGAGCAATATTGCTCACTTTCTTTGTTGAAAAAACATTGACAATGCACATCATTGAGGAATACATTTCCTGCGCAACGCAGTGTACTCAATCTGGTCGTTTGTAAATGTCAAAGCGAAACCAAGAGGAGCATCCATGACATCCACACAGTCGCAGTCCCTGTCCCAGTTCATCCCAGTTTGCGCCCGTCTCCCACTCAAGGCGCTGTACGTTATAACTTTTGTCTTCCTCTTGTTGTTCGCTCCTTCCGCGTCGAGCGAGGCGGTCATGACGGTTCAACACACTAGCGGAACCACCCCAGACGCTGTTTCGCTTGCGGTTACGTTTAATAGCAGCGTAACCTCCGGTAACCTGATCCTGGTGGCCGAGAGTTCATACGACGGAGTGTCGCTCGATACGCCAACGGACTCGCAAGGCAATAGCTTTACTCAGCTCGCAGTGACCACGGTGGGCACTGCCGGAAACGACGTGGAGGCTATCTACGCTGCCACCGCCAGCGCCTCCGGAGCCGATACCGTGACCTGTAACATCAGCTCCGTGAACAACATCCACTGCCATATCTACGAGCTCCAGGGCGTAACGGCAGTCGTGGACCAAAAGGGATCTGTTCAAGAGACCAACCCTTCGACAGCAACGCCCTCGTCACTGAGCGTGTCCACCTCCGCGGCAACCACGAATGCCGTCGATTACGTTCTCGCTTTCTTTAGCGACAACTTCAGCGCGGAAATTGATATGCCGGGGACGGGGTGGGTAGATACCGAACTGACGGATGATCCCAGTGGTGACACCGGCTTCACAGAAGATCAGATCGTGCTCGCGACGGGAGTTCAGACGGCGACGGCGACGACATTTATTGGTGACTACACAATAGCGGATACTTATGTCAACCTGATTGTGGCTCTGAAGACATCGGGGACGGCGACGGTTGTCACGCCCACCCTCAGCCCCGCGGGCGGGACATATGGATCGGCTGTGACGGTGACTATTGGCGATACGACCCTCGGATCGACGATCTACTACACCACCAACGGCACCACGCCCACGACCAGCTCGGCGGTCTACTCGAGCGCGATCACGGTCTCTGGCGCGGAGACGCTGGAAGCTATCGCCACGGCGAGCGGCTATGCGCAAAGCACGGTGGCTTCGGCATCGTACACCATGGGCGTCGTCGGGTCGGGCGTACCGATCCTGACGGTTCAACACAATAACGGATCCAACGAAGACGCCCCCTCGATTGCGGTTCCGTTTAACTACAACGTAACCTCCGGTAACCTGATCCTGGTGGCCGTGAGTACGTTCGACGGACAGACGATCGAAAAGCCGATAGACTCGCAGGGCAATAGCTTTACTCGGCTCGCGATTGCGGGCGTTAACAGTAGCGACACCGCGGTGGTCGCAGTCTACGGTGCCCCCGTCCTAGCCTCCGGAGCCGATACCGTGACCTGTCGCATCAACTCCACGAACAACATCCACTGCCATATCTACGAGGTCCAGGGCGTAACGGAAACAGTGGACAGAACGGGAAATGATCAACTGTTCGTCTATGAACAGGTCGTGTCCACCTCCGACGCAACCGCGAATGCCATCGATTACGTTTTCGCTTTCTTTGCCGACAACTATCAGGCATCGACCTATACTGTGGGGCCGGGGTTCGGTGATACTGAATGGTCGAATGATGGCGGCGACAGCGCCTTCTCAGAAGATGAGGTCGTGATCGCGACGGGAATTCAGACGGCGACGGCAAGTAATGCTAGTGGCGGCGACGTCTATAGTCTCGACGGCTATTACAACATCATTGTGGCTCTGGAGGCGTCGGGGACGCCGACGGCGCCCCTGCCCACCTTCGCCCCGCCGGCCGGGAGCTACGTTTCGGCGCAGTTGGTGACTATCAGTGATGCGCTCGCCGGCACGAAGATCTACTACACCACCGACGGAACTACGCCGACGACCAGCTCGGCGTTGTATTCCAGCGCCATCACGGTCTCTGTCGCGGAGACGGTGAAGGCCTTCGCCACAGCGATCGGCACCGGCTTTGCGCCCAGCCCGGTGGCTTCGGCGACGTATTCCATCAATCCGGCGGCTACGCCGACCTTCGACCCGGTGGCCGGGACGTATCCCTCGGCGCAGACGGTGACGATCTCGGACACGACCACTGGATCGGCGATCTACTACACCACCGACGGCACGACGCCGACGACCAACTCGGCGGTTTATAGCTCGGCGATCAGCGTGCCGGCTTCAGAGACGTTAGAGGCCATCGCCACGGCCATCGGCTATTCGCAGAGCGCGGTGGGTTCGGCGGCCTATTTGATCCATCCGGCGGCTACGCCGACCTTCAGCCCGGCGCCGGGTCATTTTGCCTTGGCGCAGACGGTGACGATCTCGGACACGACCACTGGATCGACGATCTACTACACCACCGACGGCACGACGCCGACGACCGGTTCTGCGGTCTACACCAGCGCCATCACGGTCTCCGCTTCACAGATGGTGAAGGCCATCGCTACTGCGACCGGCTATGCGACCAGCGCCGTAGCTTCAGCGTTTTACACCATAGGCGGCCCTCCTACTGTGGCGAACGGCGTGTACGTGATCCAGAACCTGGCCAGCAGCCTGGTCCTGGATGGCGGCGGGCCTGGCACGGCCGAGGGAACATGGGTCGTGCAAGATGCCAGCAGTGGCGCCAGTCAACAGTGGGTCGTTACCGGCCTGGGGGGCGGCACCTATTCGATCATCAACGCGGGAGACGGCGGCCTGTCGCTGGACGATCTCGGCGATTACACCAGCAACGGTTCTGAGATTGACGTCTGGGTCCAGAATGGCAGCGGCGGTCAAGTCTGGAATTTAACGGGCGCCAGCGCCGGTTACTTCACCATTGCGTCGCAGGACATTGTGAACGCCGGCGTCAACTCCTGCATAGAACCTTCGGGAGGTTCGACCGCTTCCGGTGCGGAAATCGTGATCGCCACCTGCACCAACGCCAACGCGGAACAGTGGGAGTTTGTAGCCGTCGGCCCGACACCTGCGCCGACCTTCAGCCCCTTGGGCGGGACGTTTACCACGGTGCAGACGGTGACCATCAGCGATTCCATCTCAGGCGCCGCAATCTACTACACCACCAACGGCACCACGCCTTCGGTCGGCTCGACCCTCTACAGCGGGCCTATCTCGGTGTCGACTTCAATGACGGTGGAAGCCGTCGCCATAGCCCCCGGCGACTCGCTAAGCCCGGTTGCTGCGGCGGCTTACACCATCAATCTGCCCACCGCGGCCACGCCGACCTTCAGCCCCGTGGCCGGCACGTATGCCTCACCGCAGTCGGTGACGATCGTGGACTTGACCAGCGGCGCGTCGTTCTACTACACCACCAACGGAACGACGCCGACGACCAATTCGACCCACTACACCGGCGCCATCACTGTGTCAGACACGATGCAGTTGCAGGCCATCGCCACTGCTACGAACTATTTGCCAAGCGCGGCCGGTTCGGCTGTGTACTACATCGGCAGTTCCCCGGCAGCCACGCCCACCTTCCTCCCCTTGGCCGGGACGTATACCACGGTGCAGACGGTGACCATCAGCGATTCGACCACTGGCGCGACGATCTTTTACACCGTCAACGGAACTACGCCAACCTATCCGGTCACCGGTTCGGCGCTGCAATACACAGGTCCGATCGAAGTCCCAGCTACGGAGACGGTGCAAGCCATCGCCTCGGCTCCCGGATTTTTGAACAGCGCGGTGGGTTCGGCAGCGTATACCATCAACTTGCCGACACCAACTGCGCCGGCTTATGTTCAGGAGTGCAACGCATACGGCGGGTATGTTGAAACCGTAAGTTGCACGCTGAACGGAGTAGGCGCCGGCCACACGCTGCTGATTGGAATTGCCAATTCCACCGCGAGTCAGTCGGGCACGCTGACATCGTCGTCCGGTACGCCAACCCTCGCGGTGACAGATAGCAGTGAGCTCACAGCCTGGATTCTTCCCGACACCAGCGCGGGAAGCATCACGATCACCTATACCGTGGGTGCGTACACGGATCTGTGGCTGACGGTATCTGAGTACTCAAACACTCAGGTTTCTCCGCTGGATGGCACCGGTGAAGCGGTAGTTTCATCGTACGGGACTTATATAAACACGTCTGACTTCACCACGACCGTGGGCCCGGATCTGCTTTGGGCGTACTGCTTAGGAACTGATGGTACGCCCACTGTTGGAGCGACTCCTATAACCTGGACCGCTCTGGCGGTCGCCAGCGGCGGCGGCGTGTTTGGTGAATACGGCGTAGACCCCGCGCCTGGCCCCACCTACGGAGAATGCACCTGGCCTTATGGAGAGATAGTCGCGGCTGCGCTCAAGTCTCCATCGGGATTGACGGCGGCGCCCTCGCCGACCTTCAGCCCCGCGGCCGGAACGTATACCACGATTCAGACGGTAACGATCAGCGACACGGCCGCCGGCGCTAATATGTACTACACCACCGACGGCACAACGCCTACGTATCCGATCACCGGATCGACAAAGCTATATACAGGTCCGATTACGGTGCCAATCACGCTCACGCTGAATGCCATCGTTGTGGCTCCTGGCTATGCGCAGAGCCAGACGGTTTCGGCTACCTACATCATCAATCTGCCCACGGCAGCCGCGCCGACCTTCAGCCCCGTAGCCGGGTCGTATAGCTCAACGCAGACGGTGACCATCAACGATTCCGCGTTTGACGCGATCATCTACTACACCGTCGACGGAACTACGCCGACGACCAGTTCGACGGTTTATACGGGCCCGATCACGGTGCCGACTACCGAGACGGTGAGTGCTATCGCAATTGCGAATAACTTTTTACCAAGTCCGACGGGAACGGCGATTTATACCCTCAGCGGGATAATAACAGCCACACCACTCATCACCCCCCCCGCGACACCTGGGGAATCAGGGAGCAATGCGTATAGAACGGCGCAGACGGTGACCATCACCGATGCGACGCCGGGCGCGACCATCTACTACACCACCGATGGCACCATCCCGACGACCGGCTCGACGGTCTATACGACGGGTCCAATTACGACGGTTTCGTCCGGCAGCGAGGAGATCAGCGCCTTCGCCACATCGATCGGCGCTTTGCAAAGCTCGGTGATTTCTGAGACGTACATTATCGGCGGCGTTGGAACCTGCTCCGAGATGTCTACCGGCCTTTCTACAAACGGTACCGCAAACCTGAATGGATTCATTCCCTTCCCGTCGGGCAATCTATGGAACACCAATATCGCGAATGCTCCGATTGATCCGAATTCAGCGACGATACTCTCTGGGCTTGCCAGTTCGTCCACGAGGGCCTATTGGGGGTCTTCACCCGGCGACGGCGGCATCCCCTTCGTCATCGTAGACTCCAGTACGCAACCCCTGGCGTCGGTCAACGTAATCGACTCCGCAAATCAGAGCGATGTGGTTTTGGAGCCGATTCCCAATAACGCTCCTATCGAAGGGGCTACCGCCCCCTGCGCGGGCTGGCCGGATACTTACCTGGGCGACGCTCATGTACTCGTGGTTGACCGTAACAAATGCTGGCTCTACGAGACCTGGAACACGAATTATTGCAATGGGCTGTGGAATGCCTCGAGCGAGACGATTTGGGATCTGAACAACTTTAATAATCGGCCTTACGGGTGGACTTCGGCGGATGCCGCCGGATTGACGATATTCGCCGGACTGGTTCGTTACGACGAAGCAGCTGCCGGTGCGGTCAATCACGCCATTCGCTTTACCTTGCAACATACAAAGGCCGATGCCAACGATGGGTACTTCGTGCTTCCAGCCACTCATGCCGCCGGTACCGACTACGGTTCCAATAACATCGAGGGGATGCGGATGCGCTTGAACCCGACCTTTAATATCGCAGGCTACTCCGCGATCAACAAGGCTATTCTAACCGCGATGCAGCAGTATGGAATAATCCTGGCGGACAATGGCAACTCCATCGCTATGATTGGCGCCACTGATTCGCGTTGGAACGATTCCGATTTGGCCAATTTGTACGGTATCCCAGCGTCGGACTTCACAGTCATTCTAATGAATCCTGTGTTCCCCGGCTGGGATTCCGCTACGGCGCCAACCGGAACCGCGCCGGTGATCAACAGCTTTACCGCGTCGGCAACAAGCGTATCCTCAGGGTCTCCGGTTACCTTCACTTACAACGTAACCGACGACACCTACGATTACATCGATATGCTCGGCCCGGTTACAGCCGGCAACGGGAGCACGCAGACCGCGACCATCAATCCCACGGCAACCCAGACCTTTATGTTGTACTCGGTGAACCAGTACGGCGACAACGGGTCAGGAGCGGGGTATGGCGTGACCGTAAGCGCTCCGATCACAGTTGTGGTGCCTGGTTCCGTAGTGGTTCCGGTTACCTTCACCCCGCCGGCCGTACGTATAGCGCGGCGACGGCTATAACCCTCAACACGACAACGTATCCGTATGCGACGATCTACTACACCACCGACGGAACTACGCCAACGTATCCTCCGACCGGTACCACGCAGGAGTACCCGGTAATTCCACAGCCCATGTCTCCGCAGAGCGTGGGACATCTGGAGGACATCACTGTCTCCACCACGGAGACGCTGATGGCCATCGCCATAGCGCCTGGCTATACGTCTCCAAGCGCGGTAAGCTCGGCGACATACACTATCAGCGCGGTTACGGCAACGCCCACGTTCAGTCCTGGAGCCGGAAGCTACGGGTCGGCTCTGACGGTGACCATCAGCGATTCATCCTCAAGCCCAACGATCTACTACACGACGGACGGGACGACACCGGCGACCACCTCGGCGACCTATACCAGCCCGATTACAGTTTCTTCGACCGAGACAATCGAGGCGATCGCCACGTCCAGCGGCAACTCCATAAGCGCGGTGGGTTCGGCGACCTATACCATCAGCAGTGGCACTACGGTAGCCACGCCGACCTTCAGCCCCGCGGCCGGGACGTATAGCTCGACGCAGACGGTGACCATCAGCGATTTGACCTCCGGCGCGACGATCTACTACACCACTGACGGCACGACGCCGACGACCGGTTCTGCGATCTACTCCAGCGCCATCACGGTCTCTGCCACGGAGACGTTGGAGGCCTTCGCCACGGCTAGCGGGTATACGAACAGCGCGTTGGGTTCGGCGGCGTATACCATCGGTGCGTCGTCAAGCCCGCCGATTTACATTCAGCAGTGCAGCAGCACCTATATCTGGGGCTACAGTGCGTCATGCACGCTTCCCGCAGCAGTCGGTGCGGGGCATACGCTGTTGATCGGCGTCTACACTGAGTCGGGCGCTACGCCGACTGTTACCTCCTCGTCCGGCACGCCGGTGAGTGTATTTTCCACCATGGTGGCCGACTATCAAGGCGCGATGGACGCCTTTATCCTGGCGGATACCGCCGCGGGAAGCATCACCATCACCGCCGCGACAACCGGCGGCACGAGCACCTGGGTTTCGGTAGCCGAGTACTCCAACGTAGCTATCTCTCCGTTGGACACCAGTGCTGATGCATCGCTGGTCGGAGCCTGGGCCTCCCCGACTGTATCCACGGGAAGCTTCACCACGACAGCCGCAGGTGACATGCTGTGGTCGATGTGTTATGGCATACCATCCTACGTCTCGTGGTCCGCCGGCACCGCGCCAATTACCTGGACTGCGGTGAATAGTTACTCGTCAGGTGGCCTCATCGTGGAAGACGGCGCGGCCGGCGCAGCGGGAACTTACTACGGGCAGTGCGCCACCACTACGACCAATGGCGGCGCCCTTCAAGCGAGTATCATAACCGTTGCGATCAAGCCTGCCCCGGTTGCAGCCACGCCGACCTTCAGCCCCGCGGCGGGCACGTACACTGCGGCGCAGACGGTGACCATCAGCGATTCGATCTCCGGCGCCACGATCTACTACACCACCAACGGCACCACGCCGACCACCGGTTCTTCTGTGTATTCCAGCGCGATTACGGTCTCTGCCACAGAGACGTTGGAGGCCCTCGCCACGGCTAGCGGGTATACGAACAGCGCGGTGGGTTCGGCGGCGTATACCATCGGTGCGTCGTCAAGCCCGCCGATTTACGTTCAGCAGTGCAACAGCACCTATGCCTGGGGCTACACTGCGTCATGCACGCTTACCGGAGTCGGTGCGGGGCATACGCTGTTGATCGGCGTCTACACTGAGTCGGGCCCTACGCCGACTGTTACCTCCTCATCCGGTACGCCGGTGAGTATAATCACCAACTTGGCCGACTATAGCGGCGCGATGGACGCCTATATCCTGTCGAATACCGCCGCGGGAAGCATTACCATAACAGCCACGACAACCGGCACGAGCACCTGGGTTTCGGTGACCGAGTACTCCGGCGTTGCCGCCTCTCCGTTGGACACCAGTGCTGATACATCGCAGATCGGAGGCTGGGACGCCACGAGTGTATCCACGGGAAACTTCACCACGACAGCCGCAGGTGACATGCTGTGGTCGATGTGTTATGGCATACAAGAATTCGTCTCGTGGTACGCGGGCACCGTGCCAATTACCTGGACTGCGGTGAATAGTTACACGCCAAACGGCCTCTTCGTGGAAGACGGCGTGGCCGGCGCAGCGGGAACTTACTACGGGCAGTGCGCCTCCACTACGGCCAATGGCGGCGCCGTTCTAGCGAGTATCATGACTGTCGCGCTCAAGCCGGCAGTGCTCCCGGCGCTCTACTCTCCCACTCCGGGCAGCACACTGCCGGGTAGCGGAGCGACGAGTTCCCCCGTGACCTTCGAATGGACGCCCGGCAACGTCGCCAAGGATTACGCATTGTTTGTGGGCACCCTGGGCTTAGGCACGGCCAACCTGTATAACTCGGGTGAAACCGGGGCCACTTCCGCGACCGTAACCGATCTGCCAAGCAACGGGGAGAAGGTGTATGTCCGGCTCTTTTGGCTCGTCGGCGGAACCACCTGGAGTCATGTCGACTACACCTACGTGGCATACGGCACGGCGGTAGCGCCGTATCTCACCACTCCCACTCCGCCCGGCCCACTGACGACAACCTCTGTGGCCTTCGGTTGGAATGCCGGCAACATCGCCACGGAATATTCACTGTGGATTGGTACCACCGGCGTGGGCTCGTACAACCTGTACGACTCGGGTCCTGTGACGGTCACTACCGAGACCGTGAGCGGGCTACCAAGCAACGGGGAGACGGTGTATGCACGGCTCTGGGGGCTGATCAACGGAGCCTGGCAATCTACCGACTACACCTACGTGGCATCGGGCTCGCCGGTACCGGCGGCGCTCACCACTCCCGCTCCGAACACCACCACCCCGCTGACGGGCACCAGCGTGACCTTCACGTGGACGCCCGGCAACACCGCCAAGGAGTTTGAATTCTGGGTGGGCACCCTGGGCCCGGGCACGGCCAACCTGTATAACTCGGGTGAAACCGGGGCCACTTCCGCGACCGTGACCGATCTGCCAAGCAACGGGGAGAAGGTGTATGTCCGGCTCTATTGGCTCGTCGGCGGAACCACCTGGAATTACGCCAACTACACCTACGTGGCATCGGGCTCGCCAACGCCGGCGGCGCTCACCACTCCCATTCCGGGCAGCACGCTGACGGGTACCAGCGTGACCTTCGATTGGAATCCCGGCAACACCGCCACGGAATTTCAACTCTGGGTGGGCACCCTGGGCATAGGCACGAGCAACCTGTATAACTCGGGTGAAACCGGGGCCACTACTGCGACCGTGACCGATCTGCCAAGTAACGGGGAGACGGTGTATGTCCGGCTCTATTCGCTGATCAACGGAGTCTGGCAATATAACAGCTACACGTACACGGCATCGGGCTCGCCGATACCTGCGTCTCTCACCACTCCCACTCCGAACACCTCCACCCCGCTGACGGGCACCAGCGTGACTTTCGATTGGAATCCCGGCAACAGAGCCACGGAATTTCAACTCTGGGTGGGCACCCTGGGCATAGGCACGAGCAACCTGTATAACTCGGGTGAAACCGGGGCCACTACTGCGACCGTGAC
>Ga0187884_10002077_pt1 | contig 17259 bp, 17 predicted proteins | sample June2016WEW_20_4_FD_132983 | JGI IMG/M metagenome (GOLD analysis project Ga0187884, IMG submission 132983) | Peatland microbial communities from SPRUCE experiment site at the Marcell Experimental Forest, Minnesota, USA - June2016WEW_20_40 | ecosystem: Environmental > Terrestrial > Soil >...
CCGCAAGCTGTGGTTCCGCACGTACCCGTTCCACATGGGAATCTACCTCTGCGCGGTGTCGGTGGCGTCGCTGGCGGCGGGGGCCGAACGATTCACCGAGGCCGCGGCGCTGGCGGGGCTGGTGCTGCTGCTGGCGGGGTCCTGCGCGCTGCTCGCCGCGCGGCTGTTCGATCCCGCGCTCAAACCCTATACGAGCCCGGCGGACCTCTTCAACCTGGGGTGGTTCGCGGCGGCGGCGGGTGTGCCGCTGGCGGCGTTCGCGCTTGAAGGTGCGGCTCCGGCTTCGGTCTGGCGCGCCGTTTTCACGTTCCATCCCGCGCCGCCGTTGGCGGGCGCGGGCGTGGCCCTGGCGGCGCTGTTGGCCGCCTACATCCCGTTCACCCACATGGCGCACTTCGTGGCCAAGTATTTCGCTTTTCACAAGGTCCGCTGGGACGACCATAAGGACCCGGCCGTCGCCGCGCAACTGCTCTACACGCCACACTGGTCGGCCCCGCACGTGGGCGCGGGCGAAGGGAAGACCTGGGCCGACGTGGCGAACGCCAATCCGACCTTCGCGAATCCGGCCAAAGAGAAGAAGCCGTGAGCCCGGATCGCTACGCAGCCCTGGCTCTGCCGCAGCCGAAATCGCCGGAAGAGGAGCGCCTGTTGTTGGATGCGTTCCTGCGCGGCCTCGAAAAACTCTTCAACCGCGAGGACAACTGGACGTTCCTTCGCCCGCTGCTGATCACGGTGGAGCACTGTGTGCGCTGCCAGACCTGTTCGGAGGCGTGCCATATCTTCACCGGCAGCGGCCGCCGGGAGATCTACCGGCCGATCTACCGCTCCGAAATCCTGCGCCGCCTCTATTCTAAGTACATCAAGCACCGGCGCTGGCAAGGCTCGGTGGAACTCAACTGGAAGACGGTCTGCGATCTGGCCGAACTGGCCTACCGCTGCAACCTGTGCCGCCGTTGCGCGCAGGCCTGCCCCATGGGGGCTGATAACGGCCTGGTGGCGCATGAGCTTCGCAAGCTGTTCAGCCAGGAAATGGGGATCGCGCCCAAGGAACTGCACGCGGCGGGTTCGCTGGTGCAGCTTCGCACCGGCTCCACGACCGGCATGAACCCGGCCGCCGCCCGCGACAACTTCGATTTCATCGACGGGGAGATGACCGAAAAGACCGGCATCTCCGTCAAAACGCCATGGGACGTTGAAGGCGCCGACGTGCTCCTCATCCACAACGCCGGCGAGGTGCTCTCGTGGCCCGAGAACCCGGGCGCCTTCGCCGTCATGCTGACCGCCGCCGGCGTGAGCTGGACGCTCTCCTCCGAACTGACCGCCTACGACGCCGTGAACTACGGGCTGTGGTACGACGACGTGCAGTTCGCGCGCGTGGCCCTGCGGCAGATCGAAGCCGCCCGCAAGCTCAAGGTGAAACGAATCGTGATTGGCGAGTGCGGCCACGCGCACAAAGCCCTGACCGTGATCGCCGATCGTCTCTTGCCCTCTGACCTCAACCTTCCGCGCGAGAGCTCTATGACCCTGATGCGCGACCTGCTGCAGAGCGGACGGCTCCCTGTTGACCCCAGCCGTAACGACTTTCCCGTGACCCTGCACGACCCCTGCAATATGGCGCGGCTGATGGGCATCACCGAGGCGCAGCGCGATGTGCTCCGCGCCGTCTGCCCGGACATCCGGGAGATGACCCCCAACCGCACCGACAACTATTGCTGCGGCGGCGGCAGCGGTTTTGCCTTGATGAACGGCAAGAACTTCGTCGACTGGCGCCTCGAAATCGCGGGCGCGAAAAAGATGGAGCAGGTGCTGGCCGCCTTCGCCGATTGCATGGACCCGTCCATCCCCAAGTACATCTGCGCGCCGTGCAGCAACTGCAAAGGGCAGTTCCGGGATCTGCTGGCCCATCGCGGGTTGTGGAAGAGCAATCGGATTCTCTATGGCGGCCTGGCCGAGCTGGTGGTCAACGCCATGCGCGACGCCAAGCCGGGCTTTCTCGAGTGGGAATGGCGATGAAGAGTCGCGCGGCGGGTCGGCTTGAACCGCGAGCGGACGTCGGGGCGGCGCCCGCGTAAACTGGACATATGGCGGCTTGGCAAGAGTTCTCAGCAGTAGCCCCCAGGTCTGCGGCGGTGAAATCCGTGCAACGGGAACCCGAATTCCCGTCACGGTAATCCTCGACAGTCTTGCCGAGGGCGCCACCAAGGATGACGTCTTGGCGAGCTATCCCTCCCTTCGCCTCAACCACGTCAATGAAGGGGTGAAAATGCGTCTGCCCCATTCGGCCGCACGAAATCGGCAAAAATCTGTAAGGAGCCGCTCCTGGTGTCGACTAACTCTAATGTGGGGAAGAGGTGAGCGCAAAATCCGGACAGGAAGAGTACTGGCGGCAGGCTGCGGACGAATATGGCGCGGCCTTGGAGCGCCTCGCGTGGGCCTATGAGGCGGACCCCGACCGCCGACGCGACCTCCTGCAGGAAATTCATCTGGCGTTGTGGCGCAGTTTTGAAAACTTCGATGCGCGATGCTCGTTGCGAACCTGGATCTATCGGGTTGCGCATAACGTGGCGACATCCCACGTCACCCGAAAGAAAAGGAACGCGCCGGTCTTTCTCACGCTCGAAGATATCGAAGCTCAGGAGGCCCCGCAAAACGTCGAGGAATCGGCGGACCGTCAGAAGGCGCTTGCGCGCCTTCTGGCGTTGGTCCAGCGGCTTGAATTCGTCGACCGCCAACTGATTCTGGCTTATCTGGAAGGTCTTGACGCGGAATCCATGAGCCAGATCACTGGCCTTTCCGCGGCAAACGTCTGGACAAGAATTCACCGGATCAAGAATGTTCTCGTCCGGCAATTTCATTCGGGAGGCACCGATGCGAAGTGACTATTTACCGGACGACCTGAAGCGTCTCTGGAAGGAACTGGCTTCGAATCCCGTCCGGATCTCACCGGATGACCTTCGGCGCGAGGCACGGAAACTGTGGGCCGGAGTGCGCTTGAGAAATTGGTTTGTAGTCGGCGTGTGTTGCATCATCATTGCCGCGTACGGCGTTTTCTTCTTTGGCTCCAAGACTGCCCTGGAGCGCATCGGATCGGTGCTTAGCATCGCGGGAGCAGCAAACGTGATCGTCCAGTTCCTGAAGCGGCCGGCGCGAACCATGCCTGACTTCGCCGCGATCGAGTGCATCCGCTTTTATCGCGCCGAATTGCAACGCCAGCGCGACTTTCATCGCGGAAGAGGAGTCGGTTCATGGCTGCTGCCGCTTCTGCCTGGGCCGATTATCTTCAATGTAGCCTTTGCCCTGGACCGCCCGATGTTTGCGCCGCTGGTCAAGCTGCAAATGGCGGGCTTCCTGATGGCCGCCGCAATCGTCGTTCCCCTGAATCTCAGGTTGGCTCGGAAGTACCAGCGCAGACTCGACGCGCTGGGTGCAGCGCAGAACCAATAGAGTACGCATTCGTCCGAATTGTCAGCCCGGAATTGAGTTTCGGGGCCGTGTTTACCCGCAGGTAGTCCTCTGCCCCGCCGGTTTGACACGACCCGTGATATATGAAATATTTAAGCTATTGAGATTAGAATGTCTGAAAATCAGCCTAAGCCAACCCCGCTGCTGGATCAGCTCGAGGCCGGTCCCTGGCCGAGCTTTGTAACCGAGATCAAGCGGGCGGCTGAAAAGAGCCCCGCCGCCGGCGATCTGCTGGGTCTGCTGGAGCGCTCCTACGAGGATAAGAAGGGTCATTGGAAGCACGGCGGCATAGTGGGAGTGCGCGGGTACGGCAGCGGTGTGATCGGCCGCTACAACGATATCCCGGAAGAGTTTCCCAACGTCGCCCATTTCCACACCCTGCGGGTCAATAACCCGTCTGGATGGTTCTATACCAGCGACGCCCTGCGCACGCTGGCGGACATCTGGGAACGGCACGGGTCGGGGCTCACCAACCTGCACGGCTCCACCGGCGACATCATCTTCCTGGGCACCCGCACGGATGAACTGGAGGCCACATTCCAGGAGCTGACGGCGGCCGGGTTCGACCTCGGCGGCTCCGGCTCGGCCATGCGGACGCCATCCTGCTGTGTGGGGCAGGCGCGCTGCGAATGGGCCTGCTTCGACACCATGAAGTTCTGCAACAACCTCACGCAAGCTTACCAGGACGAGATGCACCGCCCGCCGTTCCCGTACAAGTTCAAGGTGAAGGCGTCCGGCTGCCCCAACGATTGCGTGGCGGCCATCGCCCGCGCCGACCTTTCCGTGATCGGCATCTGGAAAGACGACATCCGGCAGGACGACCGGGCCGTGGCGGAGTACGCGGCCGGAGGTCTCGATATCGCGCGCGATGTGTGCGCCCGCTGCCCCGGCGGATGCATGGACTGGGACGGCGCGAAGCTGACCATCGACAATCGCGACTGTAAGCGCTGCATGCACTGCATCAACGCCATGCCCAAAGCGCTGCGGCCGGGCGTCGAGCGCGGCGCGGCTATCCTGATCGGCGCCAAGGCCCCCATCGTGCAAGGCGCGCTGCTTTCCTCGGTGCTGGTCCCCTTCGTGCCGGAAGCTGAGATCGAGGGTACCGTGCGCGAGCTGCTTGCGCGCATCTGGGAGTTCTGGGACGAGTACGGCAAGAACCGCGAGCGCGTCGGCGAGATGATCCAGCGCGTGGGCATGTCCGCGTTCCTGGACGGCATCGGCCTCGAGCCGCGGCCCGAAATGGTAGCCTTCCCGCGCGACAACCCGTACGTGTTCTTCCAGAAGGAGGACGCGAAATGACGCCCACCCAGGCGCCCAAGCGCATCACCGACATCGGTCCTCCGCACTATGAGAAGTTCCTGCACCCGCTCATCAGGCGGAACTATGGCCAGTGGCGCTATCACGAGACGCTGGCTCCGGGCGTGCTGTGCCACGTGGCCGAATCGGGCGAGCGCATCTACACGGTGCGCGCCGGCTCGCCGCGGCTGCTGAGCGTGACTACCATCCGGCTCTTCGCGGACCTGGCCGACAAGTATTCGGGCGGCTTCCTGCGGTTCACCAGCCGGAACAACATCGAGTTCCTGCTGGACTCGCCGGCCAACATCGCGCCGCTCAAGCGCGAACTGCGGGAAGCCGGCTTCCCGGTGGGCGGCACCAACAATTCCATCAGCAACGTAGTGCACACGCAGGGCTGGATCCACTGCCACTCGGCGGCCACCGACGCCTCCGGCATCGTCAAGGCCCTGATGGACCAACTGCACCCGCACTTCACGCGCCAGGACCTTCCCGCCAAGCTGCGCGTGGCGCTGGCATGCTGCGTGAACATGTGCGGCGCGGTGCACTGTTCCGATGTCGCCATCCTGGGAATCCACCGCAAGCCGCCACAGATCCGGCACGACGCGCTGCGCAAGGGCTGCGAGATCCCCACCCTGATCGCCTCCTGCCCCACCGGCGCCATACGGCCCGCGGTGGTGGACGGCAAACGGACGGTGGACGTGGTCGAGGAGCAGTGCATGTACTGCTCCAACTGCTACACGGTATGCGCGGCCATGCAGATGAACGACCCGGAGAACGACGGGCTCTCCATCTGGGTGGGCGGCAAGGTGAGCAACGCGCGCAGCCAGCCGAAGTTCTCCAAGCTGGCCATTCCGTTCCTGCCCAACAACCCGCCGCGATGGCCGGAGGTGGTGGATGCGGTGGTCAACATCGTGGACGTGTACGCCAAACATGCCCGGCGCTTTGAGCGGCTGGGCGAATGGGCGGAGCGCATCGGATGGCCGCGGTTCTTCGAGCTGACCGGCATTCCGTTCACGCGCTACCATATCGACGATTTCCGGTACGCCGGTCTGAGTTACGCGCGCTCCACGCACCTGCGGTTGCGGCCATGATGACGGGACTGTTCAAGCCGGTGAAGAAGCCGGTGATCCGCCGCCTGTCGTCGCCGGGCGGCGACATCGGCCCTCAACGGCCCCAGTATGCCGTCAAGACGGCGCCGTGCACCGCCGCCTGCCCGAGCGTGGGCGATATCCGCGGATGGCTGACCGCGGTGGCCGACGCTGAGGCCAACGCCCGCAGCCCCGAGCAGGCGCTGCGCTTGGCTTGGGAAAAGATCGCCGCGCGCAATCCGTTCCCGGCCGTCTGCGGCAGGGTCTGCCCGGCCGATTGCGAAAGCGCCTGCCCGCGGGAAACCAAGGACGGCGCGGTGGCCATTCGCGCTTTCGAGCGGTACGTCGGCGATTTCGCCCTGGAGCGCGGGCTGACGCCGGCCGCCCCGGCCACGCCGCGCGGTGAAGTGGCCGCGGCGGGCGCCGGTCCGGCTGGTCTCTCGTTCGCTTACCAACTGGCTCGCCGGGGATGGCGCGTCACGGTGTTCGACGCCGCGGCGCCGGGAGGTTTCCTGTGCTCCTTGCCCGGGCTGCCGGCCGAAATCCTCGATCGCGAGATCGCGCGCATTACGGCGCTGGGCGTCACGCTGCGGCCGGAGCCCGCGCCCGGTGATGCCGCCTTCACCGATCCCGGCGGCACGCTCGAGAAGCTCCCCCACGTGATCGCGGAGGGCCGCCTGGCCGCGGAAGCCCTCGACGCCGCCGCCCGCGGGACGGCGCCCGACAAGCGCGATGCCGCGCCCCGCGCCGTGGCGGACCGCATCAAGACGTCGTGGTACGTGGAAACGCCGCGCCACGAAGAGATTCTGAATGAAGCCGACGCCGTGGCCGAGGCCCGCCGCTGCTTTGCCTGCGGCGCCTGCATGGGCTGCGGCAATTGCTGGATGTACTGCGCCAACGGCTGCTTCGAAAGAACCCCCAAGGGGAACCGCTTCAAACTTAACGTGGAGCTGTGTCACGGTTGCAGCCGCTGCGCGGAAGAGTGCCCGTCCGGCTATATCGACATGCAGTGATCCAACCAGAGAGGTATTTCAGTTGCCCATATACGAACACGACGGACGCGTTTACGAGGTGGATGAGGACGGCTTCCTTCAGGAACCGGAGCTATGGAACGAAACCGTGGCCCGCGATTTCGCGGCCTCGGAGGACGTGGCCGAGATGACCGACGCGCATTGGGTCGTCGTCAACTACCTGCGCAACTATTACCTGCAATTCGGCATCGCCCCCATGATCCGCAAGGTCGTTAAGGAGACCGGCTTCAAGCTCAACCAGATTTACGAGCTGTTCCCCTCGGGCCCTGCCAAGGGCGCATGCAAGGTGGCGGGACTGCCCAAGCCCACCGGCTGCGTGTAGCATCATGGTCGCCGCCGCCCTCATCGCGTACCTCGGCTTCGCGGTCTTCGTCGCTGGCATGGTCTGGCGCGTGGTGGCGTGGGCGCGCGTGCCGGTGCCGTTCCCGATCGCGCTCACTTGCGGCCAGCAGAAGTCGCTGGCGGGCATTCGCGCGGCGTGGCTGGAGAATCCGTGGACGCGCGCGGGTGCGGGCTGCCGGACGGCGCTCGAGGCGCTCGTGTTCCGCTCGCTCCTCCGGAATTCGCGCGCCCAATTGTTGCCGGGGCCGCGCTTCGTGTACCGCGGCGACCGCTCGCTGTGGGCCGGTGCGCTGCTGTTCCACGGTTGCCTCCTGTGGGTGCTGGTCGGCCACCTGCGGTTTTTTCTCGAACCGGCGCCCCTGGGGCCGGCCAATAAGTTCGTGGACGCCGGACTGCTGGCGGGACTGGCGTTTCTCTTCCTGCGGCGCGTGCTCGACCCTCGCCTGCGGTACGTGACTCTGGCCGCCGATTACCTGCCGCTCGCGCTGCTCGCGGCGGTGGCCGGATCGGGCGTCCTGATGAAGACGGACGTGGCCGCGGTGAAGCGCTTCGCGCTCGGCCTGGTCGCTTTCCACCCGGTGGCGCCGGCGGGCTTGGGCGCGCTCTTTTACATCCACGTGATCGCCGCGAGCGCGCTGGCCGCATCCATCCCGTTCACCAAGCTGGCGCACATGGCGGGCATATTCTTCAGCCCCACGCGCAACCTGCCCAACGATTCGCGCGCGCGCCGGCACATCAATCCGTGGCTCGAGCCCGCGCGGGTCCATACCTATGCCGAGTGGGAGGACGAGTTCCGCGACAAGATGCGGGCCGCCGGCCTGCCGCTGGAGCGCGAATGACCATGGCTGAACCGATGCCCGAGCAACCGGTGCAGATAGTGGGACACACGATCGGGTTATGTCGTCTGTCGCCCGCGGCAAGACGGACCACGTACAACGATGGTCTGTCCCACAGGATCTGGTGAGACATGCCGGTTGACCCCGACCAACTGGTGCAAATCGACTACGCGCAGCCGCGCGCGCCGTGGCCCGGCGCCGCTCCCGAATTCCGCAAAGGCACGTACTCGCACGCGGGCGCGGCCAAAAACCTCAAGTACCTGGGGCTGCCCAACCCGCGGGACTGGCAGCCCGCAGACCTGGACTGGAAACTCCCCGAAAACTGGCGGGAGATCGTGCTCGAGGGCATGCGCGAGCGGCTGGAAAAATACCGCTCCTTCCGGCTGTTCATGGATATCTGCGTGCGCTGCGGCGCCTGCTCCGACAAGTGCCACTTCTATCTCGGCACCGGCGACCCCAGGAACATGCCGGTGCTGCGCGCCGAGTTGCTCCGCTCGGTCTACCGCCGGTACTTCACGCCCGCCGGACGCGCGCTCGGCAGGCTGGCCGGCGGCCGCGACCTGACGGTGGATGTGCTCAAGGAGTGGTTCTACTACTTCCACCAGTGCACCGAGTGCCGGCGCTGCTCGGTGTACTGCCCCTACGGCATCGATACGGCGGAGGTCACCATGGTGGCGCGCGAGCTGTTGAACCTGGTGGGCTGCAACATCAACTGGATCGTGGAACCCGCGGCCAATTGCCACCGCACCGGCAACCATCTCGGGATCCAGCCGCACGGGTTCAAGGACACGCTCGATTTCGCCGTGGGCGAAATCGAGGAACTCACCGGCATCCGGGTGGACGCGCCGGTCAACCGCAAAGGCGCCGAGATCCTCTTCGTCGCGCCCTCGGCCGATTTCTTCGGCACGCCGCATTACTACACGTTGCTCGGCTACCTCATGGTGCTGCACGAGGCGGGCGTGGACTACACGTTCAGCGCCTACGCCTCCGAGGGCGGCAACTTCGGTATGTTCGCGTCCCACGAGCTGATGCAGCGGTTGAACGCCAAGATCTACGGGGAGGCCAAGCGGCTGGGCGTGAAATGGGTGTTGGGCGGCGAGTGCGGCCACATGTGGCGCGTGATGCACCAGTACATGAACACGCTCAACGGGCCGCCGGATTTTCTGGCGCAGCCGGTTTCGCCGGTCACCGGGACCGTGTTCGAAAACGCGCGCTCCGCCCGCGCGGTGCACATCTGCGAATTCACCGCCGACCTGGTGGCGCACGGCAAACTGCGGCTCGACCCCGCCCGCAACGACCGCTGGACCGTCACCTTCCACGATTCCTGCAACACCGCGCGCGGCATGGGGCTGATCGAGGAGCCGCGCCTGTTGCTGCGCGCCGCCTGCAACCGCTTCTTCGAAATGGCCGAGAACACCATCCGGGAGCGCACGCTGTGCTGCGGCAGCGGCGCCGGGCTGGGCGGCGACGAGAATTTCGAAACCCGCATGCGCGGCGGTTTGCCGCGCGCGGCCGCCGTGCGGCAGGTGAAGCAGGCGCGCGGCGTCAACCTGCTGGCCTGCATCTGCGCCATCGACAAGGCGTCGCTGCCCAAGCTGCTGGACTACTGGGTCGGCGGTGTGGAGGTGGCGGGCGTTCACGAGCTGGTGGCTAACGCGCTGGTGATGAAAGGGGAGAAGCCGCGCGCGGCCGACCTGCGCGGGGAGGCGTATGTCTGAGCGGGCCATCATCGCGGCGGGAATCGCGCTGTTTCTGGCCGGCGCGGGCTTTCCGTTCTGGCGCAACGCCGTCGAGCTGCCGCGCCCGCTCGAGCTGCGACTGCCACAAGGCCAGCGCGAGTGCGTTCGCCCGGTGGCCTACATGCGCACCTCGCACGGCGACCTGCTGGAAGACTGGCGCGACCGCGTGGTGCGCTCGGGCGAGCGCTTCTTCACGGCTCCCGACGGCCGTGTTCGCGAGCTGAGCCTGGTGCGCACCTGCCTGGATTGTCACGAAAAGGCGGGGTTCTGCGACCGTTGCCACCAGTACGTGGCGGTCGCGCCGGACTGCTGGAACTGCCACGTGGACCCACGGAGCCCGAGATGAAAATTACCCGCAAAGCCTTTCTCGCGCTGCTGGCCGTCGTCACGCGCGCCTTCGGCAGACCGCGCCGCATGGCCATGGCGATCGATCTGGCGAAGTGCTGGAAAGACCGCGGCTGCACCCGCTGCGCGCAGGCGTGTCACGCGGCCCATAACGTCCCGCGGATTCCCGACCCGCGCCGCGAAATTAAGTGGATTTGGAAGGACCGTTTCGAAAACGCGTTCGGCCGGGAGAGCGCGGGCCCCGCCGTCGCCGGCGCTCCCGTGCCGCTGCTCTGCAATCACTGCGAACATCCGGCGTGCGTCAAGGTATGCCCGACCGGCGCCACCTGGAAGCGCGATGGCGATGGCCTCGTCATGATGGACGAGCACCGCTGCATCGGCTGCCGCTACTGCATGGCGGCGTGCCCCTACGGCGCCCGCAGCTTCAACTGGAGCGACCCGCGGCCGTTTCTGCGAACGATTGATCCGGCCTATCCCACGCGCACCAGGGGCGTAGTGGAAAAGTGCACGTTCTGCGCCGAGCGTCTGGCGCGCGGCGGGCGCCCGGCGTGCGTCGAGGTGTGCCCGCCCAAAGCCATGGTGTTCGGCGACGCGGCGGACCCGTCCTCCGCCGTCGCGCAGCTTCTGCAGGCGCGGCACGCGTTCCGCCGCAAGCCCGAGCTGGGGGCCGGGCCGAACGTCTTCTACCTTCTTTAGAGGCCGCATGACCGTTCTTGCCAAAGCCATGTCGGGAAGCCGGGCCTACCGGTGGTGGATGGCCGCGCTGGCGGCCGCCATCGTCGCCGGCGTTCTGCTTTGGTTGCGCCAATGGAACCGGGGGCTGGTGCTCACCGGCATGAGCCGCGACGTGGCCTGGGGCCTGTACGTCGGGCAGTTCACGTTTTTTGTGGGGGTGGCGGCTTCGGCGGTCACGGTGGTGCTGCCGTATTACCTGCACGCCTGGAAGGCCTTCGGCCGGGTGGTGATCCTGGGTGAGTTGCTGGCCATCGCCTCCATCGTGGTTTCACTGCTGTTCATCGTTGTCGATATGGGACGGCCGGACCGGCTGCTGAATGTGCTGCTTTATCCGTCGCCCTCGTCGCTGATGTTCTGGGACATGCTCGCGCTTATGGGTTACCTGGCGCTGAACGGCATTGTGGCGCGCGCGGTGCTGGCGGCGGAGATCGATGGCGCGCCGCCGGCCACCTGGACGCGGGCCATCATGCTGATCTCGATCCCCTGGGCAGTGTCTATCCACACCCTTACCGCATTTCTCTATGCGGGGCTCGCGGGCCGGCCCTTCTGGCTGACCGCGGCGATGGCGCCGCGATTTCTGGCGTCGGCGTTCGCCGCCGGTCCCGCGCTGCTGATTCTGCTTTGCCGCGCCTTTCGCTACGACGCCGGCGAGGAAGCCCTCCGCAAGCTCAGCCTGGTGATGACGTACGCCATGACGGCGAACGTGTTCCTGGCCCTGATGGAAGTCTTCACGGCATTTTACAGCGGCATCCCCGAGCACGCCGCGCACTACAGCCCGTGGACCTGGCTTTCCGGCGGCTTCGCGCTCGCGGCGCTGGCCATGGCGCTGGGCCGGAGCCGCTACGCGCCGGCGGCGGTGTTCGCGTCGCTGGCCATCGACAAAGGCGTGGTGCTCATCCCCGCCGGTTTCATCCCGTCGCCCGCCGGAGCGGTGACGCCCTACCTCCCTACCGCGGTCGAACTGGGCATTGTGCTGGCCATCTGGTCGGTGGGCGCATTGCTGGTGACGGTGCTGTTCCGCATCGCCATCGCCGCGCGCGCGGCGGAATCCTCGCTCACCGGGTTCGACGGTCCCTCTACCCTCCACTCTACGCCACGCGCCGTGGCGGAACGGGAGATGTGAGCCGCTGCCTCGCATGCCGCGAATCGGCGATGATAGGGAAGTCCCAGTCTGAACCGATGCCTTACGCATACACTCGCCGGGAGATCCTCACGTTGCTCGGAGCAGCCGGCGCCTCGCTTGCCGCGCCCGGACGTCCGCTGCCCAACATCCTCTATATCATGGCGGACGATCATGCCGCCCACGCGATTTCCGCTTACGGCAGCCGCATCAACCGCACTCCCAACATCGATCGCGTGGCCGCGGGCGGCGTGCGATTCACCAACTGCTTCTGCACTAACTCCATCTGCACGCCGAGCCGGGCAGCCATTCTGACCGGCCAGTATAGCCACAAGAATGGCGTCTACACGCTGAACGACCCGCTCGATCCCAAGCGCAATCACGTCGCCAAGGAATTGCAGCGCGCCGGCTACCAGACCGCCATGATCGGCAAGTGGCACTTGACCAGCGATCCCACTGGCTTCGATTGCTGGAATATCCTGCCGGGCCAAGGCGAATACTACGATCCGGTGTTCATCGATGGCGGCACAAGGAAACCGCACAAAGGCTATGTCACCGATCTGATTGGTGGCTTCACACTGGACTGGCTGAAGCAGCGCAATCAACGCAAGCCTTTCTTCCTGATGTGTCACCATAAGGCGCCGCACCGTCCCTGGCAGCCCGATCCGAAATACCAGGATTTGTTCCAGGGACAGACCATCCCCGAGCCCGATAACCTCTTCGATCACTACGAAGGACGCGCCCGCAGCGTGTCCACGGTGACCATGCGAGTGGGAGAGGACATGACTGAGACCGACTTGAAGCAGCCGATTCCGGCCGATCTCCGTGGCGATGCGCTTCGCAAGTGGGGCTATCAGCTCTTCATCAAGGACTACCTGCGGTGCGTCCAGAGCCTGGACGACAACGTGGGCCGCGTGCTCGATTACCTGGATGCGGAGAAGCTCGCCAACAATACCATCGTGATCTACACCTCGGACCAGGGCTTCTTCCTGGGCGATCATGGCTGGTTCGACAAGCGCCTGATGTACGAGGAATCGCTGCGCATGCCCTTCCTGATGCGCTATCCGGGCGCGATCCGGCCGGCCTCGGTCAATCGCGACATGGTTCTCAATATCGATTTTGCGCCGACGTTTCTGGACTACGCCGGCGTCCGGACTCCCGCCGAAATGCAGGGCCGCAGCTTCCGCTCCAACGTGGAGGGCCACACGCCGCGGAACTGGCGCAAGTCCATGTACTACCGCTACTGGATGCACAACACCAGCGATCACCATGTGCCCGCGCACTATGGGTTGCGCACCGATCGGTGGAAGCTCATCTACTACTACGGCAAGCCGCTCGGCATGACCGGCGCGAATCCGCCCGATACCGAGCCCGATTGGGAACTCTTCGACGTACGCAACGACCCGCGCGAGATGCACAATCTCTATCACGATCCGAGATATGCGAGCCTCGTGAAGAAGCTGACCCTGGAGTTAGCACAGCGTCAGAAAGAAGTGGGCGATAAGCCGGTGTAGCCCGTAGGACAGACCATCGTTTTTTGTAAGCGCCCGAGAATCACCAGGAGGGGGGCCAAGGGAACCGGAGCTGACACCTGTTTTTGTATAGTTCGGAGTTTTGGGACCACGAAGTTCCCAGGCAGACTACTTCAATTGAATTCTCAACGCTCTAAAATCGAGCGTGAACTCTGTGGCCTGGGTCGAGACATCCATGCAGAGCTGACCGTAGTGCCAGTTGCTGGCAGGAATGGTTGTGCGGAACAGCGCTGGAACATCCCGCAGAACGATTGGAAACCCAGCCACCTTCAGCCGTAGCTCCGGCATGACTGCGGCATCCAGAGCTGTCGCTCCAGTAGCCCCAGCCAGTGTCGTGACCTCTTTCCGGGAGTCGTGGAGCAACTCCGGAAGTTCCTTGACGAACAGCGGCCACATGTCTGAAATTTCGCACCCTGTATCCAGGTCGACGGCAAGCCTGCGCCCTTCCACTTCCACGGTCGTCAGCGGGTCGAGTTCCTCGAACGACAGATTGGCGGTGCGCAGGTCGGCACGTCCCGGAGGAAAACCGACGCTCAACTCACGGTTACCGTTCCAGCGAATGGTCTGGAGAGCCAGCAACACCGGCAGACCGATCCCGCCCCGTTGTCCCAAGGGAACGTCCGCAAGAACCTCCAGGTCGTCGGGAAGCACCAGGAAGGCCACGTTGCGAATTTCCGTATTGCCAATTCTCAGCCGGTCCGCGACGGCATAGCGCCCATTCGTGCTGCGTTCCCCAGAGATTCCATCGAACAGGGCTTGACCCACCGTCATCTTCATACCCAGACGTTTGGCCTCCGCTTCAGTCGTGACGGATATACTCGCATCGGTATCGATGGCGAACTGCGCGGCCTGCTCGTTGATTGTGAGCGGGGCGATCACTTTCGCCGAGCCCGGCCAGTGCGTGAAGGTGGTAGTAGCGGGCCGGCGGGATGCCACTTCCAAATCGGGCAGCCGCTCGACCACCTCCGCGTCGGCTTTTGCGGCCGCGGACGGTACGAAGTCCGGCGCCAGCGCCCAGGTTTGCCTCTCCTCCAAGGCGGCTTTGCGGTAATGGCCGTTGCGATAATACAGGCGGTAAAGCGCGTGGTGCATGTCGGCGAGCTGCTCACGGCTGGCCCCTGAACGCGCCACGGTGCTCAGTTCCTTTTCGGCGCCACGCTCGTCGTTGAAGGCCACCGCCACGAAAAAGCGATAGAGCGGCGGCACTTTACGGGAGCACATGGCATCGCGCAGGTCGAACCACCGGTGCGCATCCAGGGCGGCACGCAAATCGGCCTCCTCGGCGGCTGTTGCGAATCCGCTGAGCACGAGTATCAGAGCGGCCAACCTCACCAGATCACCTCCGAGGAGGATATTGGGCCGGCTGCCGCGAATGGGAGCGCGGCCTTCGATCGCCGCGCCGGCGCCCATGGACCAAAGGAAGCGACGCCGCGAAAACCAACCGGGGCACTGTGCTTCGCGTAACAATCTGGTATTCACCATAACAGAAACCCCCGCGATCAGACGCCCGCAAATGAACGGGGCGTTTCCGCTTCCAATGGTAGACTCTGGCTATGGATAACGCGGCATTCCCGCTGTATCAGGAGAGTCTCGCGACCACTAACGGACAGCCGCCGCGTATTAGCTCGCTGCTGATCAAACCCGCCTCGGCCGTCTGCAACCTGGATTGCCAGTACTGCTTCTACCTGGACCGCGCAGCCGACCCTTATCGGGCCATGCCGGCGCGGCGCATGTCGGAGGAGACGCTGGAGCGCCTGGTGGATACCTACCTTTTCTATTCTTATCCGCAGAGCACATTCGCGTTTCAGGGCGGCGAACCGACGCTCGCGGGTCTGCCGTTCTTCGAGAAAGTGGTCGAGCTGCAAAAACGTTTCGGGCGGAACGGGCAGTCCGTGTCGAACTGTTTGCAGACCAACGCCATGGTGCTGGACCGCACATGGTGCCAGTTGTTCCGCGATTACCAATGGCTGCTGGGTGTCTCGCTGGACGGACCAGAGGATGTGCATGACCAGTACCGCCTGAATAAGTCCGGCCACGGCACCTGGAAGCGGGTCGTCGAGAGCGTCGAACTGCTCAAGAAAGAGCGAGTCGAATTCAACATCCTCTGCGTGGTGAGCCAGGCCAACGTAAGCCGCGCGCGGGATCTCTACCGCTTCTTCCGGAGCTTGAGCGTCGGCCACCTGCAATTCATCCCGCTGGCCGAGTTCGACGCCGCGGGCAACCCGCTGCCGTTTACCATCACCGCGGAACAGTATGGGCGATTCCTGCTGGACCTGTTCGATGCCTGGTGGCCGGATCGGCGCAAGGTCCGCGTCCGGTTTTTCGACAACCTCGCCGAAGCTCTGGCGGGGCAGAGGCCGGGCTGCTGCGAGCTGCTCGGGACCTGCGACAGCTACGTGGTGGTGGAGTACAACGGGGACGTTTTTCCGTGCGACTTTTTCGTGGAAACCGCCTGGAAACTGGGCAACATCGGCTTCGATTCCTGGAGCGAGATTGCGCGCCGCGCGCGCCGCTACAGCTTTGCCGCGAAAAAAACCATCGCCCATGCGGAATGCCAGGTGTGCGAGTTTCAGTCGATTTGTCACGGCGGCTGCCCGAAACTTCGCCATGGGCCGCGCGGCCGGTTTGAAGACCTGGACTATTTCTGCCGGGCTTACAAAATGATCTTCGAACATTGCACCGCGCCGTTGCGGGCGGAAGTGGCACAGATCCTCGCCGGGAAGCATACAGCGGACGCCGGCCATTAGACAGGCATCGTTACGAATACAAGCTGGTGAATATCTCGGTTCGGCAGAGACCGTAACGACCTTTGTCAGCGGTGGAACCTGCGCTGCATTTCAGCCTGGAGGCGATTCTTTTCCTCGTCCGGATTCGGCCCGGCGACAAAGATAGTGAGTTGCGTATTTCTGCCCTGCATAAGGCCGCACACCATTACGGCGCTATGATTCCCTTTGAAGGCTAGAGCCCAGCCATCCCCGCTTTGTTGCACCGCGTAGCCATATTCGCCGAAAGCCGCGGTGATATGGGAGGTGCAGCGATCATATGGGGCTGGAATCATTATTTGTGAAAAGGTAACGGCAGGAGCCTGAGCAAAGCATGGCGAAGCCAGGCTGGAGACAGTGAGCGTGCCTACAAGAATCAGCAGGAGTGCTTTGGCCATGGTGTTCAGCGTCATCGTTTTCATCGGTTTCTCCTATCCTCGGAATGAAACGAAATTTCTATTTTGGACTCCTTTGTCCGGTTAAGTATACACCCAGCCGCCATCCTTGATCCAGCGAGTTTCGGTTCTGGCTTCACGAGCGCTTTTCAACTCCGCCAGGGGCCATATTCGCCCGCCGCAAGCAACCAAAACGGGAAGTCCTGCCCAATTCATGACGCCCCCGCAGCAGCCGCAACGCCGGCTCCGGGGCGATCCGCCGCACTTCGCTATAATGCGTCGATGGTGCGTCCTGAAAGACGCGTTGTTCTAGCAGGTGCAAGTCCTGTCCGGGTAAGCGCCGGAGCGCCCGGTAGCAGACTCCAGCCGAGCGGAGAAATCCGCCCGCGCCGAGCGGAGTGTCGAGAGCCCTTGAAAGAGAGGGGAGCAAACCAGCGGGCCGCAACAACAGGTGAACGCTGCAGCCACGGCATATTATCAGCCGAAAGGTGTTTGAGAGGGCCGAGCCGGTCATTTCGCGGCAAAGGCAACAGACAGCATTCCAGACCGGAACGAATGCTGGACCTCTCCGGGGTC
>Ga0187884_10002081_pt1 | contig 17245 bp, 17 predicted proteins | sample June2016WEW_20_4_FD_132983 | JGI IMG/M metagenome (GOLD analysis project Ga0187884, IMG submission 132983) | Peatland microbial communities from SPRUCE experiment site at the Marcell Experimental Forest, Minnesota, USA - June2016WEW_20_40 | ecosystem: Environmental > Terrestrial > Soil >...
CACGCTCCCTCGACGCCATTGCCGACGCCATTGCCAACGCTTTGCGCTCCGTATCCCCGACCGAATGCTCCAACTATCTCAGCAACGCAGGATATGCGTACACCTAAATGCAGATCGCTCTAGAGCGCCCTGCATTTAGGTGTGTGCGCCCCCTCTCCCCGCATACGCGGGGAGAGGGCCGGGGTGAGGGGCCGGGTCATTGGCCGCGACGTTGCGGCTCATCGCCCGGCCCCTCATCCTAACCTTCTCCCCGCAAGCGGGGAGAAGGGACGCGGCGCCGCATCACGGCGTGCGTCGATCCAATCGCAGCACGCTCTAGTGGATATGCAGGCCGCCGTTCACGTCGATGGCGGCGCCCGTGATGTAGGCCGACAGGTCCGAGGCCAGAAACAAACAGGCGGACGCCACGTCATCGGGCTCGCCGAACCTTCCGAGCGGGATGGTCGAGATCACCTTTTCACGCACCTCGCCGTCGTAGGCGCCGGCGGTCATTCCGGTCCTGATCACGCCAGGATTGACCGCATTGACGCGTATCCCCGCCGGACCGAACTCGCGAGCCATCGACTTGACCAGCGCCAGAACGCCGCCCTTCGACGCGGCATAGTGGGGACCGCCCATCAGCCCCCCTCCCCGCTGCGCGGCGATGGAGGCTATGCACACGATCGAGCTTCCGGCGCTCATTACGGCCAGCGCCTGTTGCGACATCTGCAGGACGCCTCGGAGGTTCACATCCATCACGAAGTCATAGTCCTCGCGCGAAATCGCCAATGTCCGTCGCGCCTGAATGACGCCGGCATTATTCACAAGGATGTCGACGCCGCCCCATCGCGCCTTGACCTGGGCGAGAGCGCTCTTGCACTCTGCTTCGAAGCGAACATCGGCGACGATCGGCAAGGCCGCTTCGCCAAGATCGGCTGCGGCTGCGGCGAGCGCGTCGGCGTCGGTGTCCACCAGAGCGACGCGCGCGCCCTGCTTCGCGAACAGCCTGGCGGCGGCGAACCCGATCCCCTGCCGGCTTCCAGCGCCTGTCACGACGGCGATCTTATCTGGCAGCAACATCTGTTCCGATCCTTCGTATTTCGCAGGCGTCAGCCCATGTACGCGCCGCCGTTGACGTCGAGGATCGCTCCGCACATGAAGCTCGCGCCCGGCGAGCAAAGAAACGCGAGCGGCCAAGCTATCTCCTCGGGCTTGCCGAAGCGGGGGACGGGCATGGATTTCAGCGCATCGGGATTGGCGGCGGCGGTCATTCGGGTTTGCGTGGAGCCGGGGGCGACGGCGTTCACCAACACTTCGGGCGCCGCGCGGCGCGCGAGCCAACGCACAAAAGTGTGGATCGCCCCCTTTGAAGCCGCATAATGCATAGGCGAATGGGCGTAGGTTCCGCCGGTATGCGCGGCGATCGAGCCCAACAGAACGATCCGGCCGTCGCCGCGACCCTTCATGTGCGGCAGCAGGACACGCACGAAATTAGCGGGCCCGGCGACATTGACCGCCATCACTTCCTGGAATTGCTCATCCCAGTCATCCGCAAGCCATTCCTCTTTCGGAAAGATTCCCGCGTTCAGGATCGCGGCGTGAATCGGAAGATTGCGTGCGCAGAAGGATTCAACTTCAGCCCGGGAGCGGACGTCGCACGTTTCGAAAATATGCTTGCGCCCGCCGACGGAAAGTTCCGCGACCAACCCCGGGTCGTCGCAGCAATCGGTCAGCGCCATTTCGGCCCCAAGCGTGGCGCAGAGCCGCGCCGTCGCAGCGCCAATTCCTCCCGCAGCGCCAGTGAGCAGGATTCGCATGCCCGTGAGATCATAGGGAGCCATCGCCGCAAATGCCTTGGTTGGGGGTTTCGTCATTCCGACAAACCGAATGCGGCCTCGCGCCGCCTATGCGCTCCGCCGTCCCGGTTCGCGCTCGAGATCCGCAGGAGTTTGGCGCGGCCGAGGCAAAACAGGGAAAGCGGACTTCGACTCGCGCGATCGGCGGCGAACGTCGGACGGCTTGGCGCAGATTGACGGCTTGGCGCAGATTCAGGAATAATTGACTGTCGCATATTATAAGACTATTGATACAAGGGGAAAATGTCAACGAAACGCCGCGCCGAGAGCGCCGAGCCTGATCGGGAAGCGCGCATATTCACAAGATGTGATATTGCTCAAAAGCATCAATGATTTTGAATAAGCGCTACCTTTGGTCGATCGCCTCGGCGGACTCCTGCCTATGGACGCCCATCGGTAAGACGCGCATGCCGCAATCGTTGGAATGGAACGGCGATCATGAGCAGCCTCGACAAAATGTTGAAGTTACTCGACCTCTTCGACGAAGGCCACGTCAGCATGCAGCTCGACGCCGCGGTTCAAGCGACGGCTGCGTCCCGCGCCACGGCGTATCGTTACATCCAGTCGCTCTGCAGGTGCGGCCTCCTCGCTCCTGCGACCGGCGGAAGCTATGTTCTTGGCCCCCGAGTGATCGAACTTGATCGGTTGGTGCGCCGAACCGATCCGCTGCTAACGGGCTCCAGCCGCCTCATCCAGGATGCGAGCGCGAGACTCAATATCAACATCATGCTCTGCAGCTATTACGGCGAGAAGGTCATGTGCGCGGACATCATCTGGCCGGACCGCGCCATACCGGAGATTTACGAACGCGGCCGGCCAATGCCAATGTTCCGGGGGGCGATGGCGAAAACGATTCTCGCGCATCTTTCGCCCTATCAGCTCCGCAACCTGATGCTGTGGCATGCCGATCAAATCCGCGAGGCCGGACTGGGCGACGATTGGGATCAGTTCCGCACGCGCATGGCGCGCCTGCGCAAGGATGGCTACTGCGTCACGCGCGGCGAGGTCGTTCGGGGCCTTGTCGGCGTTGGCGCGCCGGTGTTCGACGCGGATAAGCGCGTGTTGGGAAGCGTCGTATTCGCGGTCTCCGAGAAGCGCTTCGCCAAGGCGCCCGAAGGATCCTTGAGCCACGAAATCATGGGCCTCGCCGCACGCATCACCAAGAACATCGCGAGCGCCGCCGCCAAGGCCGCGAAGGCGCCTTCGCGCGCCCGTCCAAGCAAATCCCGCGCGAATTAACGGCGCCGCATCGACCAAATGGACACGGGGCGCTCTGGGAATGGAGCGCCGACGCGCCCGGCAGCAGGTTTTCCTTGGCCGTCAGCCGGGGACGATCCGCCGGCCCTGTGGAACCCGCGGTCGCCGAAGCGACCGCGCGCCAGCGATCTTGCGTCAGAGCTTGCAGGAGCCGTCGGGCTGGGGCGTCGCGATGTCGGCCGGCACGGTCATATTGATGACCGGACGCAACGCTCCGTTGGCCATTGCGACCGAACCAAAGTAGTTCGGTCCGATGAGCTGGTGATCCTCTTTGCGCATCAACTGCGAACCGAGAATCGTTTCGAAGGTTCCGCCTTCCATGACTTTGGCGACATCGCCCGGCTTGACGCTGCCGGCGCGTTTCACCGCCTGGAAAATGACCTGCATCCCGATGTAGGTCTCACCCTGGAAATTGGTGGGAAGGGTTCCCGGATATTTCTTCGCCCACTCGCCCACGAATGTCTTGTTGCCCGGCGTGTCGAGCGTCGCGCTGTAATTGATGATCGTGTTGATGCCCTTCACAGCCTCGCCGAGCACTTTCACCGTGCCGTCGGTCGTAAAGCTCGTGCCGCCCGTGACGACCTTGTCGAACAAGCCAAATTGCTTGGCCTGGAGCGCGAAATTGATGGCGTCCCGGCCCGCCAGCGCCACCCAGAGCGCCTGGGCGCCGGAGTCGGCGACCTTTTGAATTTGCGCGGCGTAATCGTTGCTGCCGAAAGCGGGATAGTCCTCGGATACGATGGTCTTGCCGGTGGCGTCGGCCGCCTTATGGAAGCTGGCGCCGGAGTTTCTCCCCCATGCGATATCAGCCGCAACGATCGCCCATTTGGTTTCCGGGCGCGTGGCCAACCACGGCTGGACCACCGCGGCGTCGGAATTATCGGGCCGGTTCACGCGGAACATGCGAGGCTGGCATTGCTTGCCGGTGATGTCGTTCGCCTTGTTGATGGTTGCGACGTAGATCGCGTCCCAGCGCGTCAGCATGGGGCCCATGGCCAAAGCCTCGCCCGAGGCGATTGATCCCGTCAGGATATTGAAACCTTCGAGCGCCAGCTTTTCGCCCTGCTGCCGCGCGAGGTCGGGCTTCGCTTCCGTATCGAGAAATCGAACCTGAACTTCACGCCCATCGACGCCGCCGTTGGCGTTCGCTTCCGCGGCGGCAAATTCGATCGCTTGCTTGGTCTCGTCGCCGAGTTGTGCGTACGTGCCCGTCAGCGCGGTGGGAACGCCGATTTTCAAGGGTTCCTTGGTTTGCGCGGCGGCTGGATTCATCCCAGCGAATACGGCGCACGACGCCCCAATCAGCAAAGCTCTTCTTGTCGACCTCATCGGAACTTCCTCCCTCTCAGCTTTCGAATGACCGTTCGCTCATTCGCGGTTTGAATTTTCTTGTCGGCGGCATGACCGGCGGCGAATTGCAGAATGCATGGGTTGAGCCGTTTTGCAAAACACGCGGAGTCGAGTCCGGGCGGCTGGGCGGCGGCCACGTGCCGCATCGAGTTTGCCGCGACAAGCGGCGCGCGCTTCTCCCTGAACCTCGATCTGCGATCTCGGCAGACGCTGGATTGGCGATTGACTTCGACATTCGATTATTGAACAATCTCGTATCATAAGATTTTTCATAAGGCAACTTTATGGCTCCGCCGACCCCGCCGCTGGCGTCCACCCAGGTCCGCCGCGGCCGCTTGCGCAGCGGCGGTCGCCGCTGCCGGCGACACTTAGGTCCGCTGGGCGAGACCCGCTTCATCAATGCGCCAGATACGGAGACGAAATGGGACGCCTAGACAACAAGGTCGCCTTCATCACAGGCGCGGGCGCCGGAATCGGCCGCACGACGGCGGAGCTTTTCGCGCGCGAAGGCGCACGCGTCGTCATCGCGGAATATGATGGGAAGACCGGCCGTGAGGCCGCCGAAGCCATTGCGTCGGCTAACGGCGAGGCCTTTTTCGTCCAGACCGACGTGACCGACGAAGCCAGTGTCGCGGCGTCAATCGCAAAGACGATCGAACGCTTCGGAGGACTGCATGTCCTCTACAATAACGCCGGCGGCTCGACGATGGCGGACGGCCCGCTGACTGAAGCGCCAATCGAGGAATTCTGGCGCGCGATCAAGCTCGATCTCTTCGGCGCCTGGCTGGTCAGTCGACGCGGCATTCCCGAGATCATCAAATCCGGCGGCGGCTCGGTGATCAACGCCTCGTCGGTCGTGGGGCTGATGGGATGGCCGGGCAAGGACGCCTACACCGCCTCGAAAGGCGCCATCACCGCGCTCACGCGCTCGATGGCCGTCGAATTTGCGCCGCATAAGGTCCGAGTCAACGCGGTGGCGCCCTGCGTCACACGCACGCCGCGCGTCATGGCCCAACTCGCGGCAAGCGAGACGACGCAGAAGCTCGCGGAACGCCACCTGATCGGTTTGGCCGAACCCGAGGACGTCGCGCGAGCGGCGTTGTTCCTTGCATCCGACGAGTCCGCGCGCACGACGGGCCATATTCTGGCGGTCGACAGCGGCCTCACGATTTCCTGATTCTTCGCCGCGCAAAGGTGCATCATGAATAGCCCGCGATCACATACCGACACATTCTCGCTCGCCGGCCGCGTCGCCCTGGTGACCGGTTCGGCCCGGGGGATCGGCTGGGGCATCGCACGCGGCTTCGCGGAGGCCGGCGCTCATGTCGTGCTGAACGACTTGGACCCGGCAAGCCTGACGCCAAAGCTGGCCGAGTTGCGCGCATCGGGCCTGAAAGGTTCGGCGGCGGCCTTCGACGTAACGAATGAAGCCGCCGTCGCCGAGGGGATCGCCGTCGTCGTCGCCGCGCACGGCCGGCTCGACCTCCTCGTCAACAACGCCGGCGTTCAGAAACGCAAGCGCCTGGTCGACTTCACCTATGACGAATGGCGCGCCGTCATCGACACGCACATCAACGGCGCATTCCTCTGCTCCCGCGCGGCGATCCCACACATGACCGCCAACAAGTTTGGCCGGATCATCATGATCGGCTCGATCGCCGTACAGTCGCCGAAGGCTGAGATACCGGCGTACGCGGTCGCAAAGGGCGGCGTCACCTCGCTTGTTCGCGCGCTGGCCATTGAATTGGGCCCGCTGGGCATCACCTGCAACGCGATTGCGCCGGGCTATGTCGCCACCGAATTCACGCGCGCCCTGCACACCAATCCGGATTTCACGGCCAAATTGCTGGAACGCGTCCCGAATGGGCGCTGGGGACGGCCCGACGATATCGCGCCCGCCGCGGTTTATCTCGCCTCCGACGGCGCCGCCTTCGTCAACGGTTCGGTTTTGACCGTCGACGGGGGATATCTGGCGTTCGGCTGAGCCTGCGGAGGAAAAATGACGCTCCCGACCACTCCAAGCTTTCGGCTCGACGGCAGGCGGGCTCTCGTGACCGGGGCGGGACGCGGCATAGGCTTGGCGATCGCCGCGGCTCTCGCCGAAGCAGGAGCGTCGGTCACGTTGATGGCGCGCACGACAGGCGAGATCGAAGCCGGAGCCGATGCAATTCGCGCGAAGGGTCTGCGCGCTGAAGCGCGTTCATTCGATGTGCTCGACATCGCGGGAATCAGACGGATCGTCGGTTCGCTGCCGACGTTCGACATCTTCGTCAACAACGCCGGCGCCAACCGTCCCAGTCACTTTCTCGACGTGACCGAGGAGGATTTTGACGCGTTGATGCAGTTGAACGTGCGCGCTGGATTCTTCGCGGCGCAGGCCGTGGCCAGAAAGATGGCCGATGACGGCGTCAAAGGTTCGATCATCAATATATCGTCGCAGAGCGGCCGCGCCGCCGCCGCCGGACGCCCCGTCTACACCATCAGCAAATTCGCCGTCGAGGGCATGACCAAGGCGATGGCGGTCGATCTTGCGCCGAAAGGCATCCGAGTCAACAGCATCTGCCCGACGTTCATCGAGACCGACATGACGCGGCCGTCGCTGAACGACGCGAACTTCAGATCGTTCGTATTGTCGAGGATCAAACTCGGCCGCCTTGGCGCGGTCGAAGATCTGATGGGGGCGGCCGTGTTCCTGGCGTCCGACGCGTCGTCGCTGATGACCGGCTCCTCCCTCGTGGTCGACGGCGGCTGGACCGCCGGGTGAGCGAGGCGGCCATCTCGATTTCGTCAACCTCCGCCTGGCAATCAAATCAAAGATGAAACGCCATGTTCCACCATATCGTTCTCATGAGCTTCGCGCCTGAAACCGACCAATCCTTCTTCGCAAGGGCGCAGCGCTTCGTCGAGCGGGTTCACGCCGAGTGCGAGGGCGTCGTGACCTATTTCATGAAAGAAAACGAGGCCGCGCGCAGCGATGGCCTGACCCATGGCGTTGTCGGCGTCTTCACCTCGGCCGCCGCACACGACGCCTATCAGATTTCGCCTGTTCATCAGGAAATGAAGGCGTTCATGACGACGCGCACGGAGCGCATCGTCGTTCTCGACGCCGTCCACGGGGCTTAAGCAATGGCGAACGATCCCTGCCAACTCCAACGATTCCTGACGCAGCACGGCTTTGCGAACTACGAAGCGTTGATCGAGCGCGCCGATCGCGATCCCGAATGGTTCTGGCCTGCGGTGATGAATTTCTTCGACCTGAAGTTCTTCACGCCGTTCGATCGCGTACTCGATGTGTCCAGGGGCATCCAATGGCCGCAATGGTGCATCGGCGGCACGACCAATCTCGCATACAATTGCATGGAGCGAACGCTCGCCGCCGGCCATGCCGACAAGACCGCGATCTTTTGGGAGGGAGAGGACGGCGAAAAGCGTAGTTGGTCCTATGGCGAGCTTGTCAGCCAAGCGGAACGGGCGGCGGCGGGCCTGAAGCGCCTCGGCATCCAAAAGGGCGACGTCGTCGGCATCTACATGCCCTTCCTGCCCGAAACCATCGCGGCTTTCTTGGCGATCACGCGCATCGGCGCCATCGCTCTGCCGATGTTCTCCGGCTTCGGCCTGCAGGCCGTGATCGAGCGCCTCGGCGATGCCGACGCAAAGGCGGCATTCACCGTCGACATCACCTATCGCCGCGGCAATCGCATTCACATGGCCGACATCATCGACGAAGCGCGACCCCAAATCCCTTCGCTCGCTCATGTGATCGCCATCGCGCGTCATCCCGATAATCCCGTCGGGAACCGAACCTGGTGGCATGATCTGACCGCGCTGGAAGCCGCCTGCCCCGCCGAGCCGATCGAGGCGGATGCGCCGGCCATGATCGTCTACACCTCCGGCACCACCGGCAAGCCGAAGGGAACCGTGCATAGTCATTGCGGTTTCATGACAAAAGTCGCGCTCGATTTCGGCCTGATCCTCGACCTCAAATCCGAGGATCGGCTATTGTGGATGAGCGATATGGGCTGGCTCACCGGTCCGATTCTGGCGGTGGCGACGCCGCTGGTCGGCGCCAGCATGGTTCTTGCCGAGGGCACGCCCGACTTTCCCGATCCGGGTCGGCTCTGGCGCCTTGCTCAGGATTATAAGGCATCGTTTCTCGGCGTCGCGCCGACCATGGTCCGCGCCTTCATGCAGCAGCCGCCGGACGTCGTCGCCGCCTACGATTTTTCGGCGCTGCGCGTCACGGCTTCAACCGGCGAACCGTGGACGCCCGAGGCGTGGAACTGGTTTCTCGCCAACGTTTGCAGGGGTCGTGCGCCGATCCTCAATTATTCCGGCGGCACCGAGATCGGCGGCGGCATCGTCGCGGGCACGATGCTGCATCGCGACCTGCCGCCCTGCGCCTTTGCCGGCCCCATCCCCGGCATGGGCGCCGCGGTTGTCGACGACACGGGCCAGCCGCTCCGGCGCGGACAAATCGGCGAACTGGCGCTGACAATCCCGTCGATCGGATTGACGCGTGGACTTTGGCGCGCGCCGGAGCGCTATATCGAGAGCTATTGGTCGAAAGTTCCGGGCCTGTGGATTCATGGGGATTTCGCGTCGCTCGATGCCGACGGTCACTGGTTCATTCACGGCCGCTCGGACGACACGATCAAGATCGCAGGCAAGCGCACGGGGCCGTCGGAGGTGGAGGCTCTTCTGCTCGGCACCGGCAAGCTCGCGGACGCCGCGGTCATCGGAGTTCCCGATCCAATCAAGGGTTCGGCCATCGTTTGCGTCTGCGTGCCCGCGCGCGGCGTCGTCGCATCGCCGGAACTTATCGACGAGTTGAAGAACGCCGTCGTCGCCGGTCTCGGCGCCTCGTTCCGACCCAAAGCCGTGACATTCGTCGAAAGCGTGCCGAAAACCCGCAGCATGAAAATCATGCGCCGCGTCGTGCGCTCGGTTTGGCTCGGCGAGCCCGAGGGCGACCTCTCCGGCCTCGTAAACCCGGAATCGATTGACGATCTCAAAGCCGCAACCGCGGCCGCGAGGCCGCGGGGCCCGTGATCGCGGACGGACTCCCGCTTTTCGGCGGCGGCGCATTTCTCGGAGCTCGCTTTAATTCCACTGAGTCACGATTCTCACAGATCCGCGCGGCTGCGGGATTTGCCATTTTGCCAATTCGGCGAAATGGCGAATGGCTGCGACAATGGAGCTTGATCCGCAATCGAGCGAAGCGCGCTTTGCTTGTCATGTCGACGCCTTGGCGGCGATCGCGGCGCAAATGCTCCCCTCGCTTTTGTCGAAGGCGACGTTGATCCGTGGCGGTCGCCGAATCGGCGATCACGATTGGCTTGCCGCTTTGCCGCCTTTCGCGGTTACGAGGACAACCTTGCCAAGGGCCTTGCGCTCGGTGATCAGCTCCATCGCCGAGGCGATCTCGTCCATTGGCAGCACGGCGCAGATCGGTGGATCGATTTGCCCTTTGCCGACCATTCGAAACAGATCGTCCTGAGCCCGGTGCATGGCGTCTGGCGAGCGATCTCGGTAGTCGCTCCAGTTCAGGCCGGTGACCGTGATGTGCTTCATGAGAATATAGTTGGCCCGGACCGAGGGGATCTCCCCTGAGGCAAACCCCACCACAACCAAGCGGCCGGCCCACGCTAGAGCCCTCAAGCAGGCCTCGAAACCGGGCCCGCCGACGTTTTCGATCACCACGTCGGCGCCGCGACCTTCGCACGCGGCGTAAACCTGCTGGCGCACCGCGTCGCGCAGGTCGGCTCCGCTCATGTCGATAACCGCATCCGCGCCCAGCGCCCGAACAAAATCGGCTTTATTCGGGCTGCCAATGCCGGCAAGAACACGACAGCCGCTAGCCTTCGCGATCTGGATGGCGGCCGCTCCGACGCCGCCGCCAGCCCCTGTTATCAAGACTGTTTCGCCTTGCGTGATCCGGGCCCGGTCGAACAAGGCGAACCAGGCGGTCTGATAAGCCAACCCCATCGCAGCCGCCTTGGTCATAGGCAAGGCGTCGGGCATCTCGAAACAATGTTCGCAGCGCACCGCGACAGTTTCTGCAAAGGCGCCGTTCTCAAGCTGCGCCATCACACGGTCGCCGACCGCGAAAGACTCGACGCCGTCGCCGACGGCGACGATTACGCCGGCGAGTTCCTTGCCGGGCACAAAGGGCTGAGGCCGTAAGTTCTGGTATTTGCCGGCCGCCACCAACACATCGGGGAAATTCAAGCCCAGCGCATGAACGTCGATGAGCACCTCTCCAGCGCCGGGTACGGGCATTGGCCAAGCGCGCAGCACTAAGTCTCGCGGTGATCCGAAACGTTCGACTACGACCGCTTTCATGCCGCCCTCGGCTCTGCCGCCAGATATCTGTCGTTTACCGAGTCGTTTTCAGAGTCTTAGCCATCTCGCGCAGCCGAAACTTTTGGATCTTTCCACTCGCGGTGCGCGGTAGTTCCGCAAGAACTTCCAAGCGTTCCGGAAGATAGTTTTTCGAAACGTGTTGAGCGGACAAGAACGTGTTCACATCGCTCAGCGTCACTGTGGCGCCCGGCTTTGTCGTGACAAACGCGCAAGCGCGTTCGCCGAGACGTTCGTCGGGCATAGCGACGATCGCCACGCCATTGATGTCCGGGTGCTTGTAGACGAGATCCTCGATTTCAACGACCGGAATGTTCTCTCCGCCGCGAATGATGATGTCCTTCGCGCGGCCGGTTATGCGAAGGTAGCCATCGCTGTCTATGCGCGCGAGGTCTCCCGTATCGAACCAGCCGTCGGCGTCGACGCCGCTCTGTTCGGGGCGCCCGAGGTAACCGACAAAATTGCTGCAGCCACGCGCCTGTAGACGGCCTTCTTCGCCTGATGGCAACGGCTCATTCACCTCGTTGACGACACGGACCTCCATGCCAGGCAACGGACAACCGTCAGTCTCGAAGGCCTTCTCCGGAGGATCTTCGGGCTTTGTGACGGTGACGGCGCCATTCTCCGTCATTCCCCAGCCCGACGCGATGACGGCGCCAAGATGAACGGTTGCGCGACGCACCAGAACACGCGGGATCGGCGCGCCCGCCGACAGGAACACGCGGAGAGAGGCGAAGGCCTCCGGCCGCGCCTCCGCCTCTTCGGTAAGATCGGCGAGGAACGGGGTCGAGGCCATTGTGAAAGTCGTCTTTTCCGCCTCGAAGATGTCGGCGGCGACCTTGCGATTCCAGATATCCTGGAGAACGACGTGTGTGCCAAGCACGATCGGCATCATCAGACCATACATGAAACCGGTTTGATGAGCCAAAGGCGACGCCATGAAAACGACATCGCGTTTCGAGAGATGCAAGCGATCGATGTAGGGGAGCAAACTGCTGACAAGGGTATTGGATGTATGGGTCACGCCCTTAGGCTCGCCGGTGGTTCCCGACGTATAGAGCAACTGGATCACGTCGTCGGGCGTAGGGCGGCGCGCGGCAAACAGGGCGTCGACCTCGGCCTTGTCGGCATGGCTTTCAAGCAGCGTTTCGAACGCCGCCTCGCCGTCGCCGCCGATCACCAGGGCATGTCGCAGATGAGGCAGCGCCTCGCGCATGCCGGCGATCATCCCCGCATAGTCGAATTCGCGGAATCGCTTCGGCGTAACGATCACCTTTGACCGCGCGTGATTGAGCATGAATTCCAATTCGCGCCGCCGCAGAATGGGCATAAGTGGGTTGGTGATCGCTCCGATGCGAAGGCAGGCCAGATGCAGGGCGGTAAATTGCCACCAGTTTGGCAACTGGAAGGAAACGACATCGCCTGAAGCGACGCCGAGACGCGCCAGATTGATCGCGATGCTCGCGACTTGTTCGTCGAGATCTTGGTAGCTTAGCCTCGTGCGCGTTCCATTCGCGACATCGTGCGCGACGATCGCCGTCGCTTGCGGCGCGTCGCGCATGTTGGCGTCGAAATAGTCGAGCAGCAGCCGATCCTTCCATAAGCCTGCGGCAATCATGGCCTTGCGCCGCGCAGCGAACCCGTCCAAATGCATCGTCCACTCCCTGAGAAACCCATGCCATGGCTGGCCGCGCACAATTGATAGTTTCCGCCGATTGAGCGCCCGCTTTCGCGCTTACAGCGGCGATTCCGGCGAGAAGCTCGGCTTGCGCTTCTCGAGATGGGAGGCGAGGCCCTCCTTCACGTCCGGGCTGGCGAAGCCCATGAATTCCAACGCAAGCGATGCATCGAATGTCGGCCCCATCATCCGAAGCCAATTGTTGAGGGCGTACTTGGTCCAGCGAATGGCGTTCGGAGCGCCCTCCGCCAAACGCGTCGCGACTTCCAGCGCCTTGGCGTCCAACTCGCTGTCCTCGACGGCAAGCGACACAAGTCCGATGCGTTCAGCTTCCGCCCCTGAGATCGGATCGCAAAGCAAGAGATAATACTTCGCCTTGGCCATGCCGCATAGCAGCGGCCAAATGATCGCCGCATGGTCTCCGGCGGCAACGCCGAGACGCGTGTGCCCGTCAATAATCCGCGCATCTTTGGCGGCGATCGAGATGTCGGCGAGCAGGCCGCACACGAGTCCCGCGCCGACCGCCGGGCCGCGAATGGCGCTGATGATCGGCTTCGAGCAATTGACGACGTTGTAGACGATATCGCGGGCCTCCTTCCAATTGCGCGCACGCGTTTGGAAATCGTTGATGATCTTGTCGATCATCTTGAAGTCGCCGCCTGCGGAAAAGGCCTTGCCATGGCCGGTGAGAATCGCCGCGGAGACGGTCGGATCCTTGTCGACGTCGCCCCAGATCGCAGCAAGTTCGCCATGCATGATCTCGTCGGCCGCATTCAAGCGTTCCGGATTGAACATGGCGATCCGCAGCACGCGCGGGTGAGGACGGTCGAAGCGCAGACGCTGATATTTTGCATAGACGTCGGACATTATATTGTCTCCATTTCGGCAGACCAAGCGAACTCGGTTTCGATCAAACGGATACGTGCTTCTTCAAACTTTCCTTGCTCAAGCCCGCGAGACTGCCTTGCTCGACAACCGCGCCTTTGGACATCACGTAGTACCGTTCGGCGACCCGGTGCACGAGATTGAAGTTTTGCTCGATGAGGAGGATGCTGGTGCCGGCGGCGGCAAGCTTCACGAGGGTGTCGCCAAGCTCGTCGACGATCACGGGAGCCAGCCCTTCGCTCGGTTCGTCGAGCACAAGCAGATTAGGATTGGCCATGAGCGCCCGGCCTATGGCGAGCATCTGCTGTTGCCCGCCGCTCATCGCGGTCCCCTGCGTATCGATACGCTCCTGAAGAATGGGGAAGAGATCGCAGACGGTTTTGAGCGACCAGCCGCCCTTGCGTCCGACCGCCGCGCCCAACAGTAGATTTTCTTTCACCGTTAGGCCGGCAATGATCCGACGCCCCTGCGGCACCACTGCGACGCCGGCGCGCGCCGCGGTGAAATGGCGGATCGTTTTCGGCGTATCCTCGCCAAAAGAGATCGCGCCTTTGCGGACTCGCGCTATTCCGGTGCAGGCATTGACGAGCGTCGTCTTGCCGACGCCGTTTCGGCCGAGTATGGCGATGCGTTCTCCTCGGCTGACCTCGACCGATATTTGATGGAGGACATGCGCCTCGCCATAATAGGCGTCGACGCGGTCAAACCGAAGCAAGGTCATGTGACGCTCGTACCGAGATAGGCGCGCACCACTTCTGGGTTTGCGCGGATTTCCTCCCCTGAACCGTCAGCCAAGACTTTGCCCAGATGCATCACGGTAATCCGGTCGGAAATCGAGAAAATGACATCCATGTCGTGCTCGACAATCAGCACGGTAACCTTCCAACTCGTCGCCAATTCCTTCAGGAGGCGCGCGAGAACGATCGATTCGCCAATCGACAATCCCGCGGCCGGCTCGTCGAGCAGCAAGACGGACGGACGGCCAACCAGAGCAAGCGCCAAGTCGAGACGTCGCTGATCCCCATAGGAGATGTCGGCGGCCCTGCGATCCGCGATAGCGGACAGGCCGAGGGCTCCGATGACCTCGGTGGAATTGTCGATTTCGGCCGCGCGAGCCGCCAGACCGATCTGCTCCCGCACCGTCAGGTCGAGAAAAATGTTGGTCTTTTGAAACGACCGCGCGAGCCCGGCGCGTCGGCGCTTGCGCGCCGAAAGGGCGCTGATGTCGCGTCCGCCGCATAGGACCGCGCCCGCCGTCATGCCGCCGCCGCGCCCGCAGAGCGCGTCCATCAATGTCGACTTTCCCGCTCCGTTCGGCCCGATGAGACCACGAATCTCGCCCGGCGCCAGCGAAATCGAGACATCGTTGAGCGCGATAAAGCCGCCATAGCGTCGGGTCAGGCCAACGCCCTCCAGCGCAAAGCCTTTCATCGCGCCCTCGCCTTCAATTTCGAAACGAGATGGAACAAGAGGCCGCTGACGCCATTTGGCGCCCATACCGTGACCAATATGAAGGTCATGCCAATGATAGCCTGCCAGTGTTCGGTGAAGTCGCCCGCTGCGTCTTTGAAAATGAAGAAGATGATCGCGCCGAGCGCCGGCCCCCAAATCACCCGCGCGCCGCCGATGACCGCCATGATAAGGCCCTCGCCGGACAACGACCAGTCAAGCGTCTCCGGCGTGACAAAGGCGTTGTAGAGTACGAACAATACCCCGCCGAGAGCGGCGACGGCCGCCGACAGTGAATATGTCAAAGCGCGCGGGAGGACAGTCTCATGGCCGATATAGCGCGCACGCTCCTCATTCTCACGGATGGCTATCGTCAGCAATCCGAAATGGCTGCGCGCAATCAGCCAGAGAACGCCGATAATCAAAACAAGAACGCTCCAGCAGACCACAAACATGCTGGCTGGCCGCTGAAACACCGCGACGTCGAGACCGAACAGGGTTGATGGCAGGCGCACCGCCATACCGTCGTCGCCGCTGGCCAGCTCTCGCCAACGCAGGAAAATCTCATGCAACGCCTGCGCGACGGCGAGGGTGAGCATGGAGAAGGCGAGGGCCGGCAACCGAACGATGCCGAGCCCCGCCACAAACGCCAAGATGGCGGGAAGCACGACCGCAAGGAGGATGGCTGCTTCGGTCGGCATCAGACCGAACTTGCCGTTCAGGGCGACAATGTAGGCGGCAAGCCCGAAGAAGGCGGCATGGCCAAAGCTGGCCACCCCGTTCTGACGCATCAGGAAGCCGACGCCCGTCGCGAGCACGGCCCCGATGACCGCTTGGGTCATCAGCGTCAACATGAGCGGCGACGACACGATAGCCGGCGCCAGAATCCCCAATCCGAGGGAAGCGATCATCGCGGGCGCGAGGAGCAAATTCGACCGCCGCGCCGCGGGGGGCGTGACGGCAAGAAAAGGCTCGTTGACGGGCGCGGTCATTTCCCGGCTCCCGCGAGACCTTGTGGGCGCACGGTGAGCACCAGCGCCATGATCGCGAGCGGCATCATCGAAGCCAGTTCCGGCACAAACACGATTCCCAGGTTATGAACCTGGCCGATCAGCATCGCGGCGATGAAGACCCCGGTGAAGCTCGTCAAACCGCCGGTCACGACGACCACGAAGCAATCGATGATGATGTAGCCGCCCATTGACGGCGAGAGCGCGAGAAGCGGACTGGCGATCGTTCCAGAAAGGCCGGCAAGTCCGGTGCCGATCGCCACGACAAGCGCGCTGACTCCGTCCGTATCGACGCCCTGCATGCCGGTCGTCACGGGATCGACGCTCGAGGCGCGGACATAGAGCCCGATCCGGCTCGAGCGAAGCCAGACCGCCAAACCAGCGGCGATAATCAGGGCGGCGACGATGACGAACAGGCGATAGGCGGGAAACGTCGTCCCGAACATTGGAACCACGCCCGACAGAATCGAAGGGGGCGGAACCGTCAGGAAATTCTTGCCCCAAACCGTTCGAACAACATCTTCGATGACGAAGAGCAGCCCGAACGTAACGAGAAGCGTGACGATTGGATCCTCTTGAGCGAGCGGACGAAACACGAAGCGGTCGAGCAGCGCCCCAAGGAGCGCAAGCGCCGCAGCCGAGACGACAAGGCCAGCCCAAAAGCCCAGATAGGCGGCGACAGTAAAGGAGACGTATGCGCCGAGCATGAACAGCCCGCCATGGGCGAAATTGGTCACGCGGCGGAGCCCGAAAATGAGAACGAGCCCCACCGACGATAGATACAGAAAGCTGCCGTAGACCAATCCGTTGATGACTTGGATCATTCAGCCTGCCCCTAAATCAACCGTAGCGGAGCCGAAAGAAGCGAGCCGCGCCACGCGTCACAGCAGCAATCCGCATGGCGCTTCCGTCCCATCGCGTCCTCATCCCCTGGTCGTTTGCAAGCGACGACTAATGAATGAATATTCGTTCGACTTCTTGTTGTCAACACGAGTTGGCGCTGTTGCCACGGCGGAAGCCGACCGCGCCGATGCGGCGCGCGCGCCGTGCGCCAGCGCTACGCGCTGCTTTCAATTTGCAATGCGAACGGCAAGCGCGGCCGTCTTCACGGTCGTGCAAACGCGCGTGAATTTGGAGCTTGCAGCTTCCGTCCGGCTTGGGCGCGGCTACGTCGGCCGGAAGCGTCGGAACGCCTCGGCGCCTCGGATATCGCCGCCAAGACGCACGGAAAGCGGGCGAGGTCAGAATATCGCTTCCCGGCTGGCTGATGCGGGCGTCCGTGAAATGCCGACCCTTCGCCCGGCCTCTTGACGCGGGCCGCGGCGTTTCGTATCAGAGGGTATTGAATGAGTATTCATTCGGTGGCGAGATGTTCGAGGTCGAAGTCCGAGGCGCGGTGCTGACGCTGACGATGGCGCGCG
>Ga0187884_10002088_pt1 | contig 17228 bp, 12 predicted proteins | sample June2016WEW_20_4_FD_132983 | JGI IMG/M metagenome (GOLD analysis project Ga0187884, IMG submission 132983) | Peatland microbial communities from SPRUCE experiment site at the Marcell Experimental Forest, Minnesota, USA - June2016WEW_20_40 | ecosystem: Environmental > Terrestrial > Soil >...
AGTCGAAGCAAGTCAAGCGGGCGCAACCGTCCCGCTCGGATCGCTTGAAGATTTAAAGGCTGCTATACTCTTACTTCTCCGAAATAACGAGTTGAGAGAGCTTTTCTCTAAGCGAGCGCTTGATTACGTGCAGAAAAAGATCGGGTGGTCTATCGTTGCAAAGAAACATATCCTTCTGTACGAAATTGCTATGCAGAAGGAAAGGATGAAAGTCACTCCTGCATCAGGACTTGACGTAAGTCGCGGTTAGGCCGTTGATTTTGACCCTCACCGCGTGACGACGAAGAAACAGTCAATGCTGGCCCAAAACCTCGCAGTAGCTGTTTCGCGCGGGCTGACGAAAGATATATACTCTATCTTACTGTAGTAAGGCGTAATCGCCGCCTAACCAGATGCGCTGAGGTTTTATGCCAATTTCACTTGATGATATAACGATAACGAGTTTTCCTAAGCTGTTTGACCAGATAATAGAAGACAAACAAAAGGTCGGGTTGAAGCCGATCCAGAATAATCCACCAGATCTGCTAGAGCGAGCAAAGCTCTACGGCACGCAGTTTAGGAACGGATCGTGGAACTGGGCATCAAACATCTGGAACCGAAGCGCTGCAGGCAGCGTAGTAGTCGAGCGTGAAGAGGACATGCGGGTGGAGCACCGAATGTTGATGCTTCGCGTGCTGGAACATATTCTTGATCAGCCGCTGATTCAGGCAGATGCAACGCTCGGGCAAAAGGGCTCAAAAGGAGAAATGAAATGTCGGCTTTACTGCGACGCGCAATTTCCTGACGTCGCGTACCGATGGCAAGCGGTCAATTTCCCCGGCGATCCGGACGCACAGCCCGACGCGCATCTTTTTATGATCCCGCACTACCTTGAGAATCCGAACGTGCCCGGGAAAAATGAGATGCTGAAGGTCATCCGCTTCCCCTTCCACAACTACACCATTGTCGCTGCATCGTCGTACATGGGAGAAGCGAAGAAGGGATTCCTTTCGCATTGGATTTATGAAATCTACAAGAGAGGGGGGACAGGCGAGCACGCTTCGCTCAAGGAGTTTACAATCAAGCGCGTTGACGGCACTAGCAAGGACATAGTGATGTCGGTGTGGGGGCTGACGGGCAGCGGAAAATCCACTCACGGTCACTACGTCTATGACGAGAAGATCGCGCAGATCTACATCGACAAGTTTGGCATCAATCCACTCGAGTTTATTTCTAATCAACTCATTCGAAATGACGACGTTGTCGCGGTTTTCGAAGACCGTGTCGTCAGTCCAGAACGCGGCTGCTGGACCAAAACAGAGGACGTTGACGTTACGCAGCACGCCATCTACAACGCCGGAACGTCACCGAACGCGCTTCATGAAAACACGGAATGGGACGAGCACGGCGACGTGAGTTTCCGCGGAGAAATACTTCAGTATCACGGAAAATTGAATCAAAACGCGCGGAGCATCATCTTCTTGGAGGACACAGGCTACTTCGACGGAAATGTCGATTCATCCGGACCGCTCAACATGGCCGTGTTCATCAGCCCCGGATATATCTCGGACTATGCTTGGGTGAAGCTGAACGATCCTGCGTTCGCCGCAAAGGTGCTTGCAGACGGCAGAACGATCGGCCACCCCGCGCAAGGTCGAGAAGGCGTTGGCGGCGAAAAGTATGAGTCGAGATATTGTCTGCCGTTCACGATGGGTGTCGGGAACGCCGCCCATATCCACCGATTCTATAATTTTATGAAGGAGAGGGCTGAAACCGACAATCCCATTGAATCGTATCTGATCAACACGACCGGACGCGTCGGCGCCAGGTATGTCTGGGTCGATACGCACCTTGGCGACGAACCCATCTGGCTCGCAAAGACACTTTTTGAAGAAGTGGACGGCAAAAAAAAGCCGGTAGGCGGAACCGGCCCTACCATCGAAGAGACGCAGCTGTTCTTGATTCAAGCCACGCGAGGTGCAGTTGAATATGAGCCGCACCCGCTGTGGGGCGACAAAATGCTTGTGCCAGCACGGGTAGGGGGGCTGCCACAGGAGCGCTTAAAGGAACTCGATCCGTTCACGTACAGGACAGCCGAAGAGATGGAGGCGCTACTCAGGCAGCAGATTGCACAGAGTAAATACTACTTGAAAGCCCAATGCGCGCGGCTTAACAAGCGGATATTGAATGCAATGGACTTCTAGAGGCCGTCGCCCGACCCAAAAGACCTTGTGCGATCACCAAAGAGGTAAGCATCCGCGCCATTCTCGTCAGGTCTTGCCTTGAAATCATCAATACGTTGGAGCTCTCGCACAAAAATGATCGTGTCAGGCCAATCACGGGCGCCGGAAAAGCGCTGCAGCCCATTAGCCTTTCTATGCTGTCGGCAGTCGTTCTTCGACGAGCGGATCGAATCAGCTAGGGAAATCACAATTCAAATTCCAGCTTTCAGACTTGACGTTGGAGTGTGCTGATTCGGTTTTTGAGTTAAACCCAATCACAAGTTTTATTGCTTGGTTACGATATTTTAAACAGAGTTTATGACCGATACAAAGTTGTGTAAGTCTTGTGGAATAACTGTAAGCCCTACCGCGAGTTTCTGCAGAGAATGCGGAGCCGCTTTGGCCTTAGAGCCTGGCGTCGATCAGAGCGCACCGACCCCAAAGGAGCAAGTCAACGAAGGCATTGCCCTATACCAGCAGGGGGACTATCAAGGCGCCTTGAGCAAGTTCGAGAAGGCGACGGAAGCCGATCCGACTCTCGCGGCGGCGTGGAGTGACAAAGGCTGCGCCTTGGGGCGTCTTGGCGAGCGTGACGCCGCTTTGAAGGCTTTCAACAAGGCCCTTGAGATCGACCCAGACAATCGAGAAGCTCGCGAAGGCAAGGATCTGTGTCTGCGCATGCTTAGCTCTTCTCAAGAAGCGAGCTGAGAACCACCGCTGGGCTGGACGTTAGTCGCACGACGTGAATCCGGGCTGGGCGAACTTGGCGCGTTGTCTGCTACTATTTCGTTCGGCGTCTGACCAGCTGATTACGTTCCAAATACATAGGCCAAACATGGGTCTATAAGACCTCTGCCTAGTTTCGATCTCTGTGGGCCAGATGTGTGGACTAAGATCTTCACGGTAAGCCATAAGCTTTCGATTTATCTTATGCCGCTTGTTTTCTGTGCATCCCGCGTGCGGTGGGCTCGCTCTTTTGTAATTGCCGGTTTCGGCGAAGTCAGCGTAATTCAAAAGGTTTACATCTTCAAAAACTACTTTTGATAAGCGGATCGCTTTGTCGAAAAAGCGGGTCGTTTGACGGGGCAGGCAGCAGTGAGGATCTTTGACAGCAAACCAGATATTGCAAAAATGCTCGCCAACGGCGACGTCGAAAACTTAGCGCGTACGATAGAAAACAGTGGCCCATATTTCGACCACGACGAGAATACGCGCAAGGAAGCTGTCGACGCACTTGGTAGTCTAGCAGATCATAGAGCGATTGATCCTCTGATTGGCGCTTTGCACGACGAAGATGAGCGTGTGCGCGTGAGCGCCGTTGCCGCTCTGAAGAAGCACCAAGCGTTTCATTCCCTCGTCAACGCACTGCAGGTTAGGGACAGTGACGTGCGTAGAGCCGCCGCCGAAGCGCTCGGGGAACTCGTCAATCCCCTTGCCATTTTACCGCTCACAAAGGTTTTAGATGATGAGGACGCGCGTGTGCGAATTGCCTCTGTCGAAGCATTGGTAAAGCTTGGCGAATCGTCAACGGACCCCCTCATCAGTACACTCGGGGGGACTAATAACAAGGCCCGTAAAGCCGCTGCCGAAGCCCTCGGCCAGCTCGGCAACAACCGCGCGGTCCTTCCGCTCATTGCCGCCCTTAAGGATCAGGACTGGCATGTCAGTTTCGCAGCGGCGTGTGCACTCGAGCAGTTCAACGATCTGCGCTCGTTAGAGCCGTTCATCGCAGCGCTGGGAGACGAAGAGACGGACGTTCGACGGGTTGCCGCCGAAGCCCTCGGCCAGCTCGGCGACTCCCGCGCCGTCGAGCCGCTTGTCCGCGCGCTATGCGCCGAAAACAGCGACGTTCGACGGGTTGCCGCCGAAGCCCTCGGCCAGCTCGGTGACTCCCGCGCGGTGCTCCCACTTGTCGTAGCGCTGTCTGATAAATTCTGGAACGTCCGCGAGGCTGCAGCTTGGGCACTCGGGCAACTTGGCAACCCGCAAGCGGTAGAGCCCCTCATAAAATGTCTCGAAGATCCGTACGACGACGTGCGCGAAGTTGCCGCTTGGGCACTCGGGCAATTGGGCGACCCTCGAGCATTGAACAGTCTTAACGAAGCGCTGAACGATGATAGTGAGCGCGTGCAAAAAGCCGCCGCTCAGGCTATCAAGGCTCTAGCTAACAAATCCTCTCGTGGCAAACACACGATCACCATAGCTTGAACCGGCCTCGATTCAGACTTCGCCGCTCACTCTTTTCAGGAATGGATCCCCTGAAAAAGCTGATTGCAAGTGATCCGCCTGATGACAGAGCAGCGACCGGCTGCTCACTTTCTGGAAACGGCCATAGCGCGTGCCCATGAGTTTCGTGCTTGGCGGGCTATCTGAATCGGCGCGCATAGATGCTGCTCAAAGCCATTTAAAAAGCGCATCTGTTTTTTATACAAGCCAAAATTATATAAAAACTATTTTAATCGTCGCTGCCGCTACAGGCAGCCCTTCACGAGGCATGATAAGACGCGCTCTTGCGTGTCGCGATCTGTCCAAAAAACGATTGAGCGTCTTATCTATCCGTGTTACAGGCGCGTAATTCGTTTCGACACAAACCTTAAACTTGGGCGTAAACTTCACAGATCCCGCGCGCGACTCCCGCGCGCGACTAGTTCCTCGCTTGCTATCGTCTTTACCGGGCCGTATCGAAAATCGTTCGAGTTCACCTCCGAGCAGATAACAAGACGGCACGTTCGCGCTTAGTTTGCGCTCAATACGCGGCGTCTTGACAGGAGATAGGAGGCTGCTACGAGATAAGCGAAGACGAGCGTGATTGCCGCACCTAAAATACCAATCCGTGGGATCAAGACCACGTCGAAGCCGACGAGCACAATGAGTGCGATAATGCTGCTGAGGGTGTTTACTGTGGCTCCGCGCGTACCTTGAGAAGCCATGAGCCAGCTAAGGGCCTGATAAAAAAAGGCCATTGTTGCAGCAATGGCAAAAAAGAGTGCAATTTCCCAGCTGAATGGATACTGGCGCCCATAAAGAAAGAAGACTATCCATTCTAATAGCAGCACTGATGGCGCCAGCGCGGCAGCGAGGTACGGCATTGCCTTGTTTACGCGACGCAGAATGGCCAGCTTATCGTCGCTTTTGGATGCATACGGGAAAAAAGCGGCGTTAATGACCATCCAAAGCAAGACGGCTACAGTTATTGATGGCAGGAAATACGCATTGTAAATTCCCACATCTGCGGTCGTCGTAAACTTATTGATGAGTATTCTGTCGACGCCCATGAAGGTGGCTGCAACACCTCCTGGAAGGGCAAGAAGAGAATAATGCACGATTTTTTTCGCCCAGGACCGCTCAAATCGAAGCTTTATGTAGTCTTTGAGGTAAACGACTAGAATGAAGCCGATTACCGCGTAGGATAGGTAATACGAGTACGCTGCCAATTCCCACGACGTCAGGTTCTTGCTGATGAATGCGAGAAACGCAGCAAGTAGTATGACTGATTGAGCGGCAGTGAGAAGTGCATACGCTCTCATTTTGAAGAAGACTCTGAGAGAATTTGTGGTTAACTGATAGAACGTGGAAGTGACGGCGAGAAAAAGAGCGAAAAAGAATACCTCTGCTGTCACTCCAAACAAGTATGATAACGGCGCAGAAAAAAGTACGAAGATACACGCCGAGGCTACAGTCACCACCGCTATTAGAATGTACGCAGTGGAAATGATGGTGACCTGTACACGATGATCCTGCACCTCCGAACCATACTTTATCATCGGCGTGGAAGCTGCTATCATTGAGATGGCGAGAATAGTGCCCACTGTCGTGACAAGTCCAAGAATCCCGAAATTACCTGGTCCCAAAGCCCGCGCTGCAATGATACTGAAGGCTAGCGTGAATAGGGATCCGACCACTGTCCCAATCCCCACGTACGAGGTACTCAAGACGAACGACCGCGCTTGATCATCCATCTTCTCCTTAAAAATCAGCTCGTACAGGACACTGAGCAAACGTAAACCAAGTTCCTTGACCGTCACGGGCTAAACCTACGTGGAAGTAATTGCGAATTTATATATAAGTTCCATTGATACGGCCCCCACTTGTAGTCTCGATCTACTGAGCTGGATCTCGGAGATCTGTCTCTCGCAGTGGTGTTGTGGCTTCTGTCGGTCGCTAAACAAGCTATCGCCGGCATTGTCATCTTCGTCTTCATTCGAACGAAATCACGCACGCTTGAGCGAAAAGAAGTGTAACCGCTCTGTCTTATGTTGCCTCCAAGAGCGCCTTTAACGCTAGGATGAGGATAGGGACGTGCAGGGTTGGCTCACGCCAAAGCTGTGAGCATCGTGCCTGCGCTCAAATTTACCCCTGGTCAGTGCGAAAGGAAGTAGGGCAAAATTCCCTGAAACCCTTGTGTCCATACGAATGTGAGATGGCCGCATCAAAAGCGTCTAACAAATGGTAACAAAACCATGCCACTCCAAGAAACTAGCCTGCGTTCGTTGAGGTTCTAAGGCGCTAAATTGTCATAAGCAAACGAAAAATGCCTTCTTTTTTTAAACGAAGGCGATAGCATTCACAAAAGTAAAAACAGATGGGCTCGAGGCGATTTGAACGCCCGACCTTCGCCGTGTAAAGGCGGAGGATTCAGCGCTTGAACTGATGTTTTCGTGTTTATTTAGATTGTTTTCTGAAGCCGACGAGACAACCACGAAGAAAGAAAGCGCCCCGTCATGAACCGTCTGGTAGATGCGCGTTGACAGCCCTATAAGCGCTGATAACGCGAGAGGAAGCTGTATTGTCGGATAGTCGTACCCAGCTTTAGCATGGTGCGCCTTTATTGTGCTGCGGTGAATCTCGTTCAGCGTCGGGTTCTCACGAACGGCGTGTTGCGTTTTGGTCACCATTTTGATTCATCTCTAGACGTGCAAGGTCGGCGCTGCCATTTAGTCGTTATGATTGGCATTCAGCGACTAAGCATTACACTCAGTTGCTGAAGCCGCTCTACACGCGACGACATTTGAGATGTCTTAGGTGCCTGTGAGTTCTTTTACTTTTGAATGCCTTAGCACCTCACTTTTGCAGGATTGACAATCACTGAGGCAACTGCACCCTTTGAGCGGACTGCCGCGAATTTCTGTCTGTGTTCAGGTTATTTTGACGATAAGTCTTTCCCAGTTTAGCTGCGCTCAGGCTATTCTTACTGCAATGCCTCCGTCGAACTGAGTTCCAAATTCAATTTCGATCCGCTTATCCGCCCTAGTTGACAGAACGAATCTTGGTTCGTAATGGCCATCTGTCGTGTGGAGGACAGGGTATCCGGTGGTTACTCCCTTGTACTTGTCAGCAGCATCTGTTTCTTCTACTTGCTTATCAGATATGATCGTCAGCTTTGGTTTAAAATGGTCAAATATCTCTTGGCAAAACCCTGAGAGCCTACCGTGGTGCGGCGCTATGAATATGCTTGTCCCACGTATGGCTTTTTTGAAATTATCTCGTGCGAGTAGCTCTTCCCAAGATTCTTGTTCATTGTCTCCGGGCAAAATAAGTTTGTTTCCTGCATACGTCAAGATCGTGACCAAACTTCGATTGTTCAGACACTTGTCCAAGTTTGACGAGTCGGCGGGCTCAGGATAAAACAATTGGATATCAGCTCCCCCGTTATTCGAAGCTGATTGTGGATTTGTGTCGGGATCAACCTTTGCTCGGTGTCCCTCACCAATTTCGAAATACTTCTTGAACTTGTCTAAACCTTGTTCGTTAGCTTTTGCCGCCAGAATCTTGTCTTTGTCAAGATCCTTTGGTCGTGAAAATCTATAACTTCCCAGATTCAAATTGCTAAGTGTAAAGATATCATCAATGTGATCTCTGTGCGGGTGAGTTATTATTACCCAGTCAACTTTTGTAATTCCGTATTTTTTTTTCAAATGCTTTAGCGGACTGAAGTTCTCCGAACCAGTTTGATAAGAACCAACTCCTAAATCCTGTACTATCTTTTTCCCATTTGGCGTTTGGATAAGCGCAGCGCTACCGTGTTGCACGTCCCAAATCTTAATACTCAAACTACTTTCGCTCATTTGCTCTACCTCTGTTTCCGTTCCTGATGCCCTTGTCCGGCCTGTCCTTGTGAGCCTGTCCTTGTCCGGGCTTCGGCTTCTTGCTTACTGCAAAGACTGTTTCGGCCAATTCTTCAAGCTTATCAGCAAACTGCGTAAAAGAAAAACCACCGATAAACGAGAGAGCACAATAGAACGGGATGCTCTTAGTCAGATCGACTTGGGAAACCGAGACTGTGCTAACACTCAAAAGTCCCCCCACGATCAAAAAATACACGAAAACCCCGACGACTATACTCAGGAACGGGCGAAAGATGTACCACCACGTGTAGTTCAGGTCAAACGGCTGCTTAGGCCGGCGTATCAGCGCCTTGTAGTAACCGCGTATACAATAGATAGTTCCACCAAGGCCACCGGCACTTCCTAGGTAAAAGAGCGCTCGAAGAAACGAATCTGAGATCGTAGACGAGCGATAAACTTGAATGGGGATTATTATAAGAGCCAACAGAAAAACTAAAAGATACACACCTATCAAGTGGATTTTAATTGACATTTTAATCTCAAAACATTTCGCTCACGCTGAAATAAACGTTTCGCTCCAGATGGAGTTCGCAATCAAATATTCGCAGAGGAGGCCGCTGAGTAGCTTCTCAGCCAGATCATTGAAGGGGTTGCAGCAGGTGATGTGCCCACACGACGCAGAAAAGCTTGCTATTGCTGCCACGTCAATCTGGCTTTTCAAAGCCATCGCATATTCATCCCGCAAGCTGTTGCTTAACCTGCTCGCCGACTCTCTGAGCGAATAATGGAGGCACAGCATCACCGATCTGCTTTCTCACAGTCCTATAACCCGCGCTAAAAACCCACCCATCTGGAATTGTCTGCAGACGCTGCAGTTCTGGTATGCGCAACCTTCTGTTATCCCAATGAAAAGGACCTGTGTACATCCCCACATCTGAAGCGATTGTCCACGAAGGTCGCTCTGGCGATAACTTCAAAAGAAAGTTCCAATACTTAGACCTATACTTAAAAATCGGCTCGCCACCGCCTTTTTTAGTTAGATGGATGTAGTTTTGCCCCGGTGGGATACTACGCAAAAGCCACCCATACTTCCCATTTACCTGCTCTTGATCACACCCGGCTTCCGTTACTAGATCTCCAATAGCCTGCCCTGCCGTAACGTAGTTCTCGAAGCTGTGAGTGGGTGTCGGCAGGGTTGGTTGAGCATCTTGTAGACCCATTACAAGCAACCTCTTTCGATTTTGAGGCACACCGTAATCTGCCGCGTCGACCACACCCCATGTTGTTTGGTAACCTGCGGCTGACAACTTTGCAAGAAGCTCCTCGAAGATGTGCTTCGCATTTTTGTAGCAAAGTCCTGGTACGTTCTCTATGACAATTGCCCGAGCGCCGATCTCGCGGGCGACTCTTACGGGTTCAAAAATGAGCTGCGATCTTACAGCATCTCTCACTTTGCCCTCAGTTTGCCAATATGCTGATTTGGAAAAAGGCTGGCATGGCGGACCCGCAGCAACAAGATCAATTTCGTCACATTCTGACACGGCGAGCAGCTCCCTGCCTGATAATTTCGTTATATCGGCCTGAGCAATGTTCCAGTCCGGGCGGTTTTGAGCAAGAGTCTCACACCTTACGTGATCCAATTCCACGCATGCAGTCATTTTGAAGCCAGCAGCCTCAAGGCCCAAATCTAATCCGCCTGCCCCTGAAAAAAGTCCTAGTGCCTTTGGTGCACTCAAGTGCGTCCCCCTAATTACCAGCTCGGGTCGTAAGTGAATATCTTCGCAAAGTAGAAGCTGCCGTCAACTTCAATTGATTCGCTTCCGATCTCGCGCGAACAGATTCTCCTCAGCGATCTCCAGAGTAAGGTGGCTTCGTAATCATCAGCTTCTGAAGGTATAAAATCGAGTAGCGCTTGAGAACAAACAACAATCAATCTCGTTCTTGGTCGTGAGAATGCCACATTTGACCTTTTAAGATCAAGTATGAACCTCGTGCTTGCGCTGATTGCCGATGGATCGCTTTCTGATGCTGACACAATTACAATGTCTCGCTGACCGCCTTGAAAGTGTTCGACTGTGTTTATCGAGTCTACAATCCGAGACGGGTCATCCGGGTTTGCGTAATCTCTTAACTCGTACTTAAGCAGACCCCGTTGCGCCCTATGAGGTGTTACTATAGCAACAGATCTTGGAGAGCAGATATTGCTACGCGCTAGGATTTGCTTGACTATATAAGCCTCAACACTGTTGCTGAGCTTAGAGTGCTCCTCGTTGTGTGTTACCAAGTAAAGACCCGTTTCGCCATGCCAAACGCTTGACCATAAATCCTCCGATGCGACTGGCTGACCATGATAAGGGGCCCCGGGTCGACCTTGAAGCGCTCTTTCCCGACCATACAGGTAGTTTATTAGTTCTCGGATCTCGGGAGGTAGACGGTATGAGTATTCAAGTGCAGATTGAGTTACCTTCGTTGGGTCTGCCAGCTTATTGCCTATGCTTTGGATTCCAACGTATGCACTCGTATACGGCTGATACAAAACGACAGGAGGTCTGTCCTCATTTACCCAATCGTGCGAGATAATAGGCGGTAACTGTTGATGATCTCCCGCTAGGAGAATATTGCCGCGATCCGGATCCAGCAGCGATGCTAGCGCAAGGAAATTGGGGAGCACCATCATGCTAGCTTCATCAACCACGAGGAGAACAGTTTGCAAATCGGCTAGGCGTTCACCTTTCTTTTTCCAAAGCTTAAGGAGTCCCGACACCGTCCCACCTACTACGGCAACAGAATCTGAAAGCATTGCCTTCAAGCTGGTATATGGCTTTGATTCGATTATGTCTATGTTCCCCACCGGTCGCGGGTTGTCCGGGGATGACATGTATTTTGCAAGCTTTATACGGGGCATTCTATACCCCTTAAGCGTTGCATGACCTGCAAACGAGGCTTTCAGCGACGCCACATCTTCAAGCAAAATATTTAGAGCAGTGTGTGTATTTGCCGCTAACAGGACAACGTCGCCGACTTTTAGAGACGAAAGGGCGCGCACCAAAATAGCAGTGGCAGTTGTGATAGTTTTGCCAGTTCCCGGAGGTCCGTGTATTAGCTGGATGCGAGCGTCAAGACCATCAACGCAAGCTTGCCTCTGTTTATAGTGCAGTGGCCCCCCCGGCAGACGCCAGGTCTTTAAAAGCTGGTTATACCCCGCTCTTGTCTTTGCCGCAAGCTTTGGCTGGCTTGGTATCAATGGCTTCAACGTGTCAAACCATCTGTCAATCGAACTGCAACCGCTCTCGAGAAGCGCGTCCTCAACTCTTGGTGCTACGAAATCAGACGGACTTTCATCTATTGTAGCGTGGCCATTAGTGAGTCTGTCAGAGCGGTAACCCGCACTCGGCAATCTATACCTATCGGAGCGCACAGTAATGATGCCCAAAACCGCCTGAAGCGAGGACCAATTCAGCGCTCGAATTACGCACGTCAAACCGTCGTTGCGAAGTTCAACTAATCGCTGCCCCTCAGTCGGATCTCCGCTATGAGGAGAGACTCGGACAAAATCGCCTTCAGCAAAGCTAGAGCTTGCAGCAAAAGGCCCAGGGTCTACGCCAAAATCCTTTAAAGTGATCTTGGCTACCAGCTCCTCTTGTTTTCGGTCTGCATTCCATCTGCTTGTAAGAATTTTAATTGGGATAGTATGCCCCGAAGATATTCTGTAGGCAGGAGGTATCAGATGCTCAGCAGTCCAATCACGGACTTTCACATTCGAGTCCAAGCGCAGGAAATCCACAGATGCCTGGCTTATGCTGTCTATTTCTAGTGAGAACTCCTTTATCTTGTTGAGATCCATGATCGGCTTTGATATCTCTCTATTCTTGCCACGCATCAACTCCTCTATCCATCTGAGAGCTTGAGTCCTAGCGGCGAGATATGATTCCAAGTAGTGTGGTTTTGATGCTTCATTGTAGCGTTTTATGGCGTTAGCCATCTTTGGGTCGTTCTGTTCCTCAGGCTCTGGAAGCGTTTTCCACACTGCGCGCCAATATGGGGCGGGCAGAGAGTCGTGAAATCGGCTCCGAATCTCGAAGCGATGCTTTTCACAAGTTAAGTCGTCAGCACCTGCCCAACCGTATCTAGTGTATGGACTATCTGCAGATTGTATTGGCAGTTCCTCTATCCCAAGCGTGGTTTTAAAATCGAAAAGGTCCTGCGTAAAGACACGCTCCAGATCTACATCTTGACCATTCACGCGCCGCCACCAATGGAAACGCCTGCCAAACCACGGTAGTGAGGTGGCAACAACGAGACCTCGAGCGGTCCATCCGAGAGCGTAGCGATTATTGACCTCCTCCCCGAGGCAGGAAAATATCAGCTGATCTAACCCCTCTCGACAACCTAACAGTTCATTCAGGTGACCTAACAGCACAGTGCTGGATCGAACACACGCTTCAACAAGGCGCGTCATCTCTGACCTAGACCAGACGTAAAAATGAATCGGGGCAGCGTCAACTTGCGCGACAGCAGTAATCGAATCAACTAGGGAGTGCAAGAAGTCTTCAATAAGCTCTCGTTCAGATTCAGTGTCCTGGTCATAAAGTCCTGTCCACGGCTTCTTCTTGTACCGGACTACTTGCTTGCTATACCTCTTGTTGAGGACTTCCACGCCGTTGTAATTTGCATCGCGCTCGCCATCCTGCCATCTCTCCTTTACACTTGAATCTGGCCTCCACCTGTTTTCAGATTGGACAAAAGCTGTGTGGATCGCCCCTCTGCTATTTGTAACGTGTGCTGCGAGCGCACCCACCCTATCCTCAACATAATCATAATCAACAGACAAGTAGATTCTGACTAGCCGATTACCGTCAATAGTGTGGTCCGGCAGCTGCCCGTAGCCAGAGAAGGGCAAAAAGGTAACCTTATAAGCAGGATTGTTAGGGTCTTCCCCTGGAAGAGTGGACCTGCGAATCAATGCTTTGACTTTGAGAGCTTCTAGGCTTTTTAAGAAGCCTTGCGTTCCCCTAATGTCACTAGCCTGCGTGCTTTCAAGATCAAGCCCTGCAAGCTGATCAATATCTGCCACACCACCTTCACGCAAATCCCTTGCAATCCCCGGCTGTGTGCCCAAAAGCTCTAAACGACGCTCTATTCCGCTGTTCGGGAGGCAGTAAACATCGAAGATACAAGTATCACACTTTTCGTTTAGTTGGTAATCCAGGCTAGAAATATCTCTTGAAGCTATACGTTTGAGCCGTCCGTCGCCTGCCAGCAAATAAGTGATATCCTCCATCAGCTGAGCTACGTCTTTCTGATCAAGCGGTTGTAAGTCCAAGATACTCTGCTTTTTGTTCGTGATTTCATCGATCCGAGCAACTAGGCAGTCGATATTTCTTCTGAATAGTGCTTTTCCGCCAACAGAGATTCGGCCCTTTTCGATCAGATCAGAAACCAGCAAGTAATAAAGCACAACTTGAATGCGATGATAAGTGCGATCTCGGCGACTAGCCTTACATTCCACAATCTTAAGCCTTGGAGTGCCGGTTTGGTCCCATAGAATGATCAGAAAATCCACTTCCCCTCGTAAGTGGAATGCCCCAAAGTTGCCGCCGACGCAAACGTTGCGGCTATAAGCGGGCTGCATAGAATCTAAATTGCTGAGACAAGCGACAAATTCTGCCCATTCAGTCCCTCGTTTACTACATCCAGAGGAGCTGGATTTGCCTGTAGGGTCCTTTTGAGGAGTCAGGTTAACAAAGCCTGCGTGCTCAAGCTCTTTTTCCCATTCATCCTCTTTCTCGCGGCCGGATTGCTGCAGAACTAGATCTAGCGGGTTAAACAGGCGGTTAAAAAAGGGTAACAATCTTGGCAATGCCATATCGTCAAGGTTCAGCTTAAAGCGACGCGCACAACAGTCGTGCCTTATGTACTCACCTATGTCGGTCACCCTAATATTTACGAGAGATTCCGGCAACGTATATCCTCCAAGCGCTTCTCAGCGCTTGTATAATTACTTTTTTCGCTATGCCAGTGAATTAGCCAAAAACATACGGCGGGGGTGATCCCTTAAATATTTTGCTTTAACTCCAACAACGTACTTGCAATCCATCATTTCTTCCGTTATTACCCTAATAGAGCCAAAAATCAACGATCTCTAGCGAGGGAATAAAGACTTTTGATTAGAGTTCGGATAATGAATCGTAGCCAACTATTGTCAGATAATCGGCTGCCAAATACACGGGAATTAGTTTTGTTCAGAGACGTACGGAGCACAAAACCCACAGTCAGGTATTTATTTGCGTCTTTAAACGCTGCAAATGCGGGATTTCTGAAGCAGCAGCCGTAATATTCTCCTTTCGAGTCGGACGTTTGAAACTCTTTCTTCACTTTAACGTCGCCATCGATAGGATACGGTCCAAACTGCTGTGATTCTAATTCACTAAGTTCAGTATAGGTCACTACAATCTGAATTAGCTCAGAAGTATTCTTGTCATAGAAATGCTCGCTTTTGCATACAGCTAGAGGTTCGTAAAACAGCTTCAGAGCTTGCAGGAAAGATGATTTTCCAACGTTATTTCTGCCGATAAGTGCCGTCAATCTTAGTAACGAAAGTTCTTGGTCAAGGATAGAGCGGAAGTTTTTCACGTGGGGTGTTTTTATTAGCATTTCCCCTCTCTACCGCTGCTTGATATCCAGATTCAAATTACACTCACAAAAGAATGCCTATTTAGCTTATGCTTTGTCATTCTTACATTGAAATAAGCAACATGGAATTCAGCAAAGGTAAATTGTCCATTTCCGCACATTTGTTGGCTGGTTTTTTTTCATTTTGGCGCGTTGCAAGAACAATTTGCCTAGACTTCGAAATCAAAGGGGGACCTACAGCTTGTCAACCAAAACAACGATGAAAACGAGTTCTATAGCCCTATATCGACGAAGAATTAACGATTAGGTCCTTTTTTATCTGAAATGGGGAGGTTTAGATGCGAGAATCGCAGCAACGAAATTGTCTCTCGTGAAACTACGACTCGCAAAACTATTTTAACAATTACCTCTCAATTTTTTAACAGAATTCTGCTGGCTGACGCTGTGACCATAGCGTATGACTAGTGCTTGCCCGGCGTTTATTCTGTCGTACTAGCGGATTATTCAAAGCTTTGAATCTGTCATTGCAAAAAGAGGTGCTCGCGATCAGAACACGACTCAGGTTTGTACATCTCAGCGACAGTCACTTAGGCTATCGACAATACGGACTAAAACAACGTCTGAAAGACTGGAGCCGAGCAACACAAGAAATTGTCAACTATGCTATCAAGAACGAGGTTGATTTTGTGCTGCATAGCGGCGACCTCTTTAACTCAAATTTGGTTGACCACACTACGCTCATCCACGCCATCAAAATATTGAATCCGCTGAAACAAGCCGGGATTCCATTTTTCGTGATAGATGGAAATCACGATAGGAGAAAAGGCACTCAGAGCGACACAGCCAATGACGTGCTCCAATTCCTGGAGCTTGTCGATTATCTAGGCCCAGAAGGGGACAATCTCGACCACGCGATCAGGCAAATCGGCGGCACATATATCATAGGGCTCGGGTATCACGGCATCTATCTACGGTCAAAAATTGAGAATTTCTTAGAACAAATGCCGGATGCACCTAATATTATATTGTTGCACGCTGCAGTCGAGCATCACGTTGCCGAGGGGCATCCGGATATTGCATTGTCAGAGCTTGAAATGCTCAGACCAAAAGCCGCGTATTTGGCGCTCGGACACGCTCACAACAAGTTTCAGATAAGTGACTGGATTTTCAACCCAGGTAGCCCAGAATACTATAGATTCACTGATCAAGACTACAAAAGGATCTTTTATGATGTGGTGTTAGAAGACGGGGTACTCGAGGCTTCAGAAGTCGAAGTTCGCAGCGCTCGTCGCATGTTTAATCTCAACGTCGAGCTCGCTAGTAACGATCAAGCAACCGAAAAGGCCCTAGAGTTGTTGGACGTAGAGAATAGGGACAATCAAATAACCGACTCTCTTATCAGGGTGGTGTTCGGCGGTCAAGCCCCTCCAAATCTGAGCTTGGCCGAGTCAAAAGCAGCAATTGAGGCCCGCTATTCACCGCTTTACTGTTCGCTAATAGATAATACTGTCAGTTATGAAGGCGCATTTTCCGAAGTCGAGAGTTCGATAGATGAACTCGAACTCAACATGTTTCAACACACTTTTTCCAGCTACGATAAGCAAGCACCTGAAGTAGCGGCGTTTGCCAGAAGCATCATGAGAGAGATACTCGATACTGGCCCTGCAAGTGCCGAAGACGCTGATGTGATAGCGCAGCACGCCTCTAGGTTTCGAAGAGATACCCTATGAAGATCGACAGCATTCGCCTCAGGAACATAAGGACATTCGTTGATTCTGGCGAAATACAGCTTGGCGACGGTACGATATCCATTTATGGGGAGAACGGCGCAGGAAAGAGTACCATTGTAGATTGTATAGGGCGAGCAGTATTTGGCTTCGATCCACAAGACATTAAGTCTGCTGTAATTGACTACAGGGGGACGAAATACAAACAAGGCGTCTTGGAGTATCTTCTTAGGAAAGGTGAGACTGACGGCTTGATTGAAGTCAAATTCTCCAGCAATGGAAAGGCGTTCCGCGTTGTAAACAGGCTATCTCGTGTGGCACCGCAAACCTGGGAGCTGTACATCGACAAAGCGAATTCCAGATTGTTCGGAAAGGAGGAGATCCACCAGCGAATCGTGGATGAGCTTGGCATTCCCAACGTCTACAATGATTCAGCCAGCGGTTTGTTTGCAAATGTCATTTGTGTTCAACAAGGCAAGGTCATCGATGAGTTCGAGTACAGCGCTCAAGCTCGGAAAGACCATTTTGACAGGGTGCTAGGGCTATATCGTTATAGACAAGCCTATGAAGATTCGAAGCACGTCAAGAACAACTTCAAAGAG
>Ga0187884_10002093_pt1 | contig 17216 bp, 15 predicted proteins | sample June2016WEW_20_4_FD_132983 | JGI IMG/M metagenome (GOLD analysis project Ga0187884, IMG submission 132983) | Peatland microbial communities from SPRUCE experiment site at the Marcell Experimental Forest, Minnesota, USA - June2016WEW_20_40 | ecosystem: Environmental > Terrestrial > Soil >...
CCGCCCAAGATCACCGACACCTACGCCGGCGACTTCAACGAAGTCAAGAACAACCTCAACGTCTGCATCGACGCCATCAGCCGGTTGGTAGGCGACGGCGTTGCACTGACGCAGTCGATGCTGGAAGGCAAGCTGGCGGCGCGGGCCGACGCGGCCAAGCACCAGGGCGATTTCCGCAAAGTGATCGAGGGCTTCAACTTGACGCTGGACAACGTCATCAAGCCGTTGAACATGTCGGCCGAATACATGGACCGGATTTCCAAGGGCGACATCCCGCCCAAGATCACCGACGCCTACAACGGCGACTTCAACGAGATCAAGAACAACCTGAACAACTGCATCGACGCCATCGCCGCGCTGGTGACTGAGACCGGTATGCTGATCAAGGCGTCGGCGGAAGGCAAACTGGCAACCCGCGGCGACGCCACCAAGCACCAGGGCGACTACCGCAAGATCGTCGAGGGCGTCAACGAGATGCTGGACGCCATCCTGCTGCCCATCGGCGAAGGCAATCGCGTTCTGGCGCTAATCCGTGGCGGAAACCTGCGAGAGAGAATCGAGATTGCCTGCAAGGGCGACCACGAGAAGATGAAACAGGCCGTCAATGGTGTGCATGACTGGCTGAAGGATCTGATTGCGTATATAACGAAAACCGCCAATGGCGACATGACGGCATCGATAGCCAAGGCTTCCGATCAAGACCAGATTCACGAGTGGCTGATGCTGTTGAAGAATAACATCAACGCGCTGGCGGCCGATGCTGCGATGCTAGCCAAGGCGGCCGCCGACGGCCGGGTCGGTGTGCGCGCCGAAGCCACCAAGCACCAGGGCGACTACCGCAAGATTGTCGAGGGCGTGAACCAGACGCTCGAGGCGATCGTCGAGCCGCTCAAGGTTATGGCGCAAAACGCGGCGACGCTGGCCTCTTCCTCCGAAGAACTGACGGCGGTCAGCCAGCAGATGGCGGGCAACGCCGAGGAAACCGCCACCCAGGCCAATGTGGTGTCGGCGGCCAGTGAGCAGGTCTCGAAGAATGTCGCCTCGGTCGCTTCAGCCTCCGAGCAGATGCAAGCATCCATCCGCGAAATCGCCAAGAACGCCAACGAATCGGCCCGGGTGGCCAAGAATGCCGTCAGCGTGGCGCATTCCACGAACGAGACCGTGAGGAAGCTGGGCGAGTCCAGCCAGGAGATCGGCAACGTGATCAAGGTGATTACTTCGATCGCGCAACAGACCAACCTGCTGGCCCTTAATGCCACCATTGAGGCCGCGCGCGCCGGCGAAGCGGGTAAGGGCTTCGCGGTGGTAGCGAACTAAGTCAAGGAACTCGCCAAGCAAACCGCCAAAGCCACCGAGGAGATCGGTCAGAAGATCGAGGCGATCCAGGGCGATACCAAGGGCTCCGTCAAGGCGATCGAGGAGATCGGCACCATTATCAACCAGATCAACGACATCTCCAACAGCATCGCCTCGGCGGTGGAAGAACAGACGGTGACCACCAATGAGATCGGCCGCAGCGTGACCGAAGCTGCCAAGGGGGTCGGCGACATCGCTAAGAACATCGGCGGCGTGGCCGTGGCGGCGAAGAACACCACACAGGGCGCCAACGACACGCAGAAGGCGTCGCAAGAGTTGAGCCAGATGGCGGCCCGTCTCCAGACGGTCACCTCGAAGTTTACGTTCTGACCGGATCCACGGATAGGGACGCGGTAAGGCGGCTGGCATTCCTCCGCCAGGCCGCGTCCCTCCGCTCACCCAACGAATACAGGTGAAATGATGGCCAAAGCGCTAGTTGTGGACGATTCCAGGGCCGTTCGCATGATCCTCGCCAAGACCTTGAAGGAACTTGGGTTCGAGGTTCGCGAGGCGGCCAACGGAAGGGAAGCCCTGGAGGTGATCGAAGCCGAGAAAACCGCGGTAACGCTGGTTCTCGCGGACTGGAACATGCCCGAAATCAATGGGCTGGATCTGCTCAAGCGGTTGCGCCAGAACCCGGAACTGTCTCGCCTGGTGGTAGTCATGGTCACCACCGAGACCGAACTGGACCAGATGGCAGTGGCCCTGGAGGCGGGCGCCAACGAGTACGTCATGAAGCCATTCACAAGAGAGATCCTCGTGGAGAAGCTCCAGCTTGTAGGGATCCATCCTTGAGGAGGCAGCAGGCATGGCTGCGCTGAACAAGCGATTGCTCCAACCCGGAGAGCGGATTCGCGTGCTGGTGGTGGACGACTCCGTGGTCATCCGGCGCCTCGTCACGCATGCCCTTGAGCAGAATCCCGAACTGGAGGTTGTGGGGGCGGCATCGAACGGCGCGATCGCACTGCAACGGATCCCGCAGTTCAATCCCGACGTCCTCACGTTGGATATCGAGATGCCGGAGATGGACGGCCTGGAAACGCTGCGGCGCGTCCGGCGCGAGTATCCCCAACTGCGCGTCATCATGTTCAGCACGCTCACCGAGCGCGGCGCGGCGGTGACTCTGGAGGCATTGACCCTCGGCGCCGACGACTACGTGGCCAAAGCTTCCAACGAAGGGTCGCTCGATCGCTCGATGGTGCGCCTGCGGGAAGAGCTGGTCCCCAAAATCAAGCAGTTCTTCCACATGGCGGCGCAAAGTCGCACCGCAACCCTCCCGGAGCCGGCTCGCGTCCCGGCGGCCCAGCCGGCCTGGCAGCGTCCGCCAGTCTGGCAGAGTACCAAGGTGCGGCCCAAAGTGGTGGTGATCGGAGTCTCCACCGGAGGGCCGACCGCGCTGGGCGCCATCCTGCCCGAGTTGCCGTCCGGCCTCCCATTGCCGGTCCTGGTGGTGCAGCACATGCCGCCTCTCTTCACCCGGTTGCTCGCCGAGCGCCTTCACTCCGCCTGCCGGCTGCCAGTGGAAGAAGCGGTCCAGGGCAACCCGGTGGAAGCGGGCAAGATTCTGATTGCGCCCGGAGACTTTCATTTGAAGGTGGCCTCCAATGGCGGTGGAGTGCGCGTCTTGCTGGATCAGTCGCCGCCGCAGAACTCCTGCCGTCCCGCCGTCGACGCGCTGTTTACTTCCATCGGGGAGGTATATGGCGGCGCAGTCATCGCCGCAATCCTGACCGGCATGGGGCAGGATGGGTTGCACGGCGCGGAGATTCTCAAGGCGCAGGGAGCCAGCGTCCTGGCGCAGGATGAGGCTTCGAGTGTCGTTTGGGGAATGCCCGGCGCGGTGGTGAATGCGGGCCTCGCCGACCGCGTGCTGCCCCTCGATCAAGTCGTGCCGGAGATCCTGCGCATGGCCGGCCGAACGTAAAGGGGAACTGGATGCCTAGCCAAACACCCGTCGCGGAGATCCACTCGGAGAACTACCGGTTCCTTCAGGAGCATGTCTATTCCCAAGCGGGCATCGTGCTCGAGGAGGACAAGCATTACCTGTTCGAAAGCCGCCTCACGCCCATCGTCAGGCAACTCGGCCTCGGCTCGATCAACGACTTGTGCGCGCTCATCCAGGCCACTCGTGAGTCGGAGGTCGGCCGCCGGGTCGTTGAGGCCATGACCACCAACGAAACCTATTTCTTCCGCGATCCCGCCCATTATGAGGCCATCCGGACTGTCTTGTTGCCCCGGCTGAAGGAAAGCCGGCGGGACACCCGGAAACTGCGGTTCTGGTCGGCTGCCGCATCCACCGGGCAGGAAGCCTACAGCCTGGCCATGCTTCTCTTAGACGGCGCGCTGAGTGACTGGAACATTCAAATCCTGGGCACCGACTTTTCTTTGCAGGTCTTGGAACGCGCCCGGTCCGGCAAGTATCAGCAGATTGAGGTGAACCGGGGTTTGCCGGCGGCCCTCCTGGTGAAATATTTCCACCGTTCCGGCGTGGACTGGCAACTGAGCGAGCAGGTGCGCCAGATGGCCCGTTTCGAGACGATGGACCTGCGCAAGAGCATGCGCGCCCTCGGGCCTTTCGACCTGGTGTTCTGCCGCAATGTCCTGATCTACTTCGACGCCGGGACCAGGAAGGAAATCCTGAAGGAACTCCATGGCACGCTGTTTCGAGGCGGTTGGCTGTTGCTGGGCGGCGCCGAGACGGCGTTCGGCGTCGAGGAGTGGTTTGAAAGACAGACCGTGGGAGGCGCGACCGTCTACGTCGCCCGCTGAGAGGAAACTGATGCCCACCGAATTCAGCACGGAGACACTGACGAGCGCACTGGCGCAAATCGTGGAGTCCGTATTCGAGACCATGATGAGCCTGGAAGTGGCCGAATGTGGGACCCCATGGTTCCCCAGCGGGGATCGGTTGACATCCGCTCTCCACCTGGCCGGCGATTGGAACGGTGCGGTGCTGCTGGAGTGCGACCGGCGCCAGGCTTGCCGCTTCGCAGGCCGCTTCCTCTCCATGGATCCGCCCGGCACCGTGGACGACGTCGTGCGCGACGTGCTCGGCGAACTGGCCAACATGATCGGCGGCAACCTGAAGTGTGTGTTGACGCCGGGGATCCGGCTTTCCATGCCCTCCATAGTGGATGGCAGCGACTACCGCCTGCGCGTCTGCGGCGCCGAGGTCCGGGAGCGGCTTGCCTTTCAATGCGCCGAGGGCCCCTTTTGGATCACCATCCTGACCAGGCGATCCTGAAAGCCGAGACCCCTCTTCACATCGCCCTCCGTGCAGCCGAGGATACCCCGCAAAACTCTCCGTCAGCGGGCGGGCCGGCGGCACCGCCTGCCCTACCAACCAGTGCCTCTTAGATCACTGGCCATGCAGCCTCCCAAACTCCGCGGGCTATCATGGTTGAACAGTGGCTCGACCATCCAGAAGAAACCGCCATCCCGATTCATCGCGCAACATCCCGCCTCCGCCCGTTGCGGAGCCTCCGCAATCCTCCGCCCGCCTGCGGCCTTACATGCGTCATGCGCTCCTGCTGGCGGCCCTGTGGACGATGGCGCTTTTGGCCTACTCCAATTCTTTTACCGCGGCTCTGACCTTCGATTCCAACCGAGTTGTCCTGCAAGACACCCGCATCCGGGCCGTCACACCCGAAAACAGCCACCTGATCTGGACCCAGGACTATTGGTATCCCACCTTGGCTGGCGGCCTCTTTCGTCCGCTCACCACCTTGTCCTACCAGTGGAACTATGCCGTGCTCGGCAATGGCCCCCACCCCGCCGGCTACCACTGGATCAATCTCCTTTTGCATCTCGTCAACATCGCGCTCGTGTACCTGGCGGGCCTGCTCATCTTCGAAGCTCCTTGGCCGGCGTTCGCCATGGCGGCCCTCTGGGCTCTTCATCCGCTCCTCACCGAATCCGTCACCAACGTGGTCGGCCGCGCCGACCTGCTGGCAGCCTTCGGCGTGCTGGCGGGCCTCCTTTGCTCGACGCGCAGCGTAGCCGCAACCGGATGGCGCCAAGCCGCTTGGCTGGCGCTAGCGGCGGCGTCGAGCGCCGTCGGGATCTTCTCCAAGGAGAGCGCCATCGTCGTGCTGGCTGTGGTGCCGATCTACGACCTGGCCTTTGGACGCGTCACCACGTGGCGCTCGCGACTGCCCGGCTATGCCGCCCTGAGCCTGCCGGTTCTCGTCTATTTGCCAATGCGCAGCCATGTCATGGCGAATCTGCCTTCGGTGGTGACTTCCTTCGGCGATAACCCGCTGGTCGGCGCCGGCTTCTGGACGGCCCGTCTCACCGCCGTCAAAGTGATCGGCAAATACTTGTGGCTGCTGGTTTGGCCGGCGCATCTCTCGGCCGACTATTCCTACAACCAGGTGCCTCTCTTCCGCTGGCGCTTCGACAACCTGGAAGATGCGAAAACGCTTTTCGCCATGGCGATGTGTATCGCCGCAGCCGCTGCCGCGGTGGTGGCCTGGTGCCGCGCGAAACCGCTCTTTTTTTTCATCGCTTTCTTTTTTGCCGCGCTATCGCCCACAGCCAACCTGGTCATTCTGATCGGCACCATCATGGCGGAGCGGTTCCTATACCTGCCGTCCATCGGATTCGCCGGTTGCCTCGTATGGTTGGTGGTCGAAGCCTGCAGGCGATGGCCTACCATGCGGAGGACGGCTCCGGCCATACTGGCCCTAGCCTCGCTGGCACTGGCTGCCCGAACCTTCGCGCGCAACTCCGATTGGCGCGACGAACAGAGCCTCTGGTCCAGTTCCGTGAAGGCCTGCCCCGCGAGTTACAAGGCCCACGCGGACCTCGCGCTGGCGACCATGTCTTTACCAAACGGAACTGGACTGGATATCGCGCAAACCCAGTTGGAACGCGCCATCGCGATTCTCGGGCCGCTCCCCGACCATTTGAACCCAACGTCGGTTTGGGCCAGCGCCGGATTCTTCTATCGCCTCAAAGGAGATATGCTCGCACAAAGCGACGGATCCAAGCCGGGATACGACCCTCACAGCAACCCCTGGTATCGAAAATCGCTCGAGGTCTTCTTGCGCGGAAAACGAATCGACGAGGCCTGGAACCTTGCCATGAAGCAGCGGAATCTGCGGGACGGCAAGCCCACCATTGATTTCGGATGGCCGCCGCTGTATCTGGGACTGGGCCGGCTCTACCAGCGACTGCAGGAACCGCACCAGGCACTGGAAGCGTTACAGTACGGTCTCACGATTCGAGTGCAGCCCGAGTTCTTTGAAGAAATCTACACCACATGGCGCGCCCTGGGAGACCCCGAGAAGGCTGTGAAAGCGTTAATGGAGGGCCTGGCCGTAGATCCCACACAGACCCAGTTGGCGTCCCTCATCGTGCAGTTTTATCGCGAGACTGCTCCCATGAGTTGCGCCCTGACCTCCGCCGGCGGATCCGTGAGCCTGAACCTGGGCTGCCCGCTGGTGCATGACCACCTGTGTGGAGCGTCGCAACACCTGGTGGAGAGATACCGGCAACCCGGCCACAAGGCCGAGGCCGACGCCATCATCGCAAGCGCCGTCCGGACCTTGGGCTGTCCCGCTGAAATGTTCAAATAGGCGGTACTTTTCTAAATCGGGGCTGCTCAATTCCTCAATAGCAGGCCGATTCTCGCTCTCATTTCGCCCTGCGCCTGCCGCGCTACTTCTTCTTGCTGACCACGGGCTTCGGGCTGTTGCGGATGGCCTCGCGGATGAAATCGACTTCCTCTTGCCGGTAGGGAGTGCCGTTGCTGCGGAAAATGTCCTGAAACCACACGGCCGGCTGCCGGTCGATGTAAGGCGCCTGCCAGGAATCCCACGGCAGGAACATCTGCCTTTTCCCCGAAACCAGGCTCGCGGTCAGCGCCGCAACACTATATTTCTGCGCGATGGGGAGAATTCGCTCGATGGTGCTGCCCTGGCTGCGCGCCAGAAACCCGGTGCACAGCACCGGCCGCCCATACGCCTGCAGCCACTTGACGCGCTTCTCGAATTCCTGCGGCCCCTGGTAGTTCTGGAAGGAGATGATGTCGGAGCGATCGATCTGGATTTTCTCCGCCGGGCCCAGCTTGTCGGCACTCGACCAGTCGCCCTTCCACACGCCGCTTGTGATCGGCTGCGTGGGCAAGGCGGCGCGGGCATAATCGAAAAGCTTCGGCAGCAGCGCCAGCACCTTTTCGTTCTTATTGACCGGCTCGGATGCCCCGAACGTGCCAGGATTCAGATTGTCGGGCTCGTTCCACAGGTCCCACGCCAGAATGCGCCTATCGATCGAAAACGCAGCGATGACTTCCTTGACATAAGAGAGCAGGCGCTCCGTCTGGGCCCCGTCGGTCAGGCCCCTGGCTCCCGGGCTCTGCGCCCATAATGAATCGCGCACGCCTGGCTTTGGGTTCCGCTGCGCTCCGGCTTCGGGAAACGGATCTCCGGAGGAATCGAACAACACGAAGATCACGCGCATCTTGTGCTCGTCGGCCAGTTTGAGCAGCTTGTCCATGCGCCTCTTCAGCCCTCCCGAATCGTTCTTAAACAGCAGGTCGTGGAGGAAGACGCGCATCGTGTTCATCCCCAGGTCCTCCGCCCACTTGAATTCCATGTCGATGCGGTCCGCGTCGAAATACTGCTGTTGCCACATGTCGAACTGGTTCACCGTGTTGCTCTGAATGTAATTGCTGCCTACCAGCCAGGGCTGGCGCGCGTACCATTCGTTGGCCTCACCGGGCGTCCATTGGTGGCTCTGGGCCAGGGCGGCTGAGGTAAAAAGGACAAGGCCTGGAAGAAATAGTCTATTCATTTTCCCGAAGCAATTCGCGAGAAGGCTTGGCCCGAAGATAACGCGTTACAGGCGCAAACGTCAAGAGCGTCCCGGACCGGCAACCCGGCGATGTTATCCTGAAAGCACCACACCATTTTAACTGGACGTACGCTCCGAAAGTCGGTTTCATCCGTGAAAGTCGGTTTTATCAGTCTGGGTTGCCCCAAGAATCTCGTCGACAGCGAAGTCATGATGGGCCAACTTGTCGCCCGAGGCCACCAGTTGACGCATCAGCCCGACCAGGCCGACGTCCTGGTGGTCAACACCTGCAGTTTCATCGACCCCGCCAAGAAGGAATCGGTCGACACCATCCTCGAAATGGCCGAATACAAGAAGATTGGCCGTGCCCGCAAGCTGGTCGTCGCCGGTTGCCTGGTGGAGCGCTACCGCGGCGATATCCGCCGCGACATGCCCGAGGTGGATGCCCTCATCGGCACCAATGAGCTCGAGAGCATCGTCGCGATCTGCGAAGGCCTGGAGGCCCCCACCGGCCCTTCCGAGCCATACCTCTATCACCACCTCACGCCGCGCGTGCTGGCCACGCCCCCGCATTTCGCCTACCTCAAGATCGCCGAAGGCTGCGACCACCCCTGTACCTTCTGCGTGATCCCGCAGTACCGCGGCAATTTCCGCAGCCGCCGCTTCGAATCGGTGGTCTCCGAGGCCACCCGCCTGTTCCAGCAGGGCGTGCGCGAGATCAACCTCATCGGGCAGGACACCACCTGCTACGGCGAAGATCTGGGGCTCTCCGACGGCCTGCCGCAACTGCTGGCGCGCCTGGCCGAAATTGAAACGCCGCACGAAAAATGGATCCGCTTTCTCTACGCCTATCCCAATAAGGTGACCCAGCGCCTGCTCGACACCATCGCGGCGCACCGCCCCCTCACCAAGTACATCGATATGCCGCTGCAGCACTCCAGCGCCCGCATTCTCAAGCGCATGAAGCGCGGCTCCTCCGGCAGTCTCTTCCTGAAACTCCTCGAACGCATCCGCCGCACCATCCCCGGCGTGGCCATCCGTACCAGCATGATCGTGGGCTTCCCCGGCGAGACGGCCGAAGATTTCGACGAGCTTTGCCAGTTCGTCGAGGCCGCCCGGTTCGACAACCTGGGCGTCTTCGCCTATTCCGACGAAGATACCAGCTCCAGCTACGCTCTCGATCGCAAGGTGGACGGCCGCACCATCCACAATCGCCGCCGCCGCCTGATGGCCATTCAACGCAAGATCTCCCGCAGCCGCAACCGCGCCCTGGTGGGCGCCGCGGTACCCGTCCTCATCGAGGGGCCGTCGGAGGAGACCGACCTGCTGTGGCAGGGCCGCATGCCCACGCAGGCCCCCGAGATCGACGGCGTAACGCTGATGAACGATTTCGAAGGCGATGAACCGCGCGCGGGAGAAATCCGCCTCCTGCGGATCACCGAAGCGCACGATTACGATGTCGTCGGGACGCTGCTTCCCTCGACCGAGCCGGCTCCCCGGATGCTGCCGCCAATGGTCCAAATCGGCGTATGAATTGTCCCATCTGCAAGAAGGAAGTCAACCTCGGCGACCCGGACTTCCCGTTCTGCGGCCCGCGCTGCCGCATCATCGACCTGGGCAACTGGGCGACCGGGAAATACGCAATCCCCGCCGAGCGGCCGGAGCCGGAACAGTCGGAGCCGGAAGATGAGTAGCTCAAGAGGTGGGACAGACGATCGGTTTTTGTCGTCTGTCACCGTGAGTGGCCCACGCCCGCCCCTGACCCCGGCCACCCTTCTGTCCACCTGGTTCGGGTGCGGCTACAGCCCCAAGGCTCCCGGCACGGCCGGGTCGCTGGCTGCGTTGGCGATCGCCATCGCGCTCCACCATTACCTGGGTTTCACACCCCTACACTTCCTGCTGCTGGCCGCCATTCTCTTCCCACCGGCCGTGTGGGCCGCCGGGGTAACCGCCCGCGCCTGCGGCCTCAAAGACCCGCAATTCGTCGTGGTGGATGAAGTCATTGGCCAATGGATCGCGCTGGCCGGCGCGGCTTCCCTCAACTGGAAGAGCTTTCTGGCGGCCTTCGCGCTGTTTCGCCTCTTCGATATCTGGAAGCCGCCGCCGGTGCGCCAACTGGAATCTCTGCCCGGCGGATGGGGCATCAACCTCGACGACGTGATGGCCGGCGTTTACGCGGCGCTTGTGTTATGGGCAGCCGCACGTTTTAATCTATATTGAGACTGCGCAAAACGGGGACTGCTGCCAATTCCCGCTTTTGGAATTGCATAGCTCTGCCCGGTTTGCCCTATATTGAGATTGAGGATGACATTGCGGAAACAACCCGAAGCCCGTCCCCTGATCGCTCAAGTCAGCCCGGCGGCGGCCATCGCGGGCGGCGAATTGCAGATCCGCGGCAAAGGGTTTGCCCAAGCCCAGCGGCCGCGCGTCACCATTGGCGATGTGGGAGCCACGGTAGTGATCGGTTCCGATTCCTTCGTCATCGCCCGAGTGCCGGAAGGCGCCTTCGCCGGCGGCCTGATCGTTGAAAACGGCGCGCATTCCAGTGAATCCTGGGCCTGCGATATCGGCGTTCTCATCGCCGAAAGCCTGCACCCGGTCTCCAACCCCGCCGTCGATTCCTTCGGCAATATCTACACCACCTTCAGCGGCTCCCGCGGCCAGAAGGTGGCCGTCGCGGTCTATAAGATCGATCTCAACCTGAACACCAAGCCGTTCCTCAATGAACTCATGAATGCCACCGGCCTGGCCTTTGACGCCGCCGGCATGCTTTACGTCAGCAGCCGCTACGACGGCATGGTCTATCAGGTCACGCCCACCGGCAACATGTCCGTATTCGTGGAAGGCATGGGGGTCGCCACCGGCCTGGCCTTCGACGGCCAGCAGAACCTCTACGTCGGCGACCGCGCCGGAACCATCTTCAAGATCAGTCCCGACCGCCAGATCTTCGTCTTCGCCACCCTCGAGCAATCCATGGCGGCCTACCACCTGGCCTTCGGCCCCGACCGCTACCTCTACGTCACCGGCCCCACCACTTCGAGCTACGATTGCGTCTACCGCATCTCCGACCAAGGCGAGGTGGACGTTTTCTACCGCGGCCTCGGCCGCCCGCAAGGAATGGCCTTCGACGACCAGGGCCGTCTCTACGTCGCCGCTTCTCTCGCCGGCCGCAAAGGCGTGGTCCGCATCCGACCCGATCGCCAGGCCGAGCTTTTCCTCTCCGGCCCCGGTATCGTGGGCTTAGCCTTCACGCCTTCGCGCTCCATGATCGTCGCCACCACCAACGCGCTCTATCGCGTGGACGTCGGGATTAAGGGCCGGCCCCTCGTCTGACGAACGCTCTGATGGACGCCGAAATCATCGCAGTCGGTTCGGAAATGTTGACCGCCGAACGAGTCGACACAAACTCCCTCTACCTCACCGGCGAGTTGAACAATCTCGGCGTCGAAGTGGTCTTCAAGTGCGTCATCGGCGACCATCGCGACCGCCTGGCCGATGCCGTCCAGCGCGCCTTAGGCCGCTCGGCCATCGTCATTCTCTCCGGCGGCCTCGGCCCTACCGAAGACGACGTCACGCGCGAAGCGGTTGCCCAGGCGCTCGGCCGCCAGTTGATCTTCCGTCCGGCCATCTCCGCCGCTCTCGAGCGGCGCTTCGCCCGCGCCAAACGAAAAATGTCGGAGCTCAACAAGCGCCAGGCTTTCGTTATGGAAGGCGCCGAGGTCTTGCTCAACGACCGCGGCACGGCTCCCGGCCAATGGGTCCAGGCTTCCGGTTCCGTCGCCATCCTGCTGCCCGGCCCGCCTCACGAATTGAAATCCATGTTCGAGCGCGAATGCCTGCCTCGCCTGGCGCGGCTGGTTCCGCGCCAGGCGATCCGCACCGCGTTCCTGCGCGTCACCGGAATGCCCGAATCGGACCTCGACGCGCTCATTTCCCCGGTCTACAAGAAATACCAGAATCCAGTCACCACCATCCTGGCCGCCAATGGCGATTTGCAGGTCCACTTGCGCGCCCGCTGCTCCACCGGGACCGAAGCCGACAGCCTGCTGGCCGCGGTGACCGCGCCCATCGCAGCGCTGCTCGGCGACCGCCTCTACTCGCGCACGGGCGACCCCCTCGAAGTGGTGGTTGGCAATCTCCTGCGCAGCCAGCAGGCCACCGTTGCCGTGGCCGAAAGCTGCACCGGCGGTATGCTCGGCGCGCGCTTCACCTCGACGCCCGGTAGTTCCGATTACTTCCTCGGCGGCTTCATCACGTATTCCGACGCGCTCAAAACGGACCTGCTCGGCGTCAGCCCCGCCACGCTCAAAGAATTCGGCGCCGTCAGCCCGGAGACCGCCGAAGCCATGGCTCTAGGTGCGCGCAGCCGCACCCGCTCCACCTACGCATTAGCCGTCACCGGCATCGCCGGCCCCGCCGGCGGCACCGCGCAGAAGCCCGTCGGCCTGGTTTACGTAGCCGTGGCCGACGCCGCCCGCACCCTGGTCGTCAACCGCCAATTCCTGGGCGACCGCCAGCGCATCCGCGTCTTCACCACGCAAATGGCGCTGGACCTGCTAAGACGACGGATCGCCGGGCTGGCGTAAGTTATTACGAGTCGTCTGAATCTTCTGCCGCTGCAAAGATTTCATCGCTCTCGATAGCGGATTGGGGAAAGGCTTACCTTCTCAGTTCCTCGTTCCCGATGTCCCACATGGCTTCTAGGTCGCGCTGGCTGTACGCCCGGAAGGCGATCAAGGTGTTTGTGGCTTCGATGCCCGGTATCTTCTGGACTCGCACCGCCACTAGATCGGCCAGTTCTTCGTGATCGCGCACACGCGCTATGGCGACCAGGTCATACGACCCGGCGACGGAATAGGCCTCCGTAATGCCTGGCAGGTCGATCAGTGCCTGGGCGACCTCCGGCGTGCGTCCTTGCGTTGTGTTTATCAGAACTATCGCCGTTACCATAATCCTCCGTTTCATTCATACGGGCGCGGTGTCGCTCTTGCCCATGCCGCATGGATTTCGTAAGGGTCCAGCCGAATCCACACGCCCGAGACACCGTGTGTTGCCCTGATTCTATCAAACCGAGCACCGCGCTCTGTATTCGGGACTGCCGGCGGCAGAGCTAACGCCGAAAGAAACTTGTGCGAGAGCTGTCAAGCTGAGTCTTCTTAACTGATGCTTGTCTGACTGACCAGGGCTCACCTGGCCCGCGCCAGAACCACGGTCACGTCATCCGGTTGCTCGGCATCGCCGATCCAATCCGCCACCGAGCCTGTGATCGCATCGCCGATGCGCGAGAGCGCCTCGTGGCGATGCTCCTGGATCAGCTCGATCAGGCGTTCCTCGCCGAATTCGCCGGATTCGTTCTCCGGTTCGGTGACGCCGTCCGTGAATGCGACCAGGATATCGCCCGGTTGCATCGCGATCGTGGATTCGTCATAGGTCGAACCATCAAACAGACCGACGACCGTGCCGGAGGTTTCGAAGCGGGAAACCACGCCATCTCCCCTCAGCATAATTGGTGGCAGGTGGCCGGCATTGCAATACGTCAACTCGCGCGCTGCCGCGTCATAGCAGCCCAGGAACATGGTGGCGTATTTCGCCGCCGGGGTGCTGCGAAAAAGCTGATAGTTCAAGGTGGTCATCAACATGGCCGGAGTGAGTTGCGATTGGGTGATGCCGTCTCCCCGGTAGTACATGCGGGGATCGCCATGGGAGAATCCGCCGGCTCCCAACTTGACCGGCGTCAATACCATGTCCGGCTCCAGCGAATACGCGCGGACGAAGGCATGCACGGTGGCCATCAACAGAGCAGCCGAAATTCCTTTTCCGCTGATATCGCCCACCGCCACCACCAGCCTGTCGGTGCCGAGCGGAATGAAGTCGTAGTAGTCGCCGCTTACCGACCGCGCCGGACGGCAGACGCCATAGACCTCCAATGAGCTGAGATCCGGGAACTCGTGGGGGAAGAGCGAGTCCTGCACTTCGCGCCCGATGGCCAGTTCGCTCTCCAGCCGCTGCTTCTCTTTCTGCTCGGCAACCAGCTTGCCCAGCGATTCAGTCATGGAGTTGAACGACTGTTCCAGCGCCGCCATCTGGTCGCGGCTGCGCACCTGGATGCGATGCGTGAGGTCGCCACGATTTACATGCTCCGTGGCGCTATACAGCTCCGCCACGGACAGTGTCATGCTGCGAGACAGCCGCATGCCGATGTAGAGCGCCACCAGCTCAATCAGTCCGAAGAAAATCGCGATGCCGATCAATCCATACCGCAAGAGTCTCGCCTTGTCGCCCAGCGTGGCGAACAACGCGGCGTAAAGCATCGACGGCCGGGTGATGACACCAATCGCGCCGGTTTGCGATGTCCCGGTCTCCCAGTCGACTGCACTGAACAGCGTGTAAGAGCGAAATGCCGGGTCGAACCGGTTGGCAGGCGGCGGAACGCGCCCGGCTTCCACGCGCTGGCGTGCGGTTGGACTGGCTTCTGCCGGCGGCGGGATTTGAAACCCTTCTTCCCGATCGGGTGGAAACAAAGTCACCAGGCCCAGGCGTGCAGTGGCCGGCTGCAGCAGTTCCGGCGTGACGGGAACATTGGAGATCACGGCGAGTCCCGGGCCACGCTCATCATAGCGCTTCACCGCGCGCAGATGCAGGCTGTTCCCATCAATCACGAAACCGCTGAAATTCCCTTTGATCGCATCCGGCACTTTAGCGGGGCGAGCCTCGAGGAGCGCACCTCCCGTCGAGAGTATGAAACCCTTTTCGCCTCGCCACACGGTGACGGTCCTCTGCGGGAAATCCTCGCCCGAAACCGTGCTAAGCTGCCCGGCCATCTGTTCGTTTAGTTTGCCGGAGCGCTCCAGGTTCCTCAATTGCGCTGCCAGGGCATCGTTCGCCGCTTCCAAATGCTGCAACGCCGACTGCAAACTCGAGATCGCGATATAGGTGGCAAATTGCCCGGCAAACAGATAGCTGCCGACACCAGCCATCATCAGCAGCAGCACGATGGGGATGACACCGATGAAGATATAGGTGACCATCAGCCGATGGCGTAGCCGCCACATGAGACGCCGCCCGGCCCAACGGAAGGTAAGCCACAAGGCACAGAATGCGAAAACCACCGTAACGAACGTCGCCCAGCCACTCAGCTTCGATCCTGACGCAGAACCGGTAATCCAGCGCAGAGCGATCATGAGGACGCTCAATCCGCCCAACCCCAGAGTGGCGCGGCCCAACTTGGTGTTTGGGCGGAGCGTCCGCATCGCGCCAGCCCTGACCGCGCTGAACTCCGGAAGCCTGATCATAATAAAGTAACCGGAACTTCCACTGTACACCGCTCAATCAATCTCGCCTTGTGTGCTTCCAAACCGGGTTGCGCGCACAAGAGTGGATGCCGGCGGAATGTGGGGCCAGGCTTTCAGCCTGCCGCCGGCTTTTAGCCGGCGTTCTTCGCGATTGTCGCGAGACGTCGGGCAGAAGCCCGGCGTCAGGCGGCCGGTTTCCGGAAAACCCAGGTTCCGACCGTCCCGGCGAGGACGGCATACACAGCGCCCCGCTGCCGCAGATTCAGAAACAGGCAGGGGGCCGATGGAATTCTCCACGCCCCCTTCTGATAAGATGGAGATTCCGGTTGATTGAGGGGATGCTGTTGAGGCAATCAGCCGAATGTTGTTGTTCCCGCCAACGATGCGGTCAGCAAGGCCGCCGCTGAACTTCCAGACAGCTTCCTGTTCCATTGTGGAACCGTCCCGTGCAGGGGACGGTAGGGAATTTGGGGGAATTTATGAAAAAACAAACGATGCTGGTTTTGTTGGTCGCTTTGGGCGGTACGGGCGTCTTGGCGCACGGCCAGGCAGGCGCTGGCAAGCCATACGATGCGCGGGATCCATTTGTATGCAAGTCGAAGAAGGATCCCGCGAAAGGCGCGCCTTCGCCCAGCCAGGTGAAAGACTATATTCGATGCGCCAATGAAGGAATTACGGCGGGGCTTTTGCTGGTTGAAAACGTGCAGGTTGAAATCGGCAAATCGCGGCCGTATTCAAGCGGGTCCGACTCGGGCGGCGGAGAGATCGATCCCTCGCAGCCGGTGTACCCGGTTCGTGGCACCTGGGATTACTATACGTGCTGGATTCCCCACCCCGGGAGTACAGTGTACCCCGTCTACAACGGGGACAAAGGCAAGAACTGTAACGTGAATAAGGCGGCTGCTATTGCTGGCGCCTGTTACAAAACATCTTTCGGTGACTGGAGCTGCCGTGTGAGGCCTACCAACTTTTCCTCGACCGTGACAGCAAACCTGCCTCCCCCGAAATGAGAGGATACGACGTTGGGATGGGCTGCACCTCACCGCCGAAGCATTAGCCCGCTTTTCTCACCAGGTTTCGTCGCGAGGCGCGGGAGAAGGCCGCCATCATCGAGATGGTCACGAGGCGCGAGCCCATCAGCGCGCGCAGGCATACTTGAACAGTATGTCGAGCATGGTGAGCAAGCGCAACGAAGTAGACACGGCCTTATCGCGCGCCGCAGCGGAAAGCTGGTGAGAAATGCGGGTCAATCGCGGTGTGGGCGCACTGGGACGCTCTGAAGTGGAAACTTGTATCAATATGATCTGTTCGGCGACAGGCGCATATTCAGCTCCCGATCGAGTTTTCACAGAACAGAAAACTCGCGCGCAGGCGCTTTGAACTAGTTCTCTGACCGGCTGGTTTGGTGCGTTTGCGCAATCCATCGCTCACGCCGGTGGCCCCGCTGCGAGCCGCGACCGTGAGAAGCCGTAAAAATAATACCCCCGGCCGGAACATTTCTTTTTAAAATGTTTTCATGGCCGACCCCCCTCAGAACGCGACGTGGGCACCACGCGCGCGAAAGAGTTTACATCCGCGTTCAGGTTGCGATGCCCAAATGGCTCCAGCACTTGCCGCTGCACCAACTCGTCCAACCGCTTCGTGTCTATAGCCCGGCCGGAAGCGTCGAGCGGTCCCCGCGCGCTCACTTCCACCTCGTAGTTGTGGCCGTGCCCATAGGGATTGTTGCACTTCCCGTAGAGCCGCTGGTTCTCATCGTCGCTCAACCGCGCG
>Ga0187884_10002095_pt1 | contig 17205 bp, 16 predicted proteins | sample June2016WEW_20_4_FD_132983 | JGI IMG/M metagenome (GOLD analysis project Ga0187884, IMG submission 132983) | Peatland microbial communities from SPRUCE experiment site at the Marcell Experimental Forest, Minnesota, USA - June2016WEW_20_40 | ecosystem: Environmental > Terrestrial > Soil >...
TAGGCGCGGTTTCATGCAGCGATTTAAGTTCCTCAAGCACGTCGCGCCGAATCTTATTTTTTATTTCTGTGTCCTCGGCGGGCGTTCGGGTGCAAGGCCCTCGGGTCTGCGCCCACACGTCGAAGCGTTTGAGGGTCTCGAAGGCGAGTTCACGCCAATAGTATCGCGCAATTTTTGAGGTGCGGCCGGGGCTCGCCGACTTCGGATGCGGCGTCAGCGGCAGGCCACGACATTCTTCGCACACCTTTGGTTGAAATCCTGCCGTGACCCGAACTTGTCGCTTTGTGTCCAGCTCGACGCCGAACTCAAGCTGGAGCGCTAGGAATTTTCGTCCGACACTCTCGTCGCAGGCGCACATCATGACAGCGCCGCAGCTTTCGCACCGGTATTTTCGGATCAGTTCGAATTCATTAAGGCAGCGAACGGTTGAATGCAGACACGTGCTCATTGTTCAGTACTCGTGCCGAGCCGTTCGGAATGCGCTTGATGCTTGGTTGAGGAGATCGCCACGATGACGCGCCGCTCGATAGTGAGCACACCAGACTTGCGCGGCAGAGGCGCTGGTTCTGCGCAAGCCAGTCGGTTGCGTAGGTCTCGGCGAAATTTTCGGCACCGGGCCGATGCCCGAGGCATCATAAACGACCGGGCGACCTTCAAAGATCGCGCGGTGCCCCGAAAAGTAGTGTTAGCCTTCACCGATTTTCTGCCTCCGGCCCAACGGTCTCTGCGATTTGTCCCGCTGCGGCTGCGTTGCGCTCGTAGGCTTCGAGCTCATCGATCTTCCAGAACCGCAGCCGGCCGAAGTATTTCGGGCGCGGAAAGTTGCGATCGTTCTTCAGTTTACGCTCAAGCCACATGTGGCTCACGCCGCCATAGCGGTCGCACACTTGCGGTGCCGAAATGTAGGTCGCGCCGGGCGGCACCGGTGTCGATCTGCGGTTGGTTGTCATGAGTGGGCTCCTGTTAATGCCTTAAAGGAACCCCTCTCGTAGTCTCCCGCGAGGATATGTAACCTACAACAATTAAGCCCAGTTTCTGTGCGCTACGTTCGGCTCAGGCCTACTTTTATTCGCCCGGTCCTCAACAGGTCGCGGATTTTTTCCTCGCGGATCTTGCCCTTCGCGACACCAAAGGTCGTGGCCGCCAATTCGATCAGCTCGGTGATCTTCTCGCTGGTCACGCTGTCGGGCACGCGCTTGCCATGCTGTGCACGCCAGTCAGCCTGAAACAGCGCCAGCAAGTATGCCACGTTGCGCTCGGCGTCTCTCACCTTACCCGGCGCGCGCCCGCGCGGACGGCCCGGAGGCTTGCGCGACAGTGATCTGATCCATGCCGCGAGCGTGCGCCTTTGTTCGTCCGTCAGTGGATGCTGGTCGAGGTAGTCCGCGAGCGGTGCTGTCACGCCGATGGCGACCGCGAGGTTCAGCACGTTGCCGAACTCAGGGTCGGCCTTCCAGGCGCTGCTGAGTTGCTCAGCGTGTTCGCGATAGGCCGCCGCGCGCTCGTCGCCTGACGTCGGCTGGTCCGTGACCTTGTGCCACGCGCTCACTTCCGCCTCCGCTTTCCTGGTAGGCTGACGACGTTCTCCGGCAGTGGCGCCACGATGCCGGCTACGTGCCTCGCCCAGCGGTCGAGCGCCTCCTTGCGCTCGTCCATAAGCTCGCTGCGGTTATAGGTGCCGGCGACGCCGCTACGCGTGCCGCTGAGGTGATTGACGGTGACTTCGACGACGTGCGGCGGCACGTGAAGCTCGACCATGCCGGTGACGAACGTTCGTCTCAAATCATGCAACGTCCACGGCGGAACGACCGCGCGACCCTCCTCGCGCGCGGCGACGAGCATCGCCGCGTCCAGGCGGCCCTTCACTCGGCTCCAGCCCGACACCGGCGTCGTGCCGGTTGTCGTGAAAACGAGATTGCCGGGTTTCGCCCGTACGCTCGCGATCAGCTCGCGCACCAGCGGCGGGAGCGGCACGACGTGTGCCCGGCCATTTTTCGTTCTGCTGCCCGGGATGTTCCAAGTTGCGCCGTCATCGCTCAGTTCGTCGCGCGTCATGCCGGCGACTTCGTTCCGCCTCTGGCCGGTCAGCAGCAACACCTTGAGCAGGGGTCCGAACGGGTGCGGAGCGCCGGGTGCCAGTGGCGCGTCGACGGATTCGCATGCCCGCCAGAACCAGCGGATTTCGTCGGCGGTCAGCACACGATCGCGCGCCTCCGGCCCCGCGGGCCGGTCCACACCCGCACATGGATTGCTCTCGACGCGGCGTTGACGCTTGAGCCAGCTGAACATGCTGGAGAGGGCGGCAAAGAGCGCGCGCCCACGGCTGTCGGATATGTCGCGATTGCGCGCCGTGATGCCGGGTATAGCGACTCGCCGGGCCTCGTCGATCACGCTCCAGATATCGTGGCCGTCGATGCCGGCGACCGGCCGGTCTGCCCAGCGCTGCGCGAGGCCGCCCTTGGCTTCTTCGGGTTCACCATCACCATGGTACCGCAGACCCAAGAGCCGAGCGGTCTCAAGCCAGTTCCGCGTCTCCGGCTGGGCGTACTCGGCGATGTAGGCGCGCACGCCGGCGCCAAACGTGTTGGCGGCGCGCTCCTCGATCTCGGTGCGCTGGCGATGCCGACGCGCCCGATGGTCGGCGATGACGTCGTGGCCAAGCGCGCGATCGCGGTGCACCGTCGCCGCCAGCTGGCGCGCGGCTTGGAGCGTCAGCGGCTGCCCGATCTGCGGATCGCCCGTCAGCTCGCGGCCCGATCGGTCGAACGGACCCAAGGTAATCTTGCCCGGCCGGCCATCCGGTCGGCGAAACCGCATCTGCCACGCCTTGTGACCGCTTGGCTCGATGACGAGGAAGAGGCTGCGCGCTGCGGCGTCGCGGACCCGGCGGCGCTTCGGACCGGGCACGAACTTGCGGCACGCGGCGTCGGTGAGGATTTTGACCACGGTATGGCTCCCAGGGTGCACTCAGGGCGCACGGCGGATGCTGTTATGCCCCGTTACCCCATATGCATAACATAGGTGCACAAATGGCCAAATTCCATAGGTCTTGGCGCTAGATGAGCGCGAAATTCAGTGGGGTAGTGTTAGGGTCTGTTAGCCAGTGTTAGGGCGCTGGCAGAGAACTACGAATCTGGGGGTCAGGAGTTCGAATCTCTTCGGGCGCGCCAAAGTTCAATATTTACGAGCTACGCAGCAAGGTCGAACGGGTCGCCACCGAGGGTCGCCGAGGGCGATGTCCACCGCAGGTGGTCGCCGCCGGCGCCCGTTCGGTTCAGCAGGTTACGTGAAAAAGCCCGACCTTCTTCACCTGCAACTTGTTGAACGCATCGATCGCTTTGGGGGTGGGCTGCAACAGGACCTTGCAGCCCTTCTTGGCGAAATAGGCTTCGGCTTCCGGCGACAGCCGCACATTGCCCATTTGGCCCGAGCCAACAACGAGCTGCTCGCAGCCCTTCTCGAAGATATACTTCGCTTCTTTTTTCGAGAGCACGTGCGAGGTGCCGTAATACTTCTTCGACAGCTTCTTCTTCCGCTTCATGACTTTGCCTGAGAGGCGAATGACCACGTCGTGCTCATAGGTCTTGCCGTCAATCGTGATGGTGCCAAATGTGCTGCTTTCAATCCCCATGATCTGATCCTCGGTTCCTGCTCTCAGGGCGAAGCACTCGCTCCGGTTTCGGCAGACGACCTCGTTGAGATGCCGAGCCAAAATATCCGGCGGTTCGCAACCTTGACCTTGTCAAGACGCAGTCTCTTTGATCTTAATCAAAGCAACCCAGGTGGGGAGCGACGACACTTTACAAAATGGTTTCATATGGTCTTCGGTCCACAGGATAGCGGCGCCCTTTCAGGATCAGATCCAAAGGGGACGCCGACGCAAGGGGGGCAACCAATGAGCGCGCTGATCGGGAATGGGAACGGCATTCAGACCAAACTTTTATGGGGCGCGATTGCGGCGCTCGGCGCAGTTTCACTCGGCATCGTGGCCTTGAGTCGCGGCGAGCCCGTTAATGCCGCCTGGCTCGTCATCGCGGCGGTGTGCGTCTACTTCATCGCTTACCGCTATTACGCGCTGTTCATCGCCAACAAAGTGCTCGGCATCAATGTCGGGCGCCCGACGCCGGCGGTCCGTCACAATGACGGCCTCGATTACGTTCCAACCAACCGTTACGTGTTGTTCGGCCATCATTTTGCAGCGATCGCCGGCGCCGGCCCGCTGGTCGGGCCGGTGCTTGCGGCACAGATGGGCTATCTGCCCGGCACGCTGTGGATTCTCGCCGGCGTGGTCTTCGCCGGCGCCGTGCAGGACATGACGGTCCTGTTCCTGTCCACCCGCCGCGATGGCCGCTCGCTCGGAGACATCATCCGCTCGGAGATGGGGCCGGTGGCGGGCATGATCGCCGGGATCGGCATATTGCTGATCTGCATCATCCTCCTTGCGGTGCTGGCGCTCGTCGTCGTCATGGCCTTGAAGGGCAGCCCCTGGGGCACCTTCACCGTGTTCTGCACAATTCCGATTGCCCTCATCATGGGCGTGTATGGCCGCTTCATCCGCCGCGGCCGCGTAGGCGAAATGTCGGCTATCGGCGTGGTGCTGCTGCTGGCGGCGCTGATCTATGGACAGACGGTCTCGCAGACGCCCGCACTTGCCGCCTACTTCAATCTGAGCGGCCCGACGCTGGCGCTGGCCATCATCGGCTACGGCTTTTTCGCTTCGGTCTTGCCGGTGTGGCTCTTGCTGGCGCCGCGCGATTACCTCTCGACCTTCATGAAGATAGGAACCGTCGTGCTACTGGCGCTGGCGATCATCATCGTGCGGCCGTATCTACAGATGCCGTCGGTCACCAAGTTCATCGACGGGACCGGTCCGGTCTGGGCCGGCAGCCTGTTCCCGTTCCTGTTCATCACCATCGCCTGCGGCGCGGTCTCCGGCTGGCACTCGCTGATCTCGTCGGGAACCACGCCGAAGATGATCGAGAACGAGAGCCAGATCCCGTTCCTCGGCTACGGCGCCATGCCGATGGAGTCGTTCGTCGCCATCATGGCGATGATCGCCGCTTCCGTGCTGCATCCGGGCGTCTATTTCGCCATGAACACTGGGGCCGGCATCCTCGGCACAACCGCCGCTCAGGCGGCGGTGGTGGTTTCCAATATGGGCTTCGTGGTGACGCCCGACCAGCTGACGCAGGTCGCCCATGACGTCGGCGAAATCACGGTGCTGTCGCGAACGGGTGGCGCGCCGACGCTCGCGGTCGGCATGGCGCAAATCCTGTCGAGCCTGTTCGGCGGTCAGGCGCTGACGGCGATCTGGTACCACTTCGCTATCCTGTTCGAGGCGTTGTTCATCCTCACCACCGTCGATGCCGGCACGCGCGTCTGCCGCTTCATGATCCAGGATCTGGTCGGCAATGCGATCCCGGCGTTCAAGCACACCACGTCGTGGACGAACAATATCATCGGCTCGGCGGTGGCCTGCGCATTGTGGGGCTATTTCCTCTATCAGGGCGTTATCGACCCATTTGGCGGTATCTGGACGCTGTGGCCGCTGTTCGGCACCTCGAACCAGATGCTGGCGGCGATCGCGCTCATCCTGTGCACGGTTGTGCTGTTCAAGATGAAACGCCAGCGGTTCGCCTGGGTGACGATCGTGCCCGCCATATGGCTCGTGGTCTGCACGGTGACCGCCGGCCTGGAGAAGGTGTTCAGCCCCAATCCGGCGGTAGGCTTCGTCGCCCATGCGTCCCGGCTGTCCAACGCCATTGCCTCGGGGCAAGTGCTGGCGCCGGCGCATTCGCTGGTCGAAATGAGCCGCCTCGTGTTCAATGACTACGTCGATGCGACGCTTGCTTTCCTGTTCGCCGCCGTGGTCGTCTTGATGGTGGTCTATGGCGTGCTCAACATCCGTAAAGCGCTGGGGACTCCGAAGGCCACTGCCGTCGAAGTGGAGTTTGCCGGCGCCGCTGTGGGAGGACGCAGTGCCTGACCTGCTGTCGATGAAGTTCGCGGAATGGAAGGAACGCGGTCAAGTCGCAAAGACCTGGAGCGTGCGCGCAGCGCGGCTGATGATCGGCGTCCCCGACTATGACACCTATGTCCAGCACCGTCGGACCAACCATCCCGGACTGCCGATCATGACCTACGAAGAATTCTTCGTGGAACGTCAGGAGGCCCGTTACGCCGTCAGCAAAGGGCGGTTCAAGGGTTGCTGCTGAGGAGAAGCGGGGCGCCTCGGTACCCCACGCGCCCGCTGGTGACTAACAATCAATGCCGCGCTACTCCGGCCGGCGGCGGCGTGCCATAGGTATGCTCGCGGCATGTTGCAGCGGCCGCCCGGTTGGCGGCCTGTTTCATTATTTCGATTTACCCGCGGCTCGCGGCCTCATACGCCGCAACGGCGCAGCAGCATGAGGCGCGCGCAGAGCGCGTTAAGGGGCTTTAGAAAAGCGGCCCTGGCTGCGGCGGCTCGCGCTTGTCTTCCCATAGCCGCCAATGCGTCGGCCTAAGCGGCATGGCACGATTGGCGCCAACGTCTCGCCAGCTTGAGCCGTACCGTCGGCAGGGGAACGCCAGCGCATGATATTCCCCATTGTCGTAGATACTTAACTCAAGATCGGTATCCGCCGGCGCTGTGGCAATCGGGTTCCAATTGGACATCGGAATAGCCTTTTCCAGCGAAAATCATTCATATAACTTGCGCCTGTCCGCGTTGATCTAGCTCAAGGGCCAACGCAGGAAGTTGCGCCCTTGGAGAGGGTCATGGAGCGTTTTGTCATTCGGCAGAACATTGAGCACTACCGAGAAATGCTCAAGATGACGACCGATCCAGCGCGGCGGGCGCAGATCGAGAAATTGCTTCGTGACGAAGAGATAAAGCTCAAGAAATACGAAGAAGATCACAAAAAGAAGTAATTGATCAGCGCGACAAGCGTTTAGACGCGCGTGAGCTTCAATGCGCCCAATGCCGTCGGCACGCGACCGGCGCAATCGAGGTAGTCACCGACGGCATTGAATCCGTGATTTCATCAAGCTGGCGACACCAGCGGCTTGCCCTTCTCTACGACATAGGTGATCGCGAGTTTCGACTTCTGGTCGCCGGGCTTGCCGCCGGCGTGGGGCGTTTCGGGCGGAATTTGGAAACCGTCACCCGCCTTCAAGATGCGGGTCGGCTGACCTTGCACGGGGAGTTCGAAGCCGCCTTCCAGGACATAGCTCGATTCGATTCCAGGATGCGTGTGCCGGGGAACCGTCACTCCCGCGTCGATTTCCACTTCCATGTTGATCGTCACATAGCCCGGCATCGGCCCGTCCAGTTGCGACAAAATCTTTCGCTTGACGGGGCTCGCCGTTGCGGGCGGAGCGCCCTCGGCGGCCAACGCATCGGTCGCAATGAACCCCGTCACTGAGCAGATCGCACAGGACGCAAAACCCGCAAAGCCTCGTCTTGTCAGCATGCCTACCTCCCTGCCGTGTCCGGATCAGCGCCCGGATTTCCGTTACGATGCCATAAGGATGCGCATTCCTCCATAATTTGCAAACTGAATCTTCGAGGAAGGACTCGGGCTCTATGCCTGAGGTCCAACCGCAGCTCGGTTTGCGAAAGCTGCGCAAAATTGCTGCGCTTTATTGCTGCGATGAAGGGGGTGGTTTGCAAGCAAAGGAAAAGCGATTAACGTGAAGAATTCACATCGATTGAAATAACAATGACCGAAGTTCTCAATCTGCCGCGTCCGCCCTGGATGACCGAGGATGTGGTGCTTCTCGAGGAGCAGGCGCGGCGCTTCATCGCCGCCGAATTCGTCCCGCATCTCGAAAAATGGCACGACGAGCACTTCTATCCGCGTGAGGTGTGGACCAAGGCCGGCGCAGCCGGCCTGCTCTGTGCCTCGATGCCGGAAGACTATGGCGGCGCCGGCGGCAGCTTCGCGCATGAAGCGGTGATCGACCGCGAATATTCGCTGGCCGGCTTCGACACTTTCGGCGCGTCGCTGCATTCGGGCATCGTCGCGCCCTATATCCTCAATTACGGCACCGAAGAGCAGAAGCGACGCTGGCTGCCGAAGCTGGCGACCGGTGAATTGATCGGCGCCATCGCCATGAGCGAGCCCGGCACCGGCTCCGATCTGCAGGGCGTGCGCACGACGGCGAAAAAATCCGGCAACGGCTATGTGCTCAACGGCTCCAAGACCTTCATCACCAACGGGCAGCACGCCAATCTCATCATCGTCGTTGCCAAGACCGACCCCAAACAAGGCGCCAAGGGCGTCTCGCTTATGGTGGTCGAGACCGCCGACGCGCAAGGCTTTCGCCGTGGCCGCAAGCTGAAAAAGCTTGGCATGGATTCCGCCGACACCTCGGAGCTGTTCTTCGAGGACGTTGCGCTGCCGGCGGAAAGCCTGCTCGGCATCGAGGAAGGCCAGGGTTTTTATCAGCTGATGAAGGAACTGCCGCAGGAGCGGCTGATCGTCTCGGTGCACGCCGTCGCCATGATCGAGCGCGCGCTGGCCTTGACCATCGATTACGTCAAGCAGCGCCAGGCCTTCGGCAAGAAGATCGTCGAATTCCAGAACACGCAATTCGTGCTCGCCGAGTGCAAGAGCGAGGCGACCGTCGCCAAGGTCTTTCTCAATCATTGTATCGAGCGGCATGTGAAGGGCGAGCTCGACACCGTCACCGCTTCGATGGCCAAGTATTGGCTCTCGGACCTGGTCGGGAAAATTGTCGATCGCTGCCTGCAATTGTTCGGCGGCTACGGCTATATGGACGAGTATCCGATCTCGCGGCTTTATCGCGATGCGCGGGTGATGCGCATCTATGCCGGTACCAACGAGATCATGAAGCTGATGATCGCCCGGAGCCTGTAGGCTGTTGCCACTCCAAGGCGGCGGCCGGCGTTTCAGCTTATTGTCTCCGCCACCCAATCGAGCAGACCGCGGTCGCGGCCGCGCGGCGCGATCAGCGAGAGCCCGAGCGGGCAGCCGGCCATCGTGGCGAGCGGCAGAGAGATTTGCGGCAGGCGGGCAAGGCCGGCAATCGACAGCAGCGCGAAGGCACGGGCGCGAAACATTTCGAGCTCGGCGGCGGGCGTGGCCAGCTTGGGCGCAATGCCCGGCGCCGTCGGCAGGCAAAGGAGCGCATTGTCGCCGAGAAGCGAATCCATGTGCCCGGCCACGTCCTCGCGTCGCGGCCGCATGCGCTCGACCTCGGCGGGATCGATGGTGCGCGTCCAGCGGAACCGCTCGGCGATGCCGGGACCGAAGCTCGGGTTGTGCGCGTCGATCCAGGCGCCGTGCCGACGGCGGATCTCGTCGCCCTGCAAAATGCGGAAAATTCCGGACCACGCCGTGGGCTCGCCGGTATAGACCCGGACCTGGCGATGATCGGCGAACGCGGTTTTCAGACGCTCGACAGCCGCGGCGAGGGCCGCAGTGATCTCTTCGCCCGCGAAAGCGAAAGCATCCCCGGCGATCAATAGCCGCTTGGGTGCGAAGTCGGGAGCTGGAGGCAGCAGGACTTCACCGACCCGGCGCATCGTCTGCGGATCGCGAGCAAACCAGCCGACCGTATCGAAGCTCGCGGCGAGATCGACGACACCGGCGGCCGGAATGAGGCCGTGCGTGGTGCGGATGCCGTAGATGCCGCAGTAGCTCGCCGGCAGACGCACCGAGCCGCCGCAATCGGAGCCGAGGGCGAAGTCGACGAGGCCGCCGGCGACTGCGACCGCCGATCCGCTGGAGGAGCCGCCGGGAATCCGGCCCGGCGCCTTGGGATTCGTCGGCGTACCGTAATGTACGTTCTCGCCGTTGAGGCTGTAAGCCATCTCGTCAGTATGAGTCTTGCCAACCATGCTGGCGCCGGCCGCAAGCAGCCGCTCGACCGCAGACGCCGTCCGTGCCGCCGGCGCATGGGTTTTTAGCCAGACCGGGTTGCCGTTGCCCGTGCGATGGCCGGCGATGTCGAACACATCCTTGACGGCCATGGTCAGGCCGCGCAGCGGACCGTCGGCCGCGCCGCTGAGCGCGACGTGGGTGTGCTGACAGAAGGCGTTGTAGGGATCGCGCACGGTCATTGCGGCCGGTGCAGCATCGCGGGTTGTCGCGACACGGTCTTGCGGCCGCGCTTGAAGGCGTAAAGCACCGGCGTCAGCTCGGCGACGGCCAGTTCCGGGCTTTCGGAATCGAGCACGACGAGATCGGCCGATTTACCGACGGCGAGGCCGTAATCCTTGAGCCGCATCATCTCGGCCGGCCGCCGCGTCACCATGTTGAAGCACTCGCGCATATCCGCCTGCTTTCCGACCTGACAGATATTGGCGTAGAGGTTCGCCATGCGCATCTGCGAGCAATCGCCGAACGGCGTGAACGGATTGAGGATGTTGTTGCTCGAGAGCGAGCAGTTGACGCCGTGCTGCAACAGCTTGTGCGCCGGCACCACGCCGCGGGTGACGTTGTGGTCGTGCTTGTGCTGGCGGCCCATCAGATAAAGATCGGTCGACGGCAGCACGGTGAGCGCCACGCCGGCGTCGGCGAGCCGCTTCGCCATGGCGTCGAACGCCGGCATCGAGAGACTCACCGCTTTGGTGACGTGGCCGATGGCGACGCGGCCGCCATACTGGAATTCCTCGGTGCGCCTGCAGACATGCTCGACATCCATGCCCTCGGCGGTCGGGCCGAAATCGAGATGCAAGTCGATGTCGATGTCGTAATCCCGCGCCAGCTCGAAGATGCGGTCGATCTGACCGGGTGGATCGCTATCGGTATAGGGCGCGCCGCCGATCGCGCGGCAGCCGCGTTCGAGCGCCTCGACCATAAGCTCGTCGGTGCCGGGATTGTTGAGCAAGCCCTCCTGCGGGAACACGCAGATCTGCAGGTCGATCGCCCAGGCATATTCCTTGAACAGCGGCAGCACACCTTCGAGCCCGCGCAGCCCGACGCCCGGATCGACTTCAAGATGGGTGCGCATGTGCATCGTGCCCTGCAGGATCGCCTTCTCCAGCGTGCGCACGGCGCGCGAATGAACGTCCTCGGGCGTGAAGCCCGCTTTGGCTTTGGCGGCTTCGGCGATCGCCTCCTCGAGGTCGCCCTTTTCCGACTTCACCCGATCGAGGATGCACGATTTGTCGAGATGAATGTGGGTCTCGACAAAGCCCGGCGAGACCAGGCGGCCGCCGAGATCGATGGTCTCGCCCTCAGCCGCGAGGCCGGGCTCGATCGCCGCGATCCGTCCGCCGGCAATGCCGATGTCGGTCAGTTCGTGCTCGGCGCCAATTTTGCGCGCATTCTTGAGAATAAGCTCCATTACTTCCTCGCTCGGTCTACGATCCAACAATCACAACGCGGTGCCGCGATCGCCCAGATAGGCCCGCAGCAGCGCCGGGTCCTGGCCGACCTCGTGCGCGGTGCCCGAATGCCTGATGGTCCCGGATTGCAGCACATAAGCCCGATCGGCGACCGACAGCGCGAGCGTCGCCATCTGATCAACAAGAAGGATGGTCGTTCCCTCCTCGCGCAGCTCCGCGAGCAAGTCATAAAGCGTTTCCAGAAGTCTTGGGGCAAGCCCGAGCGACGGCTCGTCGAGCATCAGAACCTCCGGGCGCGCCATCAGACCGCGGGCGATCGCCAGCATCTGCTGCTCGCCGCCGGAGAGGAGGCCGGCGCGCTGACGCTGCCGCGCCTTGAGCGCAGGGAAGCGCGCAAGCAGCGCCTCGATCATCTTCGCCTCGTCGGCAGACGTGCGCGCATAGGCGCCGAGCCGCAGATTGTCGATCACGCTCAGTTCGGGAAAGACTTGGCGGCCCTCCGGCACCAGGATCAGTCCCTGGCGGGCGATCGCATCGCCCACGAGCTGATCGATACGCGCGCCGAGAAAACTCACCTCGCCGCCGATCGGCCGGATCAATCCGGAGAGCGCGCGCATCAGCGTCGTCTTGCCCGCGCCGTTGGCGCCGAGCACGGCGACGAACTCGCCCTTGGCGATGTCGAGTGCGGCATCGCGAACGATGGTCGCGGCGCCGTAGCCGGCCGAGAGCGCGTGCACCGTCAGCAAGGCCGATTTCCGCGCCGGCAGCGCGCGCTCGCGTCTGCGGTCGACCTGCTCGCCGGCGCCGAGATAAGCCTCGAGCACGGCCGGCTGGGCGGCCACCTGAAGCGGCGGCCCTTCGGCGATCTTGGCGCCGGCATCGAGCACGACGACGTGGCTCGAAGCGCCCATCACCAGGTCCATGTCATGTTCGACCAGGATGATGGTCATGCCGAGCGCGGCGAGCTTGCGCAGCAATGCGCCGATCGCGGCCTTGTCCTCGGCGTCGAGGCCGGCGGCCGGCTCGTCGAGCGCCAGCACGGCGGGACGAATGGCGATCGCGCGCGCAATCTCCACCAGGCGCTTATCGACATGCGAAAGCGCCCCCGCAGGCGTGTCGATGCCGCCTTTATAGCCGGCGAAGGCGAGCAGGCTTTCGGCCATCTCCGCGGCCTCGGCGTCGTGCATCGCAGCAACCAGCGAGCGCAGGCCGAGCCGGCCGCGCCGCAACGCGATCAGAATGTTGTCCAGCACCGACATGGTCGGGAACAACTGGCTGGTCTGGTAGGTGCGCGCGATCCCGGCCCGTGGAATTTGATAGGCGCGAAGCTCCGATAGGGTTCGCTTGCCGAGCTTCACCGTCCCGTCATCCGGCCGGTAGAAGCCGCAGATGGCGTTGAGCGCGGTGCTCTTGCCGGCGCCATTGGGGCCGATGATGCTGGTGACGGCGCCGGGTTGTGCATCGAAACTGAGATCCTTGACCGCGTGGACGCCGCCGAAACTCACCGCCAGATTGCGCACCGAAAGGCCGCGGCTGGTCGCGCCGGAGGCGAGGAAGCCTTCGACATCGCGCCGGCCACGCGGCGCCGTCACGCGGCCGGGCTTCGGCAACAGCCCGGCGATGACGCCGACCAGGCCGGTCGGCGCCAGGCGGAGCACCGCCAACATCAGCAGGCCGACGAAGAGGAGCCGGTACTGCCCGAGCGTCGCCAGCAGTTCCGGCAGCAGCACCACGACGCAAGCGCCGATCAGCGGCCCGAGCACCCGATCGGCGCCGCCGAGCATGACCACGAGAAGGAACAGGATGGACTGGAAGAATGGAAACGATTCCGGACTGATGAAATTGCTGATCGACGCGTAGACGCCGCCGGCGATCCCGGCCGCGACCGCCGAGATGCCGAACGCGGTAGTGCGAACGAGCGTCGGATCGAGCCCGATCGACGTCGAGGCGGATTCGGAATCCCGCACCGCCCGCATCGCGTTGCCCCAGGCACTGTCGCTCAGCCGCGCGAAAGCCAAGATCGCCAGCACGGTGAGTGCGACGGTCAGATAGGCGATGCCCTTCTCGCCGATGTCGGTGCCGAACAGGCTCGGACCGGGTATTCCGGACAGGCCGTTCCAGCCGCCGGTCAGGCCCTGCCACTCTGCCGCGCTCTGCTCGACGACAAAGCCGAAGGCGATGGTCACCATGGCGAGGTAGGGTCCGCGCACCCGCAGCGCCGGGATGGCCAACAGCGCGCCCGCCGATCCGGCGGCCACGCCGCCGACGGCGAGCGCCGGCCAGAACGACCATTCGTAGGTGGTGGTCAGGATGCCGACGGCGTAGGCGCCGATGGCGTAAAACGCCACGTGCCCGAGCGATATCTGGCCGTTGAGCCCCAACAGCACGTTGAGCCCGATGCCGACGATGGCGGTCAGTCCGACCATGACGATGATGAAAGTCTGATAGCCGTTGCCGCGGGCGATGAGGAAACAGACGGCGGCGATGACGATCGCAGCCGCAGCGGCTTTCTGCCAGCTCATACTTTCCTCAACTCGGCACGGCCGAACAGGCCGTTCGGCCGCAAGGCGAGCGCCAAAATGACCAGACCGAAAGTGACGATCTGCGTGTAGGTCGAACCCAGCAGCGCGGTGATCAGCGCCTCGGCGACGCCGTAGATCAGGCCGGCCAACACTACGCCCCAGGCGCTTTCGATGCCGCCGAGAATCGCGACCGCGAAGGCTTTGATACCGAACAGCGTGCCCATGGTCGAGGAGATGGTGAACAACGGCGCGATCAGGATGCCGGCGATGCCGGCGAGCAATCCCGACAGCGCGAACGCGATCTCGACCACGCGCTCGACCCGGATGCCCATCAGCCGCGCCGCGTCCTTGTTCTGCACCACGGCGAGCAGCGCCTTGCCGTGCCGCGACGTGACGAACAACATCTGCAGTCCCGCAGCCACCGCCAGGCCGATCACCGGAATGAGCGCCTGAATGTATTGGATCCTGACGCCGGCGACGGAAAACGTGCCTGTGGTGAGCAGTCCTGGCGGCATGCCGCGCGGATCCTTGCCGAAGGTGAACAGCACGACGTTGTCAATGACGATGCCGAGCGCGACGGTGGCGATCAGCCAGGAATTCGAGCCGCGCGCCACGAACGGACGCACCGCAACGCGTTCGACCACGACGCCCCAGAGCGCACAGGCCGCGAGCGCGAGCAGGACCGCCAAGGCCAACGGCCATCCGAGCGTCGCCCAGAAGGTAAAGCACAGCACGGCGCCGAGCATCATTGTCGAGCCCTGGGCAAAGTTCACGGTCCGCGACACGGCGTGGGTGACGTGGAAGCCGAGTGCCAGCAACCCATACATGCTGCCGAGGCCAAGTCCGGAAATGATCGCGGATGCAATCAGCATGGCGGTGAATGGCGCTCGACTGTGATCGGCGGGCGCTGCGGGTCGCGGCGAGCCGCCGCGTCCCGGCGTGGCGTGCGGGCTGGGCGCCGGATCGGGGTGGCGCGTTTGTCCCGGCCGGCCTTCGCCCTCAATTCACGGGAACGATCTTGTCGCCCTCGTAGTGCACCATGATGTAGTCGTCAGGTCCGAGTGCATCGTGGTTGTCGTGCGTGAACGGGTGCGTGTAGGTCTTGATCAGCCCCTCATAGGGAGACTTCAAGTCCTCCAAGGCGGCGCGGATCGCGTCCGGGTCGGTTGAGCCGGCTTGTGCGATGCCGAGCGCCAACAAATGCATCGCATCGTAGGCGTCGGCGGTGCCGACCGGCGCAAACACGTCGTTCGGCCCTTTGATCTGCGGATATTTCTTTTCCAGTGCCGCCAGCACCCGCTGGCCGACCGGCCCCTGCTTGCCGAAGAAGCTGTAGGTCTGGACAAAGTCCGCATCGCCCGCCGTCGGTCCGGCCAGCTCCGGAAAACGGCCGCCGGAAATGCCCCAATGCGACGCCACCGGAACCGTCCATCCCATGCGCTCGCGCGACTTCATCACTTGCGCGCCGGGCGCGGCATTGGCGACGAGGATGATGGAATCGGCGCCGGCATCCTTGAGCCGCACCAGTTGCGGCACCATGTCGACGTCGGCGTTCTCGAATTTCTCGACACCGGCGATCTCGACCGACGGATCGGTCTTGCTGGCGGCGGTCAGTCCCTTCTCGTTGCCCTGGCCCCAGGGATTGTTGATCAACATCAGGCCGGCTTTTTTTGCTCCGAATTTCTGGTGGGCAAATCTCAAGAGCTTGACGTCGACCAGCGCGTCGACGGCCGAGACGCGGAAGGCGTAATTCGGATCGGCGCCGTTGCGCGTGATGCCAGTGCCCGCCGCCCACACGCCCATGTAGATGTGTTTTTCCTTGTTGAGGAATGGCACCATCGCCAGCGACACCGGCGTGTCGATGCCGCCGAAGATCGCCGCCACGTTCTCCGAAACAAGTTCGCGCGCGGCGATCAATCCCTTGGGCGGGCTCGACTCGTCGTCACGCTGCACCAGTTCGAGCATGCGGCCGCCCAAGAGACCGCCTTTGGCGTTGATCTCGTCGATCGCCAGCATGAGCCCGCGGGTGATCGCCTCGCCGGACTGCGCCGAGGCGCCGGACAAAGCCGCCACTTGTCCGATCTTGATCGGATCCGCCGCGAACGCCGAAGCCATTCCACCCAAGGCCAGCGCACCCAAGGCCAGCGCGGCGCCGAGCGTCACCGAGCGCGTCACGCGAGCGCATCGCCGCAGCGATCCTCTCGTCATCAGCTTTCTCCTGTTTTCCCCGGAGGTTTGGCCTCGGAAGAGGCACGCAAATGATGATCCGCAAGAAACTCCGCTTTGTCAATTTGCGGATGGCGCCGCGCAATGGGCGCCCTCAGCGTAAGGATGCGGCCGAGGCGCGTCCCCCTTCGAGGCTCGGCCTTCGGCGAGCGCCTCAGAGTGACGGGAAACTAAAGCCCGCCGCGCAAACGGGGGTTATGAGCGTGGCGAAAAACTGATAGGTCTTTAAGGGAAACCAAGTCCTTAAGCGGAGAACCAAGGCATGATCGTTGTCGTCGGCGCGACCGGCAATACCGGCCGGGCGGTTGTCAAAGAGCTGAAAGATTTGGGCCAGGACCCGGTCTGCGTGGTGCGCAATGCGGACAAGGCGCGCGAGGTTTTGGGCGCCGACGCCAAGACCGCGGTCGCCGAATTGACCGACCGCGCCGCGCTGGAAAAAGCGCTGCAGGGCGCGGAGAGCGTGTTCGTGGTCACCGGCCACAATCCGCAGATGGCCGAGCAGCAGAACAACGTGCTCGATGCGGCATTGAAGGCCGGCGCAAAATATCTGGTGCGGGTTTCCGGCGGCCGCGCGGTGGCGGTCGCGGATTCCGAATCCGTCGTCGGCCGCAGCCATCATGCGATCGAGCAGCGGCTGCGCGACAGTGGCATCAAGTGGGTCATCCTGCGTCCAGGGCTATTCATGCAGAACGTTTTGGCGCAGGCCGCCTCGATCAAGAACGACAGCAAGATCGTGCTGCCGTTCGCCAAGGATTTGCCGCTGGCGATGACCGACGTGCGCGATACCGGCGCCGTCGGCGCGCATATCCTCGTCGATCCGGCCCCGCATGCCGGCAAGACCTATGAGTTCACCGGCGCGCTGACCATCTACCGCGAATTCGCCGACGTGTTTTCGCAAGTGCTCGGCCGGACGATCAGCTATGTGGGCGTGACGCCCGAGCAGGCGGCGCAGGCGATGCAAAGCCGCGGCATGCCGGATTGGCTGGTGACCCACCTTACGGCGATCGCCAAGCTTGGCGCCGGCGGCGCATTTTCGACCGAACACACCCAGCCGATCCGCGACATCGCCAAGCGCGCGCCGCTCACCACCCGGCAGTTCGTCGAGGATCACAGGGCGCTGTTTGTTTAGCATCGTCATTGCGAGGAGCGAAGCGACGA
>Ga0187884_10002096_pt1 | contig 17202 bp, 22 predicted proteins | sample June2016WEW_20_4_FD_132983 | JGI IMG/M metagenome (GOLD analysis project Ga0187884, IMG submission 132983) | Peatland microbial communities from SPRUCE experiment site at the Marcell Experimental Forest, Minnesota, USA - June2016WEW_20_40 | ecosystem: Environmental > Terrestrial > Soil >...
GCTGCGCAGTTTGGCTCGGCCCACTCGCCGACCACAGCGGGCCGCCCGGCCGGCGTCAGCCGCCCGCAGCGGCGCCCAACGCGCCGGATCGCGCGCGCCGGTGCGTTAGCGCCGGATTTGGGGATAGCTGGCCCACTTGCCAGCATACTGCCAACGTGCGAGCTTGGCGAGTTCACTTCTACAAAATGGACCATCTGGGCGACCCGATCTTGATGGCCGATGGCCGCGTCCGGCTTGGGGTCGAGGGGTGCAAGCGGATGCTTCGCGCTGGCATCAAGCGGAAGCACATAGAGGGTCGTGACAATCTTGTGCTGGCCATTGGCGGGAAAACAGCGAGAGACGGCCTCCGCGACCGGCTATCGTGGGCCGGCATCGCGGTTCAGAGGCATCCAGATGCGAGTATTGATTTCGAGGGATTCTATCTCGGTGAAGCTGGCCCGCTCGCTTGGCGCCAGAAGTTTCCGCTTGCCGCGAAGTACGTCGACACCGTCAGCCAAGGGCACCGAAACAAAGATATCCCAGCCGACGTGCGCGATGAGTTCATCCGAATGTTCGAGTGGGGCAAGCGGATCGCGGCGAAGATGCCCGTTGCGGAATCAAGTATGCCCGCAACGGGTTCGCGATGTCGGCGGCGTCGGTGTCCGCCGTCGAGGTGCACCCGGCGTTAGGTGCCCTAATTCCGACAGTACCGGCCGCTGGGGTACAGCTATCTCTGCTGACGGCGACATGCACCCGCATTCCCCGACGCCAACGCCTGCTCCCGCCTGTCACGGGCACCGGAGCGCTACAAGCCATGGGATCATTCTGCGCAGCCCTGCGCGCCGTGCGAGATCAGGTACTGCGAAAATCGCCCGTCCGGCTGTCCCCCCCAAGGGGTGCCGCTCGGCTCAGAGGGTCACCCGGGTTACTCGACTGTGCCCGCAACCGTGCCTGCGACGGTCCCGACGGTACCAACACCGCGTCACCGGGAAAGCGCTCGCGACGGGGCGGCGCTTGTGTTGCTGCTGTAAGAGTAGCGGGAGCACCGGCACAGTCCGGGCACAAGGCACGCGCAAGTGCTTGAACCGCAAGCGCCGTGCGACGGGCCGCTGCGAAGGTCGCCAGCCATACGGGACCCGGCCGGGTGAGACCGACGTGGTGGCGCTGATTCACAAGCTGCGCCGCAAGCCGCGCGGTGGCGAGCGGCTGAGCTTCAACGCAATTGCAGACCGGCTGAACGCCGAAGGGCACCCGACCCGGACCGGCAGGCCGTGGGCGCCGGAGACGGGACCGCAGATCGCCGGCCGCTGAGGTCCGGCACGGCGTTGGGCAAATATTAGGCAGGGCAACCGCGGGGATGCCGGTGTCGAGCGCCCTACCCTACCTGCACGATCGTGCCTTCGTCGGGGTGAGAAAGTTGCCGCCAGTCGTTATCGCGTGCTACATGTGACCGACGGCGAAGACGGCCGAAAGTACGCAACCGCGTACAGGTGCACTCGTGAGAGCGCCAATCCGATTTGGTTACTTCTTGGATTTTCGCAACCCCCCAGGCTCGGGGCTCAGCTTTGGCGAGTTCTACTCGGAGATCTTTCGACAGATCGAACATGCCGAACAGTCCGGCTTCGATTCCGTTTGGCTCTCCGAGCATCACTTCACCGATGACGGATATCTCGCGCCGATCATGCCTGCACTCGCTGCCGTCGCCTCCCGCACACGGCGGGTCTCGATCGGCACGTTCGTCCTTCTCGCGCCATTCTATCATCCATTGCGGTTGGCTGAGGACGCCGCGTTTATCGACGTCATTTCCGGCGGCCGCCTCCGTCTGGGCATCGGGCTTGGTTACCGCACCGAAGAGTTCGAGGTGTTGGGAGTGCCGCGCAGCCAACGGTTGGGCCGCACGCTCGAGGCGATCGAGATCATGCGGCGTGCGTGGACGAGCGAACGGTTCAGCTTCGAGGGGAAGTATTTCCAGTTCCGCAACGTCCGGATCGTGCCGCGCCCGATCAGCCAGCCACATCCGGAGCTGCTGTGGGGCGGCATGGCGCCGAAAGCCATCGAACGCGGCGCCGAGCTCGGCCTCTCCTTCGCCTGCAATCTCGGGGCGAAGGAGGTCGCGATGTATCACGAGGCGCTCCGCCGTCGCGGAAAAGATCCCGCCGCCTACAACGTCGTGAGCAGCCGGCCCATCTACGTCGCCGACAGCGCGGCGCAGGCGTGGGCCGACATCGAGCGGCCGTTGATGTACCAGGCGGAGGTATATGCGAAGTGGCTGTCCGAAGCTGCGGGATCTGATCAGCAATGGTTTGTGCCGGAGACTGCTTGGCTCCAGCGTTCGGCCGTATTCGGAACTCCGCAGGAGGTCACGACGCGCCTGCGCGCGATCCTCGAGAAGAATCCCATGACAGAGTTGGTCGTCGTCATGCAGTTACCCGGGCTCGAACCAGCCAAGGCGATGCAGTCGCTGCAACGCTTCGCGACCGACGTCATGCCCGCATTGCGGCACGGCACCTAGCGCTGGTGTCGAGCGAGCGTTCGCCCTTCCGTCACCCGACACCACCCGAAGACCGATCCCCAGCGCCGGCACCATAACAAACCCCGAGCAACGGTTGCTGACTAGGCTGACCCGCAGGGCCCGACGGCTGAAAATCGGCGTCGTCAAACCGATCTGCCTGGCGCGGGAGTCAGTCTCTTCCGGCGGCGTGCCTCTTGACGACGCCGAACGTCCGAGCGATGCCTAACCCGATGCGCTGCGGCTAGGGTCGCTCCCGAAAACCGGTTTCCACGGCCGGCCGCCGCGGCGCTTTCCTTGCCGTGGGCGCTGCGTGGAGGGTGCAAGCTATGGCGGAAATAGTCGGGAGCGGCCTTTCGGGCTGCCTGAGCCAGGCAACTCAGTTGGCTGAGAAGAACTTCCCTGTCTTCATCGTGGGCGACACGGGAACCGGAAAAGAGCTTGTCGCAGACGCTTACGCAGAAGATTGGTGTCGTAAGAAGGGCGTTGAGAAGGAGAAGAAATACGCGCGACTAAACTGCACCGGGCTCAGCGATGACCTTCTCGCGGCCGAGCTGTTTGGATACGTGAAGGGCGCCTTCACCGACGCGGCCGAGAACCGGGAAGGCTTGGTGCAGAACCACGATCTCATCCTGCTCGACGAACTCGGCGATGCCAGTGCGCTATTTCAGGCTGCAATCCTGCGCCTCGCTGAAACCGGCGACTACAAGCGTGTTGGGGCAAGGACAATCGAGCCCTGGAGCGGCCGGCTGATTGCTTCGACGAATCGACCGAAAAACGTCCGCCATGACCTAGTTCAAAGGTTTCATTGGCTAGAGCTACCCTGCCTCGCAATGCGCCCAGACGATATTGTCGCGCTTGTTCTGCATTTTGGGGAGAAGTTCGGCGTCACGTCATTCGCTGAACGGTTCGCCAAGTTTGCTGCGCTGTATACCTGGCCAGGGAATGTTCGAGAACTGCTGAGATGGTTGAAAGAAGCATCTCTTACCGGCTGTGCGGACATCCCCGAAGGACGCTTATGCCCCCCGAACCCCCGGTTGCCGATCCGCTATGATCTCGCGCTCGATGGACACTTTGCCTCGGAGAGCACGAACCGGGTGGAGCTGAAGGGGTTTTCGTTGCACTTCTATCGGCACAGGCCATTAGATTGGATGATGGAGCAAAACCTTGTGGCCGAGCAGTATAGGCAGATGAAGGAGGAACTCCCCCCAGAGTTCCACCTCGGCCGGATCGCAGATGTCCTAGAGCAAAGCACACCTTACGGACGCCAGCAGCGCTCGGTTGCATGGCGGGCGCCGGAGTTGGCGCACTTGTGGAAGCATGACGTGCGGGCAGGCGTTCCGCCTGACGCCCGAGCTTGGCTGGTTGACTTACTGAAGAGGAATCCCAAGCGGTTGCCAGCAGTAGATCGTCAGCGGTTGGGCACTGAACTTTCGAACGCACTCACAAGAGAAAGATCGATTCGAGGGCTGGCGCGATGGCTAGGTGTGCCTGAGTCCACCGTGCGAGATCGCATCAAGGCGCTAGGAATTAAGCACGAAGAGTGATCTTCCCGGCCCTCGGTCCCGGGAGAGACAAACGCGCGGATAACGCGCGAAGAAGGCGCCGTCTCAACCTAATCCGCGCATTGTCACGCACGTCAGGAACTCGCACACCTGGACGTACTGCCTTTGCTGCTTGGCACGTTACATGCGGCAAGCAGCGGGCGAGAGGGTTAACCCCATGGACGCAGAGTTCCTTACCTGTAGTGACGTCGCGAAACTGGCGCAGCGGACGCCGGCAACAATTCGAGAGGCCGCAGATGCCGGGCGGCTGCACGTCGCAGCGCGCACCGCCGGTGGGGTGCGGCTGTTCCGCAGGGCTGACGTCGAGGTTTTTCTCCGGAAACGTGAGCAGCGGGATGGTCAGTGACGCCCGTGCGCGTGACCGTTGCGTTGCTTTTCTGGCGAGGGTCTCGGAGCCGATCAATCGCAAGTACCGGACCATGAGCCCCGCCCGGTGGTGGCCTGGCTTCGGCGACGACGTCCACTCCGACCGCAAGGCGCGGATCCAGTCATGCTCCAGCGATCACTTCAAAGACAGAAAGGTTCGAACGTGCTGACGAGAGCGGAACTCGTGCGCTTCAACATGGACGGCCTGCCCGACGATGCAGACTTCCGCGAACTACGCCAGTTCCTCGTTTGGGAGCCCCGATTCAGACCGGAAAAAGACAAGCCGGACAAGGTGCCGATTTCCGCCCAGACGGCACACCCGACTGACGTAACCGATCCAGCCGCACTCGTCGATCTCGACACGGCGGCCCGTTACGCCGACGAGCACCAACTCGGCCTCGGCTTCGCCTTCCTGGCCGATGATCCATTCTGCGGTGTGGACTTGGACGCCTGCCGTGACCCAGCGACGGGCGTGGTTGAGCCCTGGGCACAAGCGATCGTTACGCTCCTCGATTCTTACAGCGAGGTAAGCGCGACCGGCACCGGCGTGCACATCATTGTCCGTGGCCGCGTCCCTGGCCCGCGCTGCCGGTCCGGGAAAATTGAAATCTATGACCGGGCCAGGTTCTTTGCCCTGACCGGAGTGCCACTCGCATGACCGCCGGGCGCACCATCGAGTCCCGCCAGCAACAACTGGACGCCCTGTATGCCGACTTGTTCGGGACCAACAGCGCAACGCGAACCGAACATCCCGCCGACCAGACGCCTGGCAACGGGCACGACCTCGATGACGACGCACTCGTCGCCCGTGCCAAGCGGGCCAAAAATGGTGACGCTTTCAGGCGCCTGTGGGCAGGCGACGCGACCGGGTATAGCAGCCCGAGCGAAGCCGATCTGGCCCTCTGCTCTCATCTGTCGTTTTGGACTGCCGGAGATGCGGCCCGAATCGACCGGCTATTTCGTCAGTCCGGTCTCTGCCGATCGAAATGGACGGAGCGGGAAGATTACCGGGCCGCCACGATCGCGAGAGTGCTCAACAGCGCCCGTTATGGCGAGCACGACGACGGTACGCAGCAGCAGTCCGAAACCCCGACAGCCGAGCAGACACCGCAGTCGCTGGACAATGTCGTCGCTGTTTTCCGGCGCTGGCTGCACCTGCCAGACTTGACCGCGCTCTATGCCGTGCTCGCCGCGGTCGTCGCCAACCTCATGCCGGGCGACGTCGTCTGGTTGCTGCTTATCGGTCCCAGCGGCTCCGGCAAGACCGAACTCCTGATGGCACTCGCCGGGCTCGCCTACGTTTACGTCGTGGGCGTCCTCACCGAAGCCGCGCTGCTCAGTGGCGTTTCCAAGAAAGATAAGACGGCCGGCTCGAAGGGCGGGCTGCTGCGCGAAATTGGCGAGTTCGGGATCATCGTCTGGAAGGATCTCACTAGCCTCCTCTCCATGAATCGCGACCGCCTGGTCGCGGTGTTAGCAGCGCTGCGCGAGATCGCGGACGGCAGTTGGGCTCGCGATGTCGGCACTGATGGCGGACAGCGGTTGACGTGGACGGGTAAGGTTGGGCTCATCGCGGGGGTGACGCCGATCATCGATCGGTTTCACAACGTGATCGGGGCGATGGGGGAGCGGTTTGTATATTTGCGCCTGCCGGTCGTGGAGGCCGAAGAACAAAGTCGACGGGCGCTGAAGCACGTGGGCACGGAAGCCCAGATGCGCCGCGAACTCGCTGAGGTCGTGAGCGGGTTCTTCGCTGGCCTGACCATTCCGGTGAAGCCGATCGCGTTGACTGAGGATGAGACCCGCCGGCTCGTTGCCCTTGCCACGTTGGCCGTCAGGTGTCGCAGCGCTGTCGAACGAGACCCCCACACACGGGACATTGAACTGGTACCGGAGTCCGAGGCGCCAGCCCGGCTGGCTCGCGCACTGGCTCGGTTACTGGCCGGAATGCGGGTGATCGGCGTATCCGACGACGAACGTTGGCGAGTCCTGACCAAGATCGCGCTCGATTCGATGTCGCAACTGCGCCGCCAGGTGTTGGAGCTGCTGGTCACCAACGAAGGGAAGTCGCCGACCACCACCGCCATCGCCGAAGGCATCGGTTACCCAACGCAGACCACTCGCCGCGCGTGCGAAGACCTCACCGTCCACGGGATCGTTGCACGGCACCCGGGTGGAGCCGGCAAGGCTGATTGCTGGACGCTTACTGAGTGGGCGCGCCGGCGATACGCCGAGAGCACGGGCGCGGTGGCGGCGCAAACAAGCAGCGCTGCCGTGGAAGAGGAGGCCGGGTGGGCATGACCGACGAAGCGTTCCGTCTACACCGTCAGCTCCACCAGCGGGGCGTCCGCCTCACTGCGGTTGAGGGCCGGTTGCAGTTCCGTGCCCGCAGGGGTGTGCTCGACGACGTCCTGCGCGCCGCGATCCACACACACCGCGACACGCTGCTGATCCTCAGCATGTTGGAGGAGCACGCCCGCGAGATCGACGGCTTCTGGGTGGACGGTGCCGCGCTGCCCGGTGCCGACTTCGACGATGCCATCGCCGCCGCCGCCGCCGACCGTGACGTGGAGCGATTGCAGGCGGCCCTCAGGGCGTACCACGAGCGCACCTACGCCAACTGTCAGGAACTCGCACCCTGCGCTCATGTGACGGAGCCGGTACTCATCCAATGGTATCGCGAAAACCCGGACAGCCGCTGCGCCAGGTGCTGGCTGGTGGACCAGCAAAGCGTTCCCGAGAAGTTACAGGACCCGCACGGGGGTGTTCCCGAGAAGTCACCACCCACACAGCCAGAGCTACCCTATCTTATATCTCATATCGTTCAGAGAGATTTATCGGGAAAGGTATCCCCTGTGGGGTCCCGGGACGCCTTCCCGGCCTTAGCCTCAGGCGCTGACGCGCCTGAGGTGCCTGCCCACGCCATCCCCGCCGCATCGACTCACATAGACACTGCACCCGAAAAGGAGACGCCCAATGATGCCACGCGCACCGCCGCAACCGGCACGGACCGAGAGGTAACGAACACTTCAACAAGCACAGAAAACCAAGAGGAGGAGCGTATGAAACGTTGTGATGTTTTCAAAAGCAAGTACTTCAAGGCGGCCGACGTGGACCGCCCCCTTACCCATGACCATCCAGGGTATCGAACGGCGCGCCGCACCAGCCAATCGACGAGCGCAGCGGCGTGTCCGGTCCAATGAAGAAGAAGAGGAGACAAACTATGACCAAAGTATCGGAGGCTGAACTTCGAAAAATGACGCAGGGAAGCGCAAGCGCAGAAACAAATCAGAGGGAGAACAGGCTCGTGATCAAATTTCTATCAGAGGATACGGCATACAACCCACTCTGCGGTTGGTGCGGCACCGATTTGCAATTCCTGATAGATGTTGTCGCTCCCCTCGGGCCGGCCGTGTGCCTGGAAGGGACTGAGGACGCGGTGTGCAGCGAATGCGCGAAGCAGTACGCTCCGGAACTACAGGTCATGCTCGACATCTTCTACGGAAGCTCCAAGGACGAGAATATCGACCGCGTTTGTGAGGCTATCGACGCCTTCGAAAGTTCGACGGCGCCGCCACGCCCTCGCATTTCGCCTGAGGCGCAAGCCGACAACCTCGACCGGGTTGTCTCCGTGTGGGAGCCGGGACCAGCGCCAAACGGAGCGGCGCCAGCGAAGGGATGAACGGTGATCGACGAGTCCGTCACACCGAGATAGATGGCTGCATGAACGCAGAGCCAGCAAAGCGGGAAGCGCTGGCGCTCTTTCCCTGTCCGCCGAACTGCAAGCGGGTGGTGCCCGTGTGGCGCGACCGGGAGCGGTGGCCGCTGGTGACGGAGCTGTGATGAGAGGCGAGTCGGGAGCTAAGCGCATCGCTGAGCCTAAGCCCCTGCCGACCAGCGTGGCGCCGGCCGCCGTCGGCAACGTGCGCCCCTATCTGAGCATTCAGCAGCTTGCAGAGGTGACACCCTGGATCAAGGCCACTACGGAGAAGCCCGCGCTTCAACACGCCGGCATCCTTGGCGACAAGGGGCCCGGGTGATGGTGGCACGCGTGATCACGGATCCGCGGTTGCTCCCGTACTACCTCACTCTCAAGCAGGTGGCCGCGCTTTGCCAGTTCTCCCCGCGGACGATTCAGGACTACTGTGCGCGCGGAATCTGGCAGCGCGGCGTACACTGGACCCAGCCGCAACGTCGGCGGCGCTTTCTGCGCGATCAAATCGTGAAGTGGCTCGACGAGCGCGATCGCCAGGACCGGCCTGCTCCGCTGCGCTGCCGTGCGAATCTGGAGCGATCGCCCGAACTCGCGGCGATGCTTGAGCGTGAGGCCGCACAGAGGTAGGAGTGACGGCGATGGGGTGCAGAATCCGACGTCTCAAGAGCGGCAAGCTGGCCCTCGGACTCCAGTGGGTGCTGCGTGGCCGGTCGGTGCGCTCGCAGGTGGATTTCGGCGTGCAGGATACGCCGCACGCACGCGCTGTGCTCGAGCGCGACTACGCCCGTCCCATTGCTGCCGAGATGCGTGCCCGCCGATTCGATGAGCGGCGCTACCTCGACTGGTTTCCACATGGGAGTCTCGCGGCCGAGTTTCGCCGCAATCTGGGAATGCACGGACCGGCGGCGACCGCCGTGGCACAAGCTGCTGCGCCCCTCATTCGCGAGCGATACGCGACCTGGATCCAGCGCCAGGTGCCGCCCTACGTCCGGGCAGCGCAGGCACGTGATTACCGGCAGCACATGACGGCCTACGTGCTGCCGAGCCTCGGCGATGTCCGACTCAACGAACTCGCGGCCGAGCACCTCTTCGATCTGCGGCAGGCGCTCTCTGCGCGGACCGCACCGAAGCCGCTCAAAGCCAAGACGGTGCGCAATATCATCGACGCCACCTTCCGGGCGTTCTACCGCGACGCGCGCAACGAACGGCTCGTCACGGGCGATCCGTTTGCTGTGCTCACCTGGCCGCGCGTTGCGGCGCCACAACCCGATCCCTTTACCCGTGAAGAGCGCGAGGCCATTCGCGAGTGGTTCGCCGGCGTGCACGGCGGCCACTACGGAGCGTTGATCGATACGCTCTTTCTCACCGGGATGCGGCCTAGTGAGGCCGTCGCCCTCCGAGTCGGCGATGTGGATTCCGAGCGCCGTCAGATCCGCATCTGTAAGTCACGGTACCTCGGTCAGGAGGCCGCCACGAAAACCCGAGGCAGCGAGCGGACGATCGAGATCAAGGCAAGCCTTGCCGCACGCGTACGCGCGGCCGTCCCCATGGATGCAGGCCCCGATGATTACGTGTTTCGAAACCTCAAGGGCGGCCCGATTGATCAGCGGGAGTGGCCAAAGGATCACTGGCACCGCTGCCTGGAGGGCCTCACGATCCGCCACCGAAAGTGGTACGCCACGCGGCACACGTTCATCTCGCTGACGCTCAGCGACGGGGCCGACGCGCTCGGTGTGGCGGAGTACGCCGGGACGAGTCTGCAGATGCTGGGGAAGTCGTACGCGAAGTATATGCCCCGCCGTGGTCGGCGCGGGGTGCTCGATTTCATTGACGAGGGAGAGGGTGGGGAGGAGGCGAAAACGCAATGGGTGCGACGACCGATTGCGTTTCGGGCCAAAAAGCTCGCGAGAATGTTAGCGTCCCCGACGGGATTTGAACCCGTGTTGCCGACGTGAAAGGCCGGTGTCCTGGGCCGGGCTAGACGACGGGGACGTGTATTGCGATTGACGCCTCTGCCCTGAGCGCAAACGCTCCCACGGCTCGCTCACGATCAGGCTGAGACTCGTTGCGTATCGGGATTCCACGCCCAAATCAAGCCTGCACAAGTTGGCTATACGAGATGACGGATGGCTATACGGGTTTTATTCGTGCCGCTCAGCGGCGTTGCCCTTTGTCACGCCCCTCGCTTGTCAGTTCCCGCGGCAGCGCGCTGCCAGCTGCTGGCGCTGCGGTTTTCCCGTCGTGGTCCGCGGCAGGTCCCGCACGACATAGATCCTCTTCGGAGCCTTGAACTGCGCCATACGGACGCGGCAGAACGCCACCAACTCCTGCTCGCTCACCTCTGCCTTCAGGACCACCGCGGCATGGATCTCTTCGCCGTACTTCTCGTCGGGCACGCCGAAGCAGGCTGCTTCGGCGACCGCAGGGTGGGCCGAGAGCACCGCCTCGACTTCCAGCGGCGAGATCTTTTCTCCGCCGCGATTGACCATCTCTTTGATGCGCCCCGTCAGAGTCAGGAACCCGTCGGCGTCGAGCCAGCCTTCATCACCCGTGCGCAGCCAGCGCCCGATGAACGCCGCCGCGTTGGCTTCCGGGTTGTTGTCATAACCCGGTGTGACGCTGTCACCCGAGATGACGACCTCCCCCCGCGCCCCGGCCGGCAGGATCGTGCCCTTCTCATCTCGGATAGTGACGACGAGGCCGGTGGCGACCCCAACCGTGCCCCGCTTGCGACTGCGAGGCGGTAGAGGGTTCGAGGCGATCTGATGCGCCGCCTCGGTCATGCCGTAGGCTTGTACCACCGGGGCAGCGAAGCGGTCCTCCAACTGCCCCCACAGGTCGAGCGTGAGCGCCGCGCTGCACGAGCGCACGAAGCGCAGCTTGCCGGCCGGTAGTTTCTCCTCGGCTGCCCGCTGCAACACGGCGCGGTGGATGGTCGGTACCGCCGAGTACCACGTCACCCCATAGCGCGAGACAGTGCCGCAGAAACTGTGCGCGGAAAAGCGCCGCGGCAGCACCACCGTGCCACCCGCGCGCAACGCCGACAGCGTCGCGCCCACCAACCCATGCACATGAAATAACGGCATCACCACCAGACTCACGTCTGCGGGCGTCAACTCGTACGACGACCGAATCGTCTGCACCGAGGTCATCAAATTGCGGTGCGTCAAGGGCACACCCTTGGGCCGGCTCGTCGTTCCGCTGGTGTGCAGCAGCAACGCAACGTCGTCTGGAGCTGGGATCTTCACCCCAGCCGGCGCCGCGCGCCTGCCCGACAGGACTTCGAGTCTCACCTCCGTCCCCGCGCTGAGGTGCGCTTCGCAGACGAACAGCCGCAAGGCCGCAGCAGCATCGCGCGCGGCCTGCGCCTCCGGGCCGACAATGGCCGTGCCCGCACGCAGCACGGCCAGGTACGATCGGTACTCTTCCGCCGTGAAGACCGGGTTGAGCGGCGCCGCGATAGCCCCCACGGAGGTCACCGCGAGGAACACAGCGAGGAATTCCAATCCGTTGGGCAGCACGATGGCGACGCGGTCACCCGCCTGGATTCCATCACGACTCAGGGCGTCTGCTAGGGCACCGATCCACTCGCGCAGCTCCGCATAGGTAAGCTGCGGGCCTCCATCCGGAACCACCACAGCGGTCCGGCGCTCGCAATCTAAGGGGAGGAGATCAGCCAGTGTGCCCGGGCGTGTCACGTGGACTTCATTGTTCATCATGCCGCTACTTCCCGGCGACGTTCTCTTTCACGACCTTTGCCGGTACACCGACGACCTGCACGTGATCGGCAACATCTCTCGTCACCACGGCGCCGGCGCCGATAATTGAATGCATCCCGATCGAGACGTGGTCAACCACCACCGCACCGATGCCGATGTAGGTGGCCTCGCCGACGCGGGAATTCCCCCCAACGTTTGCCCCGGGACCGATGGTGACGTAATCCCCGATCGTGGTGTGGTGCCCGATCAGTGCCCCCCGGTTGAGCACCACGTGTCGGCCGAGTCGGGTGTGCGCGGCGATGATCGCCCCGACGCTTACGATCGTGCCGTCCACGAGCACACTGCTGCGCGAGACTCGCGCCAACGGGTGCACCAGCGTGGCGAACGGGATGCCGTGCGCCGCGGCTTGATCAGTGAACCGGGAACGGTGCGTCGTTCCGAGCCCGCAGACGGCAGAATGCGTCTGCGCCAGTTCGGCCAGTGCATCCACCCAGATTACCGGCAGACCTTGCAGCGTCTCGCGGCAACGCTCCGGTTCCATGTTCTCCACGAAGCCGGCCACGCGCACGCCCGCGATGTCGGCAGCCAAATCGGCGATCTCGACTGCGAAGGTTCTCGTTCCCAGGATCAATAGCGGCCGGTCCCCAGCTTCCACCATGTCACTCATTGGTAAGCCAGCACGGTTGCGTCAACGACGCCGGGGGCGTGCGTTGGCGTTCCATCGAGATACTCAGCAACGAGCGCCAGGATGCGGGCCGCAGAGCGCTCAAGCGTGATCTCCTGCATGACCAAACGGTGTCCCTCAGCCACGATGCGCCGGCGCTCGTCTTCGTGGGCCAGATAGTACCTGATGACCTGGGGCATCTCTTCGATCGTCGCGCTCACGTAGTGCGTTCCCGGAACGTACGGCGCGGGGCGATAGATCGGCTCTGAAATCACCAACGCCTTGTTCGCCAGACCGAGGATCAGGCGCATGCCGGAGAGCTCACCTGGGTAACGCCCAAAGTTCAAGAGGATCTTGGTGCGGTTCAGCAGTCGGACGCGCTCCTCACCCCAGTTGGCCGGATCGAACCAGCTGCCTCTCTCGACGACATCTACACCGCGGCGGCGAAGTCGGTTCAGCAAGCGCCGGCGTCGTGGGACGTCCGGCGAGCCAAGGAACAGCGTATCGATGTCACGCTGCAGCCCCAGATCGCGGCCATAGGCAGGGTGGTAACCCAGCGGAACCAGGTGGGCATCGATACCGTGTTCCGCGAGGAACTCCTGCCGTCCGCCGGTAGAGACGACCAGAATGTCGGGCAGCCCGTACCGGGCTAGTTTTCGGATGCGGAACCAGTTGGAGTACACATCAGTCGCCCGGGAGTCGCGAAGAACGATTTTGGCGATCTCGCGCAGGTGGAGCCTCGGGGTCGGTAATCCGGCCGCCCGCGGAGGTGGGAGCGGCTCGCTGTGCCACAGCACCACCAAGGGGCGGCGCGCCGGGCCCGCCATCAGCTGCCGGCACACAGCGGGATACCAATTTGCGTTTCCGTCGATCCACACGAGGTCGGGGGCGGTGAGCTCGGGCACTCCGTCCGCCACCTGCGTCACCCGATGCCCGTTCGCTTGCAACAACGGCACGAGCGAATGGGGCACCCCGCGATGCACAGACAACGAACGAGCGCAGAGCATGATCGCCAGAGCGCGCACGCTCCTCAGCTACTCCTGTATTGTGGATTGTCAAACCCGCGCCCTGGGCTTTCGACTTTCGGCTGTCGACTGTCGATTCCTCTCCTCTTATGCTTTAACCTGGCCGCGATGGCGGAGACATTACCGTCGACAGAGCGTGAGCGGCCGGTGCGCACCCGGCTGCACACCGAAGAACACACGCACGAGGGCGTGAGTGTGCGCGACATCATCTTGGGCGTGAGCGACGGGCTCACCGTGCCGTTCGCCCTCGCCGCCGGCTTGAGCGGCGCGGTGGCCAGCAACTTCATCGTCTTCCTCGCCGGCGTCGCCGAGATGCTCGCCGGCGGTATCGCCATGGGCCTGGGCGGCTACCTGTCGGAGAAATCGCACGCGCAGATCTACGCCAAGGAGCTCGAGCGCGAACACCGTGAGGTGGACGTCCTGCCTGAGGAAGAAAAACGCGCGCGACATCTGGAAAGCCCGCGGCTACAGCGGCCCGGAATTGGAACAGCTGGTCGAAGCCATCGTCAAGGACCGCCAACGCTGGGTCGATTTCATGATGCGCGAAGAGCTCGGCTTGATGGAACCAGCCCCCGGTGCCGCGTACAAGACCTCGTTCACTATCGGCCTATCCTACGTGATCGGCGCCCTCGTACCGCTGTTCCCGTTCTTGCTGCCGCTCACCATCCACAACGCCCTGGTGATCTCGAGCGTCGCCACGCTCACCGCACTACTGCTCGTCGGTATTCTCAAGTCACGCTTCACCGGGGGCGCCTGGTGGCGCAACGGTATCGAGACCATGCTGACCGGTGCCGCCGCCGCGGGTGCCGCTTACGTTTTGGTACGCGTTCTGGCCCGCAGCGGATAGGGTGGCTAGTGGCTCGCCACGGATCAGACGAATCAAGGCGAACAATTACGAATCACGAGAAGGCACTTGCACAGCAGAGCCTTCTCTGTTTTTAAGGAAACGCGTTTGTCGCGGAGGTGACGTGATCATGGCGAAGAAGGTTCAACCGAAACCGAGTGCACCAAAGACACGCGGAAAGCGGCCCTCGCCGGCAGCCTCCAAGTACGACCAGGCCGGCGCACCGTGGTGGAAGAAATTCCGCCCCAGCGGCACCAGCGCAGCGAAATCGAAGCGCTGAAATACGGATTCCCGGTCTGAGCACCATCAGCGGCGGCGGTTTTTCCGGTCGCTTGCCGTGATGCCGGCGATCGCCTAGATTACCACTATCGGGTTCGATAGTGATGGCGCGGTTCAAGCGTTCCGCGCCACGTCAGGAGGAAACGATGTACGAACAGGTCAAGCTTAGCCGCGATTGCGAGGCAGTTCAGATTCCCGCGGGACACACGGTCATGCTGCCGCGGGGAACGGTGGCGATCATCACCCAGTCGCTCGGCGGCACGCATACACTACAGGTCCCGAGTTTCGGCGGTCTCTTCCGCATCGCCGGCAAAGATGGGGACGCCATCGGTAAGGAGCCGACCGCCTCCCAGCCGGCACCCCTGGCGGCCGCTGGAAAAGACCTCGAAGCCCAGGTCTGGGAGCAGTTGAAGACCTGCTACGATCCGGAGATTCCGGTGAACATCGTCGACCTCGGCCTGGTGTACGACATGCGAATCTCGGAATTGGGCAGCGGCAAACGCCGCGTGGACGTGAAGATGACTCTCACGGCTCCGGGCTGCGGCATGGGCGGCGCCATCGCCTACGACGCGCGCATGAAGCTGCTCGACCTTTCCGGCATTGAAGAGGCCGATGTCGAGGTGGTCTGGGATCCACCCTGGAGTCCGCAGATGATCTCGCCAGAGGGCCGCACCCTGCTGGGAATGAATTGAGGCGGCGAAGCCGCCGGATGAGCTCAAAGTTCAAAGCCAAAGGCGAAAAGCCAGAATCCGATCCGGCTTTCAGTTTCCCACTTTAGCCCTTCGACTGTCTCATTCACTGATGACGACGCGCGTGCCGAGCGGGACGTGGTCGTAGAGGTAGTCGATGTCGGCATCGCTGACGGCGATGCAGCCTGCCGTCCAATCGGCGGCGATGCGCGGGCGTCCACCGTAGCCGTGAATCCCGACGCGTCCGCCCATGAGCGTCGACCACGGCGGTGTGGTGCGCTCCAGATTGGCGAAGAAGATGTCGGCCCATTGATCCGCGGTGATCAGGCGCTCGGTGAAGGCACGTTCGGCGTCGTCGACGTTCGGGTAGCTGATGCCGAGGAAGCGATGGAAGCGGCTGCGCGGTCGCTTCTCGCAGATGTAGTAGGTCCCCACAGGGGTGCGGCCGTCGCCGCGCAGCAGCTTGCCGGTGTTGAGGTCCTTGCCTAGGGCGACCTGGAACTTCTTCAGGATGCGGTCGCTGTCTTCCAGCCACATCTCGTGGCGGCACTTCCAGACGCGGATAGTCAGCTCCTGCGCTTTGTCTCCCCCGCGTATCGACCACGCCTGGGTGGCCGCAAAAGCACCGAGCCCGACGACCGCAACGTACAACAGCCAGCGCCAACCGCCCCGCATACTGGGCTCCCTCCTCCTCATCGACAATGCTTGCGCCCTCGGCGCGTTACGCGGCAATAGGAAACCATCGAACGCCCTGTCCGTCAAATGCTTTTTTCGGCAAGGAATCTTTGCGCATTTACTACCGTTCTGCCGGGCGGCTGGCTCACCTGCGCACCAGCGGTAGACTGGCCCGGCGAGTTCGGCTATGGACGTAGACGCCAAACTCCAGGCGTGGGCCGCTAGCTCAGTTGGCTAGAGCAGCTGACTCTTAATCAGCGGGTCCCGAGTTCGAGTCTCGGGCGGCCCATTCAAAAGCCCTTGAGAAATCAGGGGCTTTTGCGTTTTCTCCCTACCGTCCTCAAGGGGGGTCGTTAACCGGGGAAGCAAGGGGGAAGCAGCCGGATCAATTTCGAGGCTTGCGCGATGGGTTCACGAGCCCGGTTTTGAAGGGCCGCGAACACGGAAGGTAACCCTTAATTCGGCGCACCAGGGTCGCTCGTGCTATTGCGGCGGCCTGCGTCGATGAATGCACACAAGTCTTCCGGATCATAGCGCACGCATTTCCCAACCTTTACATAATGTGGTCCACGCCCTGCCCAGCGCCAGCGTTGCAGGGTTTTCGCCGACACATGAAGTTTGACTGCCGCTTCCTGTTCATTTAGCAGGCAGTCGGGGATCTCTTTCATTAGTGATCATCTCCTAATACGATTCGAAGAATATACTGCTGCGGCCATTACTGGAGCCGGTTTAGCTCACCGCCTTGGCCCGTAGATCCTGAGCTGCCGCGACGATCTCATTCCACGCTTCCCCGGTTGGATAGCGAAAAATCTGGCCGATGTTCCACATGCTCCGCAAGATCGCTTCACGCACCTCCGGGTCCTCATCGAGTGGCGTGGATCGGGTTTTTACGGTCGTGATGTACTTCGTGGTCAGCCCGGTTCCCTTCCGCGTGATAAAGATGTCGTTCCCGCTTAGCTCATGTGTGAAGTCGGCCGTCGCACCGCTCTCGATTGCTGAGTTGAGCGCTTTGAGGACCGTGATCGGCAGCCCTACGATCTGAACTTGGGGGATGCCGGTTCCGGAAATTCTGACCGGAAGAATTCCGGAAATTCTGTCCGGTCTTCGAAAGGAGACCGGAGATGAGAGCAGAGAAGGAGGAGGCGTTTGAAAACGTCGGTGCACGGCCGGGAA
>Ga0187884_10002107_pt1 | contig 17153 bp, 20 predicted proteins | sample June2016WEW_20_4_FD_132983 | JGI IMG/M metagenome (GOLD analysis project Ga0187884, IMG submission 132983) | Peatland microbial communities from SPRUCE experiment site at the Marcell Experimental Forest, Minnesota, USA - June2016WEW_20_40 | ecosystem: Environmental > Terrestrial > Soil >...
CGCCACACCAGGGCCTCGCTTAGCCACCGGCCCGCCACAAAGTGAGTTGTAATCGCATTGCGGCGTCGGGAAGGTTCTTGCGCTAAATAGATGGCTGCCTAAAAGCAGGGGCAGCCAATTGGTCACAACGAAATCCAGTTTATTCGCTCTCAACAAGCTGCGTCCGAACGTGGCCAACGTTCGGGCGCATTCAAAATCGAGGGGGCTTCCGTCCCGCTTGGCTGCCGGCATTGGCCGCCGTCGACTCCTCTCCTACGCGGGCCGCGCACTTGGGCAACCGCGGGCCATCAGCGGTCACCCTTCGCGCAGCTATTCGATTGCTCCAGTTCAGCAGGTCCCGCTCTCGCGAAATCAATCAACGAAAGGCAGTTCGCATGCGTGCCCTTAAGATTGCCTACAAGAGCCCGACTCAGCTCCAAAGCCGAGAACGAAATCCACGGATTCACACCCGGCGACAGATCAAGCAAATCGCCGCGAGCATAAAGGAGTTCGGCTTCGTCAGCCCGGTTCTGACCGACAGCTCGAACACCATTATAGCTGGTCATGGTCGCGTGGCGGCGGCCAAGCTGCTGGGTATGCCCGATATTCCCACGGTCTGTGTGGATCATCTCACGCCGTCACAGATCAGAGCGTACTTGGTCGCAGACAATCGCCTGGCCGAACTCGCGGGTTGGGATCGGAAGCTCTTGGCTTTGGAGCTTCAGGAATTGTCCATCCAACCCAATTTCGACGTCAGCATCACGGGCTTCGAGACCGCGGAAATCGACATCCTCATAGATGAATTAAATGAACCAATTCCGGACGATTCAGATGAGCTCCCCGATATCGACCGGACGAGGCCTTCGATCTCGTTACCGGGTGATCTTTGGCAAATCGGAAATCACCGTCTGCTTTGCGGCAACGCTTTGGACCACGAAGGTTATGAACAGCTATTGGGAAAAACCAAGGCGCAGCTCGTATTCACGGACCCTCCCTACAATCTCTCAATAAGTCGGACCCTAAGAGCGAACAGCAGAAAGCGCCGCGAGTTCGCCATGGCCTCTGGCGAGATGACCGGCGACGAATACAGAAGCTTCTTAGGCCGAACATTTGCAAACCTTTGCGCTGCGAGTGCGGACGGCTCCATCCACTTTGTCTGTATTGATTGGCGCCATGTTCGCGAACTGCTCAACGCCGCTGAGGAACACTACGCTGAACTCAAAAACGTCTGCGTCTGGGCTAAGGGCAACGCCGGCATGGGCAGCCTTTATCGATCTCAGCACGAGTTGGTCTGCGTCTTCAAAAACGGCACTGCACCGCACGTCAATAACGTCGAACTGGGCCGCTTCGGGCGCAGTCGTAGCAACGTTTGGCGCTATGCCGGTGGCACGAGCTTCGGCAACAGCCGTGATTCCCAGTTGGATCATCCGACAGTAAAGCCACTGCCCTTAGTGGCAGACGCGATCATGGACTGTTCGGCGCGGGGCGACGTTGTGCTGGATGCGTTTGTCGGCAGCGGGACGACGCTCATCGCTGCTGAGCGGACCGGACGAATTGGCTACGGGATTGAGCTCGATGCTCACTACGTAGATGCCACCCTCAGCAGGTTCAACGATGCGTATGGTCTCAAAGCTGTCCACCTCCAATCGAACAAGAGTTTTGAGGAGATCGCGCGCAATCGCTTAAAGGAGATAGACCATGGTCGGCAAATCGAAGGTCGGTAGGGGCAACCCGCCGAAACATACGCAATTTCGCAAAGGCGAGAGCGGAAACATAAAGGGGCGTCCGAAGGGTTCCAAAAACCTCAGCACCATCCTGATGGAAGCAGCCCGAGATCAGGTATCCGCAAACATAGGCGGCAAACGCCGCAAACTCACAAAGCTCCAGGCAACCGCCATGCAGCTAGCAAACAGAGCCGCGGGAGGCGATCCAGCCGCCATTGGCAAGTTCCTGGATTGGATTGACGAAATCGAAAAACGCGCGGCAGCCGCTAGGCCTGCCGAGTTTCCCTTCAGTCCGCACGATCTTGAGGTCTTACGAGAAGTCCATACGCGCATGAGGCAATGCGCTCCTACTCAGGAGGATGACTAAAATGGCAGCGTTTCCAACCAAAATGTACACCGACATCCTGCGCAACGATTTTGGGGCTTTTATCCATCGTGCGTTTCTGGAGCTAAATCCTCGATTACCCTTCGACATGAACTGGCATATCGAACTCGTCGCGGCCAAGCTTGAGGGTGTTCGCCTCGGTTGTTGCAAGCGCCTGGCCATCTGCACACCGCCGCGTCATTTTAAATCATTTGTCACCTCTGTCGCATTTCCGGCGTGGCTTCTCGGCCATGATCCAACTAAGCAAATTATGTGTGTCAGCTATGGACAGGACCTCGCGGACAAGTTCGCGCGGCCATGTCGGAGGCTGATGGAGAGTCCGTTCTATCGCTTCCTATTCCAGACTCGGCTTTCTGAAGAACGCAATGCGGTTGCCGAATTCGAAACGACGCAGGGCGGCTGTCGGATTGCGACCTCTGTTGGGGGCGCCGTTACAGGACGAGGCGGCAACATTATTATCATCGATGATTTCTTAAAGGCCGAGGATGCGCTCTCGGATACGCGGCGGAGAACCAGCAATGATTGGTACGACAGCACGCTTCGCAATCGCCTCAACAGACCGGCGACAGACGCCTTTATCATCGTGAATCAGAGATTGCACGCGGACGATGTCGTTGCTCACGTTCAGCGGGAGGAGGAAGGCTGGGAAGTCTTATCGCTACCCGCAATAGCAGAAAATCCGACAACCTATGAGTTCGCGACACCCTACGGCCGGCGTGCCGTTCGTCGCGAGGTCGACGAAGTGTTACATCCCGCCGTTTTGCCGCGGTCTGAGCTTGATCGTCTGCGGCGAAGCATGACCGAATACCACTTCGCGGCGCAGTTTCAGCAAGACCCGCAGCCGCCTGCCGGTCTAATTGTGCTGCGGAAGTGGCTTAAATTCTATCACGAGCGGACTATGCCGGATCGTTTCGACAGAATCGTGCAAAGCTGGGATACGGCCAATAAGGCCACGGAACTCTCAGATTACAGCGTCTGTACGACTTGGGGCACCAAGGGACGCAAGCTGTACCTGCGGGATGTGTTTCGTAGAAGGCTTGAATTTCCGGATCTCAAGCAAAGCGTAATCGACCTCGCTGCTCCGTGGAACGCCGACATCGTGCTTATAGAAGACAAATCGTCAGGAACGCAGCTGATTCAGGAGCTGCGGGCGAACGGCTTTTCGAAAGTACAGGCTGCACCCTCATTAGACGGCGACAAGATCATGCGCTTGCGGGCACAAACAGCTAAAATTGAGGGCGGATTTGTTCTTTTTCCGCTCGACGCTCCTTGGCTTGATACCTATCTAAACGAGCTACTAAGTTTTCCTAATTCGAAATTCGACGATCAGGTCGATTCAACGGTATTTGCGCTTGCCTGGAGCACTTTGGAGCCCATAAGTGTGTGGACTGATGAAAGTCTGAGCAATTTGGAAAATTTTACTGCAGGCTTGGTGTTCCCTTACATATTTGGTGGTTAGAGGTGGTGACCTGCCACTGAACTTCATCCAATGGCGATTAGAGTCTCGGCGGTTGACACGCCCTTCGGCGCGGCGCCATCATCGCCGTCGTCCCCGGCGTGGTCGCATGCCCGATCAAATCGGTCAAGGCCTGGCTCACCGCTGCCAAGATCGCCGATGGCTGTGTGTTCCGATCCAAATGTGCAAATAGCGGTCATGGGCGGCAAAGACCGCATCGCTTCGAAAACGAGCCGTCGCTGCGCCCCGCGCGTTTAGCGGCGAGTTGGAGTTCCGCAACACTGGCAGCACATATTTTGCGGTAGCTTTTCCCCGTAAATGCGCCCGGCGCTTGCTTGTCATTCGAAATGCTATTGCAGCCGGCCCGATGGAGAACGACATAGTCGGGATCAGCCGAGCGTCGGACATTCAAAACGTATCCGTCTGGATGTGCTGCTATCCAAGCCAGATAGCTAAAATCGTCGTTACAAAACCGCACTATCCCGTCCTCGTTCGTTCGATCATCTTTTCCAGGTCGTCAAGAAACATCGTATCATGTTTCTCCTCGACGTGGCGCTGGTTCCAGAGGCCTGAGCCACGCACAAGCGGGCGATCCGAAAAATGTCCTAACCAGCCCGGCGATGGTGGATCGACAACCGGGCGCTCGAAGTTGCTGAGCAGCGCAATGGCATTGCGCTCGATGACGCCGCGTAAGCTGTCAGGCCCAGGTTCGTCATCAATGTCGAGCCACAGGAAAGGCATGGTGCCAAGGTAATTTGTCACCGCCAGCTCAACGCGCGCTTCGGCTGCGGCTAAAGCATCGCGGTTTATATTTAGCGCGAGGGACGCTTTTCCGGCATCGCCCTTCACGCCCCAGGAGACGCACTGTGAGACGTCGCCGCGCGCCAGCAGCGCTTGGCCGACGAGCGACCGGAAGATCGAACCTCGATGGTTGCCGCCGCCGGATACCCGGCCGCGATGCTGTCCCAGGCGTTGGCGAAGGGTCGAACGCGATCCGCTACCTAACCCATGCGTGCCAACGCGGACAATCCGTGGCCCGCCTCCGCTTCCCTGGCGAACCTCAGAGGGTTCGAAAAACAAGTAAACGCCACGATGGGGCCAATCGCGATATCGATCGAAAGTGGCCAGTGTTCGCGCTCCACCAAGGCGCTGCTCGAGCCGATCAAGATGAGCATAAAAGCGCACTAAATCGGCGAGGCGGCTCATTAGTGTTCGGACAGCCAAGCCAACTGTTCCCCGCGTGTTAGGTTCGCCATCGGTACCTCGACTTCAATTCCCCGTTGCCGCAGTGGTTCGATCAAGAACTCCCGGTAGCGATGTATGGCGAACATCACCACGCGCTTCTCGCTGGCGATCTCTGGCAAGAGCTTATCGAGTACGTTGGCGGCCCAAACCTTTCGTTCGCTCACCCCAAGAGCGTACAGGGTGTAATCATATGGCGCGATCTCGACATCGGGGGCTACGAGTCCGTAGCGAGAGGAGAGAACAAACCAGCGTGCGCCGCTCGCCTCGACGATGTTCCGCACCTTTTGGAACCAAACTGACGTGTAGAGTTCGCGTGCAGGGGCAGGATGTGACAGTTTGCTCTTGACGCAGGATACGAGGACGACCGCACCGTCAAGGTCGAGACTTCTCCTCGGCTGGGATCGTGCCGACCCAAGAACCGGTTCTCGGCGTCGAACGATAGCCCGCTCCGACGACGGACGAGAACGCAGGCTAAATGTAAAATAGACATTTGCGCCGTTTGCTGGGCCGGTCAGAGCGGTCCGCGTAACACCCGCGAACTCGTCAAATTTACTGCTGCCGATCGCACTGCACACGGCCGGCATTGCATTAGTCAGGGACATCTCGCAGTGAACGTCGCCAGCTCGGATCGTGATTTCGGCGTGCCCCTCCGCTCTAGCGGGCGCAATATAGCGATCCCGTACGAATTGCCGAATGCGGTTGGCTTGGATCATGACCAGTATCCTATAATCCTCCTTCGCTAGTCACAATCCGTTGGAAAGACGAGTTGATCGAGTTGGAAGTCCGGTCACCGCCGCGTTGCCGTGATGGTCAATCGCGTCGGTTAGCCCGACGTCGCGAAGTGTCCGGTCAGGACACGTTTGGCAAACCGTCACGGGTTATCGCGCGGGCCAAAGATAACTGCTTTTCCACGAATACTTTTGGATCGAGGCCTACATTAACGCCTAATTCTCTGCACTCGTCGTATATGTTTCGAATGGCTTGGCTTGACAAACTCCGGCTGCTGCCTCTGACCACTAGAACAGTCAGGATTGGCAGCTCATTGGTTACGCAATAATGAATAACTCGTGCCAAGCTGGCGGCGACAATCTTTCAACAGTAATTCGCCTGCCAAGGGGTATCCGGCCTGAAGGCCTTGCAGATGTTGCCGTAGGCCACCAGTCCGAGGCCGCACTACCTGAATACACGGGCGAATATCTGGTCGCTCGTTATGCTGACCGTCTTCCGGCGGACATCGTGGCCTTAGCGCGAGATCGCCTTGCGTCTCACAAAATCGCTCTCTCTCGCGTGCGAATTCAACGCCAAATGGCGTAATCACATCAAGCTTACGACCGACAAGAGCAGATTCAATTTCCCTTCCTGGATTGTCGATGAGCGATCCGAACGCGAGTATGCCGATAGTGGGTGCCACGATTGACTCTTTCGACGATAACGATGATCAGCTCGTAAGGTTCGGCGCCGTCATAAGCCGACACGCAACAGCACCCGTCCGGTTTTTGCCAAGTTTTCCTAGCCGCGGCGAACTATCCGACCGAGCGCAGCTAGCCGCTTAGCGATCTCTTCAGTGCTTAAGGGGGCCCGGCTAAGGACGGGCTTTGAGTTCGCTCGCTTGAGCGTATTTGGTGACGTAGCTCTTACTACACCTCGAATATTAAGCTTGGTTTTCTTCGGCTCCTCGAACAGAAAGCTTAGCAGAAACCATGCTAAGCGAGGCGTCCATTTAGCACCGCATGCTGTAGTTATTCCGTCCCTGTTCAATAGTCGCGAAACATCGCGTGGTTTCCGTTTGCCCGCCTTGGCGTAGGCACGGACGAGCGGCCTGACACGATCCAAGAGAGAGGACTTATCCCTGTGTCCAAACTCGAAATGCGCACGCTCATGCTTGCTCAGAACAGGTCGGGTTTCTTTGGTATAAATTTCCACCAAGCTTAAATCGCGGTCGTGTATTCGTGTACCGCGCTGCATCGATGCTGATCGTGACTTATACATCGAGCGTCCGCTAAACTAACACTTTGCACATAAGATTATAGCAAACAACGCTGGACGGCGGAAGCCGTGGTCCGTTTATCTAGCTTTCTTGCCCGTTTTGACGATGCCTTGAGGACGCGCATAGTTCCTACCAAGTCAAGCTAACGCCCCACTGGCCTGCACTTCCCTCGGAGGAACCGTGCTCGCCTGCCGCCAGTCCTAAACATGGATTTTCTCATCAAATCTAGTCGTAGCCGCGAACAGTCAGGCGACCCTATGTACCCATACTAGCATATGCCCTTGCCCAGCACAGGGCGTTGACGAGCCGCATTTGCTCTATGCTCGAACATGGCGTTTCAAGCAGCCGTGGATTTGCAAAAATTACAGCCAGACAGCGTGCCCGGGAGATCGCGACGTTGAGCCGATTACGGCTAAACAGGAATTCGATGTTACGCGGCATGTCGTCGGACGAGGACGTCGCCATCGAAATCAGCACAACTGCCGCCTCCTGTCCCTGAAATTTATCGACCGTACCAATCCGAGCACCTTTGGGCAGCTTCCGCCTGAGCAAATCGACCTGCATATTGTATGGACTCACGACCAGAATATCGGCCGGACTAATTGGTGCCTCTTTGCCATTACGATCGATCCAGCGTTGCTTCAGCAGGTTTCGATAAATGCCATTTAGGCGATCGGCCTCTGCTTCGCTCGATTGGCTGCAATCCGCGTGCTCAACCTCAATGAAGCGAATCCCCGCCGTTGCGACGGCGCTAGGCCCGGGCACGAGCTTTTGCCGCGCATTGTCTGAATCGGGCTGCAAGCGACCGTCGTAGAATGCGCCCGATATGAAGCGGCATACTTCCGGGTTCATCCGCCTGGTCTTGTCGAGAAAGATGCCGAGAGATGGCGGCACTGTGGCGTGATCGCCGAGGGCGTATTCGAGGGCAGAAAGTCCGGATTCGCCCGGATGAACACCCTGCGTCGGCTGCGCAAGCTGCATTTGATCCCCGATCAGGACGATATTGCGCCCGCTCGCTCCCATTGCGACAACATGGGCCAGCGACACCTGCCCCGCTTCATCGATAAAAAGGTAGTCGAGGCGCTGATCCAACTCGTGGTGAGCAAAGAGCCAGGCCGTCCCGGCAATTAGATTATAATCACCGTCGAATACGTCACCATTTTCGGTCACATCTTCGATCAAATCACCCTCGAACCGGTGATCGTCATCCGAACACTTTTTAACCCCGCGCAACGTCACCTTCCGTTCTTTCGCGACTGCTTCGACCTCGCTGAGCAACGTGTTTATGGCTTTATGAGAATTTGACGAGACGCCGATGAGCTTACCTCTCTTCAACAGCTCAACTATCGCCCGCGCTGCAGTAAAGGTCTTGCCTGCGCCCGGCGGTCCCTGAACCAGCAGGTAGCTATTCGTGAGATTGCAGATCGCTGTTACTGCCGCGTCGACCGTCGTTGTTCCTTCGACGATAGGATTTCCTGGACTGACGCCCGCGACGGTTGGAGCGCGTCGTGTCAGAAATGATGTGATCGCCCCGTAGCAGGAAGCGCCGGCAATGACGGCTTCGGCATAGCGATAAATCGCTTCCCGCAACACATCCGTATTGATGGGCTGGCCAGGAATTAATGAGAACGCCGCCGGGAACGGTGGCGCATTCTTACCAATGCGAAGCGATACTGTGAACCGATCGTCGTCGAGATCGACGATTTCTCCCGCGTGCTTCAACGTCTCCGCCAGGTCGGGGTGGTCCCCAAGGCGCAGTTTGAAGTCCTGCGCCGGAAATCGGAATGTGTGGATCAGAGACCTTTTATCGGGGACCGGCGGGCGTCCGGAAATGGGTCTCAACCCGCCGATGCACTCCGGGTCATTGATCAGCTCTTCCTCCGACGAGTCCTGCCAGTTGTATCTCGCCCACCACTGCGGCTTGGCCTCGCGGCGATAGAACTCAAGGAGTTGCGACACCAGCTTGCGATGCGGGCGCTGCGCATCAGAAATCCCAGCCAGCAGGCGGGCCGTTGTATTCTGCCGACGTGCTTCAGCTTCGGCGAGATCGGCCGATCGACTGGGTTGATCCTCCCCCTCCGCTGCGCCAATAAACCAGGGCGTGGCCCCCGGCCGTAGCGACAAGAGCCAATCGCGTAACAGCATGGTCGAGTGGCAGTCAGTCGCGTTGTAATCCTCGATCTGTTTGAGCAGCGCCGGATCGCGAAGCTCGCGCCATTGCTCGTAGACCACAATGCTGTCGCCAGCGGTGCTCACCTCGTCTTTGCGGGCAGCCATATAGAAGGTTTCGAGATTCTTGATCGAATAACGCGGCTCCGAGATGCGGATAGCCTCGCGGACCACCTTGTAGAGGTCGACCAGTTTGCGCTGACGCAAAAGGTTGTCGATCTCGTCTTCGCGCGTGCCGTGCAGGACTGAGAGCCGTTTGAGCGCGCTCTCTTCGTAAGAAGCGTAGTGGTAGATGTGCGCATCGGGAAACTTAGCCAAGCGCTGGACGATGAAATCCACAGCCTCTTCGAACGCTTGCCTTTCTTCGCTGCGCGAATGTGCCCAGAAGGCCTTGAACTTCCGTTCCCCGTTGTCGAGGTAGGCGAAGCCGAACAGATATTCGAGCCCGTCATCGGCGAATGGATCGCCTTCCATATCGAAGAAAAGATCGCCGCCATTGGGCTTCGGCATGCGCGCAAAACCCCTTCCGGCAGCGGCGTCAAGCAACTCCCAACTGTCCTTGCCTGTATCCCGCTTGCTGGTCTGCAACTGCGCTTGCTGCCGGAGCCGCGACAGTGTTTCGACCGGCATCTTCGGGATTGTGGTGCCGTCGCCCAGCCCGGAGAGCTTGCGCACGGTTTCTATACCGGCGTCCTCCAGCTTGGCGATCTGGTGGCGCGTGATATTAGCCACAAGACTCAAGTGATCGACGCGCTCCCATTCTGCGGCGCAAAGTTCGTTCCATCGGCAATATGTGCAGTGGCCGCAAGGCTCGCCGAATGACTCCACCGGCGGACGCGCAGCAAAACCCTCCAGCCGCCGCTGCGCGAGCTCCGCGTAGTAGAGAAAATGGGAAAGCGGCAATGACACCTGGGTTGAATCGCCCAGCACCACATGGACTAAGGCCGGGAGCTGCTCCTGCACCAGGCCAAGCAGCTTCGAATAGACACAAAGCTGGACGACGTGCTTCGGCTGGCCGGTGCGCGCAAGCTTGGTATCGACAACCTCGTAGCCATACGGGCCGAGCCGTGTTTTGCTATTCACGCGAACGAGAAAATCGGCGTAACCCATCCAGGGAACATCAAGCAGCGCACCCTGGTAAATTACATCCGCCCCATTCGCCATTGCAGCGGCGGTCTGAGCGACGCGTTGGTCGATCGTCGAATGGGGGTCGATCACGGCGACACGCTTGCCCTGATCCCTAAGGCAAGCGAGATGCTTTCGCTCGTGCTCAAGACCCTTCTTTTTCAGCAGTTCTTGGGTCGGATCAGACTCGGCCGTGACCATCGGCTTTCGAAGGTCCGCGAGATCAAGAAATGTTGCGTGCCGGCAACCGAGATAGTTAATCAGGTCGGTTGCGGAAAATACGGTGCTGTCTGCTTGGATGAACGTGACACGCCCCCTACACTACTCGGTCGCTAGCTGGATTGTCTCGTTTCATAGGCCTTGCTGGTTTCGTCGCACCTCTTTGATCGGGGCGCAAACGGTAATCGCGCTCGTCACTCGATACGTAAGCGAAAACCACCTCGGCCACAACGTTCTGCTCGTCTTCGGGAAGATCGCGCAACTGCTCAATAGCTTCTTCCAATAACTTTCTCATATAACCAAAACGCATGAAATTTGCATGTGCCTGGGGTATATTGAGGTGCGTTGGTATCTTGGGAGCAGGGAGGGGAGACCCCGATGTCATATACTGTTTCAGAACTGCTGAATGTAGGGCCTCGGGCAGCGATGTCATACCTGATATTGGCTGCAGATCGCCGGCAAACCGTCGGCTACGAAGATGTAGCCCATTATATCGGACAGGTGGTTGACGAGCGCTTCTCAACATCTAAGCACCACATCGGAAACGTTGCCGGCGCTTTGATGGACCGCATCCTTGAGAAAGTACCCGACGCTCCGCCGATAAATAGCTTAATCGTGGCGCAGGCGGGGGAAGGAAGGGGATTGCCAAGCTACGGCGCTGATCAATACGTGGCAAAATATTTGAAGGTCCCTTATGGGAAGTTGAGCGTGGCCCAAAAGCGGCAAGCTTTAGGCCCCGTGCTCGATGACGTGTGGAATTTCGATGACTGGAGGGGCGTTGCTCGGAAGGTTTTCGGGAATCGAGTTTCAACTCCATCAAAGCCGGTCGGGGAACAGGACGGCAAAACTAAACGTCTTGGATATGGCGGTCCACCTGAGAGTCCGGAGCATTTGAAACTTAAGCGATACGTCGCATCAAACCCCGCGCGATTTGGCGCTCCTAAAGGATGCGCCAGAGGCGAGACAGAGAAGCGATTGGAAACATGCGATGAGATCGATGTTTGGTTTATGTATCCCGGGCAAGAACTTGCAGTCGAGGTGAAGTCCGTTCGTTCGAACGATCTTGACCGGCAGCGGGGACTCTTTCAGTGCGTAAAATACAAAGCGTTGCTAGAAGCGCGATCGAAGGTTGCGGGCGTACAAGCGCAAGTTCGTTCAAAGCTTGTCTCTGAGGTGCCACTGACCAGCACACTTTCACTGTGGGCCCGGGAGTTAGGAGTGCAAGTTCAGGTCATAAGGCCGTTGCTGTAGTGGCGAACCTATCGACTAACCGTCTCGACGCGATTTAATCTCAAATGACGCGGCTTGATAATTCATTGATGGACGATTACGCGGCGGAGTGGCAGGTTGTGCCACTCCCTTGGAACGAGTAACTTTTAAGCTTGGGAGCAAGCCATGAAAAAACAGAAAAGACACCTTGCAGGCCAATGGCAGCGCTTTACGAGATTCATCCCCGAGACTGCACCAGAGGGGGTGCGGAAGGCAATGCGGGTTGCCTTTTTGTCCGGTGCTTATGCGATAGTCGAGAAGGCCTTAGATCAGGGAAATCTCGAGGATTTACGTAAGTTCATGTTAGAGATTCATGCCGAAGTGCAGAGAATCCCTACTGAAGTTCGATCGTTGATGGAAAGCGATTGATTTGAATCCCTAGTCGAAACTACAAGGCATCGCTTGTCGCCTCGTGGGAAGACCGTTTCGGTGGCAATGTTTGTTTCATGGCATCAAACCTTGCCTAAGTTTTCGATAGGCATTTTGCAACCGGCGCGTGCTAAAATATCGACTTCCGGTGCCCACGTCACCAAATGCCAGCACATCTCTAGCACCCCGCCGGCGCGGAAGCGCACGATTAGCGAGCCGTCGGGCTGCTCCTCGAATCTTTGCGTTGGGTGAAACAGAAACTCACGGGCGTCGGCGGCGGCTTTCGGTGAGAACTTCCAGACCACGTGAACGGCCTTTTCCTGGAAGACGCCGAATGAGCGCTCGGCATATTCACGCAGCGAGAAGCGTCGCTTCCGCGTGAACGTGCGATCGAGAATTTTCGCACGCTCAACATTCGATAATGCAAAACTGCGGAAGTCCCTGGCTTCCTCACTCTCACTCCAAGCCACAAGGTAATGGCGATTGCCGTATAGAAAGCCGTATGGATGCACTACCTGGTAGCCGCGCTTGCCTGACCCCCGATAGAGGTAGTGCAGGCGGACCTTGCATCGGGTGATGATGGCCTCGCGCAAAGCGGTCACGATCTCACTATTGATCTTCGGTCGGGGACCTGGGCGCATGGCGAGGCCCTCGGCCTCGGTGAGGGCTTCGAGGTCAGGCTCGATCCGGTTCATCACCGGGCGCTTCACCAGCGCGCGCATCTTGGCAATGCCGCGCTCGGCATTTTCCGCCTGCACGTCCATGTTCTCTCGCCGCAGCAGGGAGATGGCGGTGCCGAGGTCGGCTAACTCGGCTGCGGTGACACTGGCCAACCCATTTACGGTGCCGCCGGGCAGCCGCCAGCGCTTCGGCACCTCGCCGGGATTGGCCTGCTCAATCTGTGGAAACAGGCGCTCGATCACGTCGCGCAGGCGTTCAGCGGTGCGGCGACTGAGCGGCTTGTCCGCGTAGTTGCGTTGAATTTCTTCGAGCGAGAGTCCCAGCGCCGAAGCCTGCATGTCGAGCGCGACACGAAGGACGGTCTCCGCCTTCTCGTACCGCATAGGCCCCCCGCTAGGGTCCGCGCCCAACGCCCTGCGTCGGTCGGTCTCAGTGCCGGGCATGCTGCGGCCCTGGCGAGATCATAATACAAACCGCGGCGATGGCGAGCATTGGCTTCGTGTGACCTTTATGGCGGGGCCGCGGGTCTTTTCGATTGCAGACATCTGAACCCTCTAGAGAAATCGCCAGAATTTGATGGGACCTGCATGCGTCAGAATTGGACGAGCCGCGTCGCGCGGTTTTCGCGGACCGATTGGCGCGATTGCTCGCTCGATGATACGTCCGCGTTTGACGTACTGAACGACTACCTCCTGCTCCTAGGAGTCCGGCTGAGACTTCTCAGTCCGACCGAAACGGAGAGATAGATGACCTGCGAAGTAGCCGTCATGAATAAACGCGGAATCGCCTTGGCCGCTGACAGCGCCGTAATCCTAGGGAATGGCAAGAAAATCTATCACACGGCGGAAAAGCTATTTTCCCTGTCGCCATCGATCCCGGTCGCCATCATGACCTTCGGCGCCACCGACATGATGAACGTGCCCTGGGAAACGGTCGTCAAAATTTATGCGCAGAAGTTGGGCAGCCGGAGGTTTGATACGCTCGACCAGTGCGCCAAGGATTTCCTGAGCTTCATTGAGGGCGCCACCTCGCTGTTTCCTCCCGAGGATCAGAAGAGTCACGTGAAGGGTGTCGTTGGGGCGGCTTGGTCCGAACTGTACCGAGACAAACCGTCGGAAAAGCTCGGAGAGAAATCGAAGGTTCCCGAAAACGACAAGCTTGCTAGCCTTACAGAGATTATCCACAACGATCACGAGCTTTGGATGAAATACGAGGACATTGAGGGCCTAGGACCAGATTACGGCGCCCGAGTCGTGAAGACATACGGGGACGTACTCGATCAAGTTGAGAAGCAGGTCTTCGAGGGGATGAAACTGCCGCGCACTCTGAAATCGGACCTGCGTAAGACTGTTAGCCTGATGTACGGAAAGGAATGGTTCCACCCCTCTGACGAGAGCGGTGTTGTGATCGCCGGAATGGGTGAGAGCGAGCCGTTCCCAGCGCTGTTTCAATACCGCGTCGGCACAGTCGCTGCCGGCAAACTGCGATGCGCAAAGGTTGACGAGGCGCGGGTGGGCCCGGCCGACGCCGTGGTCGTTCCGTTCGCACAGCGGGAAACCATCGATATGATCATCGGTGGAATACATCCGCGCCTGCGCAGCAAGCTCATCGATGATGTCAATCGGTGGATGCCGAACGGCGGTAAGAATGGAAAGGCAAAAAACCCGGAGCGCATTGAGAAGAGGAAAAAGGAATTTGCCGACTACATGCGCGATGAAATCCAACAACGCTACGATCAACCCTTCATGGATGCCGTTTCGGCATTACCTCGGCAGGATTTGGCCAAGATGGCCGAGGCGCTGGTCAACCTGACGGCGTTCCTCATGCGCATGACGGCCGACCAGGAAGAGACCGTGGCCGAACCGATCGACGTCGCGCTTTTGTCGAAGGGCGACGGTTTCATTTGGATCAAGCACAAGGAGTTTGGTCGGCGGGTTAGAATGCTAGCCTTATAGCCAGGAGCTGCTTTTGGAGGTCAGGCTAAGCGGCGTTATCGAATACATGAGATGTAACAATCGTAAACCGCCGCTATTTGCCGAGGCTGCCTCGACCTTTTGATTCGCGGGTTAAATAATGAGCCAGTTCGATCGCCGACGCCTTTTGACAGTGCTCGCAGGAGGAGTCGCAATCGCGAGCGTTCGCGGCGGCGTTACATGGGCCCTCATGCGCCCAGAGGAGAAACGCTCTCATGAATGGCCACATCTTACCGCTGAGGAATGGCAGATCGAAGAGGCGCTCATTAAGGGCGACTATGTCGTCGGCTAATGATCGAAGCGACCGCAGCAAGGTAAATGATGAATGGATTGCGCCGCTTCGGTATCTATGAATCTTTAACGAACCGGTACACTTTGGCATATGCGGTGTTCGCTCTTACCGACGAGGTGATGCATGAGTGAGGAAGTCGACATAGAGTTGTATTTAACGATAGACGGCCAAGTCTTCCTGGCACCACAATACAATATAGCTTTTGAACCTGCTTACGGAGTAGGTGGTGCATGCCCCGATTTTGTCGCGCTGGACTGGCGATGTAAAAATGTGGTGATTGTTGAGGTTACGTCCGCAGCAACTTTAGGCGGGCTTAAAAAGAAAGTGAAGCAGCGCGAGACACGCTGGTACACTCCCCTACGTGCAACACTCACAAAACTTAAGGTCATCAATAAAGGGTGGCAATTTCGCTTTCTGGGTTTCGTTCGAGATGAAAATTTGGCACGCCTGGAACAGGAGTTTACTGGCGATCGCGACGTGACCTTTTTTCCAATAGAGAAAGCTTCTTTCCCGTGGCTTTACTGGGATGAGCGCATCAAAAATGGCCTGCCTGGGGCGCTGTCGTAGATTAGCGCCCAGTTCTCCAAATCCCGCGATGGGCGGTGCCTCTCGCTCAGCAATTCTTAGCGGCTGTGGCGCCAGTATCGTGACTGTTTCCCCAAGTAAGCAAATGCCAAGCCATTTCGTGCAGGCCGCCAGCACGGAAGCAAACGAGGATGGAGCCTCGCCTTGCCAAAAGGCAGCGCGCCGGGCCGTTGGATTCACAAAATCAAGCACGCTGCCTTCCGCATCCTGGCCGATTCCGCCAGATCAACAAGAAGACAGGCAACCGCCTGCGCCAGCAGCTGGTCGACGAGGTCACACGCGAGCCGGTCGAGGGCGAGGCCAAGGGCAGGGGCTACGAGTACGCGAAGAATGCTTACATCCCTGTGGATGACGACGAACTCGACGCCCTTGCGATCGAGAGCAAACACACCATCGAAATCGACTCCTTCGTCCCGCGCGAGCAGATCGACGAGCGGTATCTCGACAGCCTCTACTACATCACGCCGGACGGCCAAGTCGGGCAGAACGCATTTGCGGTGATCCGCGAGGCCATGCGCGGCAAGGACATCGTTGCGCTCGGTCGTGTCGTGCTGGCGAAGCGCGAGCGGGTCATCATGCTCGAGCCTTGGGATAAGGGGCTGACGGCCACCACGCTGCGCTACCCATACGAGATCAGGGCCGCGAAGGAATTTTTCGACGACATTCCTGACGTGAAAGTCGAGCCGGATATGCTCAAGCTGGCCCAGCACATCCTCCAGAGCAAGGCGACGGACTTCGACCCCTCGCAGTTTGTGGATCACTATGAGGAAGCCGTTGTCGAGATGCTCAAGAACAAGCAGGCCGGCTTGCCGGTATCGCGGGAGCATGCCGCGCCGCGGCCGCAGAACGTCGTGAACCTCATGGAGGCGCTCCGCCGCAGCATTGCAGAGGAAAAAGCCGCATCCACTCCGTCGAAGAAAAGGCGCAAGCGGATTGAGGGACAAAGCGAGATGCTGCTTCCCATTTCGGGCAAGCAGGGCAAGCAAGCCACAGCAAAGCCAGCCGAGCGAGCAAGCGCTCGTCAGGAGAACGCGGGCTAACTCCGTGCGGACATGTCTAAGACTCGGCAGCGACGTCGATCGGAGTGATGCCGTGAGCAACGATCGGAACAAAACCTCCACCCCTCGGACGGCGGATGACACCGCACCGATCCTGGTGCCTGCCGGCGCCGGCATTTGGACGTTCGATGACCATCTGAGACATCTCGCCGGGCATGCCGGCACTATTCCCCTAGCGCTTGACGAATTCGGTCGCTGCGTTATCTGCGTACGCCGTGGCTTCTTTAGGCCGAACGCGTAGTCGTTAGTCGGATAGTGTTGGTCAATGCCTTCTTCATTTAGCGCGTGAGGGCAACTAACATGAGTAACGCGGGCAAATTCTGATGATCGTTCAGTGCCGCAGCGGCCGCAGCGCTGCGCGAGCGAGGGCAAGCGCCCCCTCTGTAAACGCTGCAGATTTTTCGATCTGTTGTCGATGACCCCGTAGCTCGCTGCGCTTGCCGGCCGGCGCCCGCCGACATCATCATCGATTGCCCCGATCGGCCGAGCTCCATCGTCGCCCCGAATCTGCGAACAACAATCCGCTAAAACGAAATGACGACGTCGACCAGCAGCCGCGGCTCCGGCTCGAGCCGGTCGTTCTGCTCAGCGCAGCTCGGTCTCACAGCTCACTGGAAGCGGCCGCGCCTCGCGCGCG
>Ga0187884_10002115_pt1 | contig 17116 bp, 14 predicted proteins | sample June2016WEW_20_4_FD_132983 | JGI IMG/M metagenome (GOLD analysis project Ga0187884, IMG submission 132983) | Peatland microbial communities from SPRUCE experiment site at the Marcell Experimental Forest, Minnesota, USA - June2016WEW_20_40 | ecosystem: Environmental > Terrestrial > Soil >...
CCACACGTTGTCGTTACCGTCGATGGCGACTCCCCAGGGGCCGACGATGCCTCCGCCGGTGAAGCCATGATCGGAAAGCGGGTTGCCGTTGTTGCCGAAAGCAACCACGTTGCCCTTACCTACCGGACTGATTCCAACCAGGTCTGTGACCCAGGCATTGCCCAGACTGTCGATTGCCACTGTGTGCGGCACAGTCATGTTCGAATTGGTGACCCGTTGATAGGTGCCGTCATTTGGGTTCACTTTGAAGAGCTGCCCAACGATCGTGCCTCCGCCTCCCCCGCCGCCCATGGTGCTAGTAGCCCAAACGCTTCCTTGTCCGTCGACGGCAACGTCAAACGCCTGGCCAAGAATGTCGTTGTTGATGAAGGTCTTCACATTGCTGGGATCGCCATCGACGATCTCCGTGATGTAGTTCACGCGACCGGGAGGAGCTGCAATCTTGTCGGTGAAATTGGCAATCCAGATGTTCCCCGCAGGATCGGAGGCCATGCCTTGCGGACGCTGAATATGCCCATCACCCGTAAAACCTTGGGACGGAGAAAGCGCCACGCCATCGGGTGTGAACTCAGAAACGCTATTTGCCGGCAACACGTTATCAATCGGGCAGGCACTGCCGCGAAAGCCAAAGTTTCCTAACCAAATGTGTCCGCTGGGATCAATGGTGACCCCGTACCCTGGACCGTTAATGCCGCCACCAGTAAAGGGCGCGCCCGGAGCATCGGCGCCGATCGGGGTCAGTTCTGTCAGCACGCGACCGCTGCATGCGCGCGCCACCGACAGATCGTAGTTATTCACCACCCACACATTGCCATTCACGTCGAAGGACATCGCGCCCGGGCCATTCATCTCGTGACCGTTGCCGTAGTGACGTATCGCAACGGTCCACGCGTCTGGTGCGGAAGACAATGCCGGAATATAGTCGGTCGAGTTTTGCGCAAGCGAGAATAGGCCGGGCACATTCTGCCAGGGATAGTGCGCGATGTTCAGCGCCGCCTGTAACGTATTGCTGGGCGCCGCGCCCCCGGGCGGAGTCGCCAGATTGAAGAGTTGCGTGCAATTCGACTGGTTCCCGCTCGCACAGGCTGCGAGCAGATTTCCGAGCGAATTGAATTCCGCCATGGTGCTGGTGCTCGAACCGTTGGGGTATGTGCCGAGCAAGGTGGCGATCGTGCCAGCCAAGACATCGACCAGAATGCCGGAGGTCGCGGCAGCATTGGGCATTCCCGGCGACTTTCCTCCAATTGAATCACCGTCCAGGAACTGTGCCATGCTCCAGGCGGAAGCAATCGTGGTCAACTCATTGATGACCACGTTGGAAGGGGCGCCTCCAGCTTGTCCGAGCACGGCAGCGAACTCCAGACTGGCGGCCGAGCCGCTGGCGATGAGGTAAATCACGTCGGTGGGCGGACGTGAGTCATAGGTAATGCTGAAATGCCCGTCCGAATCGGTGCTTGCCGAACCGAGAAGTGTCGCCTGCAGGTGCCGGTCGTGGGCCGCGTCATACAGCTTTACTGTTGCCCCGGAAATCGGGGTTGCACCTGCTTTCACCACACCGACAACGTTTGACCCAAACGCCATCGAACTCGCGACGAATATAACTAGAGTCAGAAAGATCGAATCCGGAACACGAAAAACAGGATCTGCGCCCATGCGACATGCCTCCGAAACCTTGCGTAATGAAGGAATGATCCAAGCCGCGAGGGTTACGCCGGCTCGCGGGGGATCATCCCACGCGAGAGGCATAATAGCAGGCTCCTTCTGGCGACGGGACGGGCGCTCGCATGTGGCCGTAAGGGGATGGCCGCACTGCGCAAATAGTACGCCGCTCCAACGTGCTGCAAACAATCCGGACGACAGCCCTCTATGTTCGCACCTTTCTGTGAGCAGCCCGAGTGCAACGTGACGCCTTCTATCCTTAACCCACAACTTTGGATCGGTGTATACCGGCTATTCCGCAGTTCCTGCCGGTGTTAATTGACGTGAGATAATCGGGTTACGTCGCGCGGCCCTGTAGCTCAGATGGATAGAGCAGCGGTTTCCTAAACCGAAGGTCGGCAGTTCGACTCTGCCCAGGGCCTCCATATATTTCAATCATTTCCGTCTCCTCCAAGTTCTCAGTGTTTTGCTCTGGTTGCTTCTGGGTTGCGTTTGGTTGCGGACTTGTTTTCATGTTGAGTTGATCGAACAAGGCGAGAGACGGCCAGATGAAGAAAAGCACACGTAAACAATGCCCTTGGGCATCGGTGAGCTTCATGCTCTCGGTAATCATCTGCTTTTGTGGGAGCGTATGTCGGACCGCAACAGCTGTATATCGTGTTCACTAACTGTCGGGCCCGATGCAGGTGTTTCGGATTTCTGAGCGAACGCCGCAGTCTGGCTCAGCAGGAGTGACGTCCCCATCACAAAAGCTATCGCTAGCTCCTTCATTGTTTCCTCCGGCGAATTCAAGACGGCGCCCGGCCATGGCGAAGCCAGTTTGTTATATAGCTATCCAACTCAGGCTAGTTGTTTCTATGGGTTCGATCCTGCCACAGAAGCATCGGCTACGCCCACTGGCCATTCGTCATCCGTCCGCTGCCAGGTGGAATCGGGGTTATAGAGCTCCATCTTCTTGACGGTATTGAGGGAATCCGGACCTAAATCTCTTTGATAAACGATTCCGTCATTGTTAACGATGAATGTTTTCACACCGGTGACACGATACTCAGCGGGCACTGCGACCAGTGCGAAGCCCCCGATCATAACTCCCTCGATGACGTAGTTGATCTTGCCGAAAGGGGCAGCCGGTCCCTGGCCCTTCAGGATCTTGAAGTAGTAGCCGTGGAATCCGGACTTGCCAGACGTGTAGCCTTCCTCCAGCGCCTTGGCAACTTCATCGCCAATTGGTCCGGCGGATTTGCCGTCGGCATCCTTCCAGTACAAGCCATCCTGTTTTCCGGGCGTGCTGAAGATCTTCTGTGCGTACTGATTCACTCCGGAATCGTCGTGGATTTCCAAGGCATACTCCTCCTGTGCTTCGACGTAGCCGCGGCAGACGGTGATGGCGTCGAGCTCGTTTGCGCCGATACGGCGGTAGAGGATTTCCTGGCGCCCTTCCTTGGCGTTGAAATACCACTTGCCGTTTTTCTTCACCAAGGGAACCGGAAAAGGCCACTCTTCCTCGCCAACGATGATGGTTGCCCGGTTCGGATTGGATTTTGCGATGTCTATCGAATTCTTGGCAGCTGCCTCCTTGGCAAAATCAATGCCATTGTTCTTGTCCCGAACAGTGTCCGCTGATTCGATGAAGTCTTCGCCGTCGGGTCCGAAAATCGCCATCAGTTCCGGCACGTCATAGGTTCCGGCCGCTTTAATCAGCGCCTCGGCAGCTTGCTGGGGAGTGTCAAATGACTTCGGCGCCTGAACCTGCGTCGCAGCTAGGGACTGTGCCGCTGCGATACCTGGCATTCCGTATGTGATCAGGATGAGCACGCAGGTAGCAATCACCGTGCTGGAACAAAGTAATCTTGATTTCATAATTTCCTCACTCATCATGACTCGCTTCCTACCTCCGTCGCCCGCCACCACCACGGCCGCCACCGCCACGAGAGCCGCCCATACTCGACGCGCCTCGCGAGCCGCTAGCTCGGGCGCCACTACCGCTCATGCCACCCGCCCCGCCAAACGCGCTGCGGTTGGTTGAGCTTGGGGAATTGGGAACTCGCTGGTTACCAACGCGGTCGCCGCCGCTCCTGTTGCCGGCGCCTGCTCCACCACGGTTGCCGACATTTCGGGTGCCGGCGCTGGCGCCAGCCCCGCGGTTCCCGGACATGTCGCGTCCTCCCGCGGGCTGCTGCCGTGCCTGGTTTTGCCGCGCATTTGCCTGTCGATTCTGCATGGAGTCACCCCGGGCGGTGCCTCCGTATTTATTTGCCATCACTCTGTCGGAGTAGGGGGCGCCACCACGATGCTGTGGGTTATGCTGCCAGTTGCTGTTCCCGCGATTCCCGCCATTGACACCATTGCCGCCGTTGACACGGTTGCCGCCGTTGACACGATTGCTGTTGTTGACGAAGTTGTTGTTGTTATTGATGGTGACGTTGTTATTGCCGCCCCAGCCGCAGTTGTAGCCCCAGCCGCCGCCCCACATCGCCCCCATCGCGACACCCACTCCAAATGAAATTGCCATCCCCGCCGCGTAATATCCCACCGGAGGATATGCAATCGGAGGGTAAGCATAAACGGGCGCTCCGTACACGACGGTGGGGTTGTAGCTCGGCACGTAGACGACCTGCGGATTTGCCTGCTCAACCACGATCACCTGTTTGCTCTCGACAACCTTGGTCTCTACCTTTTGTTGTTCTGAAGATTTCAGGTTGCCGGCATCCTGTGCCTTTTTGCGCATACGCTGGACGGCTTCCATGACATCGCTTTGCTGTGCAAGGAAGGCATTGCCGAGGTCCGTAGTCCACTTGATGTTATCTGCCAGCAGCTTGACCACTTCCGGCAGTCCGGCCAGAGACTGAATGCTGGGGTCCCAATCCTGCTTCTCCACCTCAGCGGCGAGTGCCTTCTCTTTCAGATCTTTGTGCTGAGCCAGCCACTGCTGCAATTGAACAATCTCCAGCGGATAGGTGGAAGCCACCAGGGTCTGGCTGAGCATAGGATCGGGATAGAGGGCTATCGGCGCCACGAGCGAGTCCAGTTGGTCCGGTGGAATTTTGTTCGCCGTCTGATCCGCCGCTGTAGGAGACGATTGGGTCTGGCTAGCTGCGGGTACCGCACTCCCAAACGCGATTGCAGCCGCGCAGAGTACGGCAGTCAACTCTCGAACGAACTGCAGTAATCGAGACGGAATAGTCGCTCCTAAGTTCATGGAGAATTCCTCCATTGGCTGAGTCGCCAAGGCCGGCTTCTGAATAAGCGCGTCACACTTCATTCTGGGTGGGATTGGAGTGTCGCCCGCCATGATAGGACGACAACTGGAGGTCTACAAGCATTTACTGCGGGAGAACCTGCAGGATCTTCAGCTCGTGGATTTTGATTCTCGGAAACGCACGCGCGGCCTGCCTAAGCTGAGTCGATTTTCGTGGATCGCCAACTTATTCCCTGGCGCCGGCAGAGGTCGAAGCTTCCAGATATTTGGCGACCGCGATTTCGAGGTTTAAGTGCATGCCGTCAGGTCCTACCGCCTCCCCAAGTTTCGACTTACTCATCATCGCGAACACCTGGGGATTCATTCCAACCAGCCACAGTCGCGTGCCGTGCTCGCGTCCACGTTTTTCGCCTGCGGTCAACATTTTGAGGGCCGTGTATTCGAGGTCGGGAACACCTCGGAGATGCAGCGCAACGACCTTCGGCCTGGCCTCGTCAATTAGCATTTTTATCTTCTCGGCTATGCGTTCCGCATTGACAAAGAAAATTCTGCCCTCCAGCCTCAACAGCAGCAGTCCGGGATAGGTTTCATCGCCGGGGTTCTCCGCTGACCGTGGGCGGAACACATTCGTGCCTGGCTTCCGTCCAAGAACGTACACGGGTGGATCGGCCGCCTGATACGCAAGCGCAACCATGGACACGATGATCGCGATGATAATTCCTTGCAATGTTCCCAACAGCACCACGCCCGCGAACGCGGTCACAGCCCAAATGAATTCGGTCCTGCGTATGCTTAGAATCTCGCGGAACTCGGCTGGCTTGATCAGTCCGATCGAATAGACAATGACGACGGCGGCAAGGGTGGCCTGCGGCATCAAGCTAATGACTGGCGCGAGGAGGATCATCGTGATCAACGCGATAGATGCAGTCACGATTTCTGCTAACTGAGTCCGCGCTCCGGCCAACCGATTCATCGCAGTCTGAGTGGTGCCGCCACCGCCGGGCATCGCGCCCAAGAGGGCTCCCCCGGCATTCGCCAATCCGGTTGCGAGTAACTCCCGGTTGGCATGCGGCGAGGGCTCGTCGCTACGGGCAAAGGCGCGTCCCGCCGCGATCGTCTCAGTAAAACTCATAAGCGCGATGCCTAAGGCTCCCGGCCATAGTTTTGCCGCGTACGACAAGACTGGAAAAGTAAATGAGGGCAATCCTTGCGGAATGTGTCCAACCAATTCAACGCCGTGAGCATGCAAGTTAAGAAAGAACGCCCCGGCGATACCCAAAGCGACTGCCAGTAACGGAGCCGGCGCCCGGGGGGCGAATCGCTCAATCGCAACCAGGAGGACAATCATTGCGATTCCAACCAGCAGGGTTGGTATCGATGTGCCGGGAATGCCGTGGAGAGTCGCAAACAAGTTCTGAGTGAATGTACCTCTGGCGAAGTGAATACCCAGGATCTTCGGAACCTGGTCCAGCACAATAACCACTCCGATTCCGGCTTTGAAGCCAATCAGAACCGGTTCGGAGATGAAGTTTGCGACAAAGCCAAGCCGCAGGATCGAAGCAAGCACAAGCATCGCGCCCACCAGCAGGGCCAGTGTGGCGGTCGCGGTCAGCAGCGCTGCTGGATCTGCGTTGGGGACCACTTCTCCCAGTTCTGCAGCGGTGAGAATTGCAAGAGTTGTGGTTGTGCTTACACTCAGCGATCGTGATGTACCCAGCACCGCATAGATGACCATTGGCAAAAACGCGGTGTAGAGTCCCACCTGTACGGGTAGCCCGGCGATCGTGGCGTACGCCATTGCCTTCGGAATGACGACGGCAGCCGTGGTCAGCCCGGCGATCACGTCCGGGCGCAACCAATCTCTTTGGTATCCGGAAATCCAGTCGGGAACGACGAAGCTTCGAGGCTTACTTGTCGTCACATCGCCCTCCTCGAACTACCGTGGCAGGGTAGAAGACCGCAATCTGTTTGGAACGGAGTCTCGCAATGTCAGAGGTATTAGCTGGAGGCTCCATGCGCCTTCAGGGCCAGTGTTGCTGTACGAACCGCGATCGCGATTAGAATGCCGGTGAGTACTAGTCCCAAAGTCGCGATCAATAGAGCAACAATTTTTGATCCTCGCTTGCCCGGACGAAGGTCGCCGTAGCCAACGGTCGTTGCCGTCACGAACGACCAATAGAAGCCATCGAATCGCGACCAGCCTTCCACCTTTCCGACTAACTGCCCGAGAAGAGCTATCAGCAAAGCCAGGGTCAGTAGCATTGGAAACGCGACCCAAAGGCCGGCGCCGAATTCTTTAAGAAACGTTATCGTCAAGCCCAGGGTCATCATCGCGGTGCCCCTCTCATTTCGTCACATGATTGATACGCAAACATGGCTGCTCAGAACACGATCTTTCGCGAGCACGAAACCGGCGATCATTGACGACACTGTAGACCGGTCGGGCCAAGATTGCGATCCAAAATCAGAACAAGGCCGCGCTCTCTCGCGGCAAGGATCGGCTGTTCCTATTCCCGACAACTGGGGAAACCTGAATACGCGACACACTCGACCACATCGCCAATCAATCCGCCCTAGAGGGGATATTTTGTCGTAACCTTATAGCGCAAGCTGTGGTGGTATGAGGATGGCAGGCCTCCGCCGTCGCTTAGGAAAGGTGAGAGGGAACTGAAGAGCTGACCAGCAGCGCGAGTTGCCTCTGCGCTCGCGCAAGGCGAAGGAAGATGGTTTAACAACTATTCATTCGCCCGCCACTTGTTCTCGAGTCATCCGACCTACGACGCTCTTCGACTTCTGCAACACTTCCTCGGGAGTCAAGCGCGCGGACAAATCGAGCATGCGAGCGACCAGCCCCGTCCAGCCTGTTTGGTGACTGGCCCCCAGCCCTGCGCCATTGTCGCCATGGAAATACTCGTAGAACAGGATGTAGTCACGCCAGTGGGGATCCTCCTGGAACTTCTTTGTACCTCCGTAAACCGGGCGTTTGCCACTAGCGTCCCGCAGAAAAATGCTCGATAGCCGGCGGCTAATCTCATTCGCAACTTCAAACAGGGTCATGTAATTTCCAGATCCGGTTGGGCATTCGACTTTGAAGTCGTCACCATAAAACGGATACATTAGAAGCAAGCCCCGAATGATGAGTCCATTGACCGGCATCCAGACCGGTCCCCGCCAGTTGGAATTGCCGCCGAACATACCAGTGTTTGACTCAGCAGGGAGGTATTGGACCTTATACTCCTGCCCTTCAAGATGAAATATGAAGGGGTGCTCAAGATGGTATTTCGACAATGAGCGAATCCCGTAGGGACTGAGAAATTCGTTCTCGTCGAGCATATAGGCGAGAATGCGCTGCATTTTCTCTTTGTTACAGACCGAAGTCAGCCTTCGCCCGGCATACCCTTCGAAGCTGTCGCCAGCTACCGCGATCTTTGCCAAGACCTCTGGATGCCGTTTGTGGAACAAATCAATCAGCTCAAGAATTCTGGGATGATTCGCGAACGTTCCCGGTTCGAACACACTCGCGGCGCACAATGGAAGGAGTCCCACCATAGAGCGGATTTTCAAACGAACAGCGTCGCCGTTCGGTAAATGAAGTAGATCGTAGAAAAACCCGTCTGCTGTGTCCCACATCTCGTCGTGGTTCTCGCCGAGGCGGTCCATAGCGAAGGTAATCCATACGAAGTGCTCCAGGAATCGAAATGCGATGTCCTCGTACATCGAATCGTACTCGGTCAGAATGAGCGCGATTTCCAACATGCACAAACAGTAAAACGCCATCCAGGCGGTGCCGTCGGCCTGGTCAAGATAGCCTCCGCTGGGCAATGGCGCGCTGCGATCGAACACTCCAATATTGTCGAGCCCCAGGAACCCACCGGCGAACACGTTGCGGCCATCTGGATCCTTACGATTGACCCACCAATTGAAATTCAGCATCAAGCCTTGAAAGGAGCGCTCCAGGAAGCGGAGATCGGCCCGGCCCAACTCCGTCTCAACCCGATAAAGAAACAATGTCGCCCAGGCGTGGACGGGAGGATTTACGTCGCTGAAGTTCCACTCGTAAGCGGGGATCTGCCCATTCGGGTGCGCGTACAAATTCCGCAGCATGAGCAGTAACTGCTCTTTCGCAAAATCGAAGTCCACCAGCGACAGCGCAATCGTGTGAAATGCCAGGTCCCATGCCGCATACCAGGGATACTCCCACTTGTCGGGCATGGAAATGACGTCGCTGTTCAGCATATGGTACCACTCAGCGTTGCGGGCATGCCCTTTTCCGGCCCCCATTAGAGGATGGGCTTCGTGTTCGATGAGCCATCGATCGAGGTCGAAATAGTAATACTGCTTAGACCACAACATGCCGGCCAGCGCCTGGCGGTGCACGCGACGCTCATCTTCGCTCATGCTCTTTGGAGTGATTCTTTCGTAGAACTCGTCAGCCTCAGCCAGCCGACTGGCGAAGGTCTCGTCGAATTTTTCGAACGTATTGGCGGTCTGCTTCGCACTCAAGCGAAGGCGGACTACCCGGCTCCCTCCAGCCGGGATGTCCAGTACGTAATGCGCGGCAGCTTTAGTCCCGACCCTGGATGGATTCACAGCCTCGCGTTTGCCTGAGATTACATATTCGTGAAAGGCATCCTTGACGTAAGGTGACGGATTAGCTTGTCCCCAAAGACGGCTGGCATTCGATTCGTTTTCGGAGAACAGCAACTCCGGCGCACCCTCGAATTGCAACGTGAAATCCTGGCCGAGTTGCGGGTGAGAAGCCAGGATTGCTCGTTCACCATGTTGACGCATCACGGGCTTCGGTTCGTCCTTTTCCCATGACCACGTGTTGCGGAACCACAAGGTGGGGAGCAGATGAACGTGGGCGGCTTCCGGGCCACGGTTATGGACCGAGATCCGAACCAAAATGTCTTCCGGGTCACCCTTGGCATATTCGACGAAGACATCGAAGTAGCGATCGTCATTGAATATGCCGGTGTCGAGCAGTTCGTACTCGAAGTCTTCCCGTGAGCGTTGCCCATTGGTCTCCACCAGATCGCGATACGGGAATTCGCCTTGTGGATACTTGTACAAATATTTCATGTAGGAGTGCGTTGGGGTGCTGTCGAGGTAGAAGTAATATTCCTTTACGTCCTCGCCGTGGTTGCCTTCGCTGTTGGTCAAACCGAACAAGCGCTCTTTCAGGATGGGGTCGCGACCGTTCCAAAGAGCAATCGCAAAACAGAGCCGCTGCTTGTCGTCTGAGAACCCGGCGAGGCCGTCTTCTCCCCAGCGATAGGCGCGCGAACGCGCTTGATCGTGCGAAAAGTAGTTCCAGGCATCGCCGTCGTGGCTGTAGTCTTCGCGTACCGTGCCCCACTGCCGCTCACTCAGGTACGGCCCCCATTTTTTCCAGGGCACTCCTTGCTCTCGCGTTTCGTTCAACCGCTTCTGCTCGGTAACCGGAATGTAGGACAGCGGGAGTGAGCTTTTCTTCGAAGTTGGCACGGTTCTACCGTCCTCTCTTACTCTGGGTTTCTGTGCCAGGGCTGTCGTGGCGCCCGAATCGTCTTTTGTGGAAGGTACACCAAGAACTTAAGGGGCGCACCTCTAAAAACGGATGACAACATCAAGGGTTTCACTTCTGCGAGTAGGGCGTTTTACGTCCAAGTGGACTGGATTTGTAAACGCTGGCCGAGGTGTCGCTGGTGAACGAAAAAGTAGGTTGGCCGTGGTGAATCTTGTACCATTCGGACGGACTTACCGGCTCAACGCAGATGCAAGCAAATGCCGGGAGCGAAGTAATGGCAAGCAGGTATTCGCCAATGGATGCTCGTTGCATCGTAACCAATCCTACGGCAGCCAGCGTTACCTGGTGATCTTGGCAATCGATCCCAGCCCCATCTCCGGCGATGATCCCGAAGCCCGTGCCCAAGCCGTGCGACAGGCGCTTACGATACGCGACAAAAACTCGCAGATCGCTGCGTGGAAGCGGCAAGTCCCTTCGGCCCACATGGTCCTGATCCCGCACGCGACTCATCTTGTCTTCCAATCCAACGAGGCGGATGTTCTGCGCGAAATGAACGCTTTCATCGCTTCACTGTCCTAAGCAAAATAGTGAGTAAAAAAGGGGGCGCATTCGGGTGCACCGTTCGTTACGATCTGGGCTGAGATGACGCTAGAGGAGCTTTCCCACGCTTGAACCGTTCGCTCAGGATCGGAACCCGGAAGTCCGCCAGTTTCTAGCAATGGCGCGATGCGGGGGGTTGCCGGTTAACCCAAGGCGCGAGCTATTCGGGAGCTAACTCACTCTCGCTAACAGGCATAATGAGATGGTCTGAAACTGTGCTGTCTTACCGACATCAACGAACATGATCATTCTTGAGTCAGAGAGGTTGCTATTCCGCGAGCATGAACCCGGCGACCTTGAAGCTTATTGCGCCATGGAGGCTGACCCGGAAGTTCGCCGTTATGTCGGCGGCATTCCTCGTTCCCGACAAGAGGCGGAACGCAAGTTCTGTGACCTGCATCTGAAATCTACCTCGGCTAGCCTTAGGCTATGCGCAACGGTATTTAAGCCGGAGGGCCGCTATATTGGTTATTGCGGCTTGTATTCAAGTTTCGCACCCGAAGGCGCGATTACCGACGAGGCGACGTTAGGGCTTTACCTGGCACGGGATTATTGGGGAAGAGGGCTGGCGAGTGAAGCCGGTCGTGCCTTCATCAAGTTCGGCTTCACTAAGTTGCACCTAAGACGTATTTTTGCCTCGGTGGAGGTCGGGAACGCAGCCTCTATTCGCGTCTTGGAAAAGCTCGATTTTGCTGTGATTGGGACGGAGCGAGGTATACGTTCCTTCCATCATTTTCAGCTAGCGAATGAATCCTGCGAAGCGGATATACGTTCGACCTTAAACCTTTAAGCCTGGGTTTCGCATCAGTTGGCGTAACATCGCCATCGTTCTCACTGAGCGTCTCCGGTTTGCCTTATTCGCGCCAACCTTCTTCCAGACCTTCTTCCATCAAAGCGTTTAAGCCACGTGTTTTTAATTTCTTGGACCGTAAGATCAAATTAAGTTGACCTCCGCCGCGACGACTTTTATTGTCGCCGCGTCGCCAAGCACCCGGCTTAAAACAGCGGGTGAACTCGGCGGGAAAGTGGCCACTGCCATGGCAGAGCGAGTGTTCAGGAGGATCAGGATGTCAGGTCAACGGCGCGCAGTTTCGATTTTCGACATCAGCTTGGGAACGGCAATAGGTGCCTTGGTCATCGCCGTCGTGACAATGATGATGACTACGCCAGCGGCGCAGGCGCAGACCTTCCGCGTAGTACACAGCTTCACCGGAGGAGCCGACGGAGCCAACCCCGGTTCTGGACTCACGCTCGACCGCGGCGGCCATCTTTACGGAACGGCGAGCCGAGGGGGAAGTCCCGGAGTTTGCCAGTACCCGGGGGGATGCGGGACGGTCTATCGCATGACACCGCATGAATCGAACTGGGTCTTCGGCCCGCTCTACACCTTTACCGGATCCCTCAACGATGGCGGCTATCCGGAGAGCGGAGTGACGGTCGGGCCGGACGGATCGCTCTACGGTTCTACCGGTCTCATTTACAACCTGAAGCCACCGGAGTCCATTCCTGGTTCGGTCTTTGCGCCCTGGACGGAAACCCTGGTTTATACGTTTTCCTATTTGCCCGATGGATTCGGCCCCTCCGGCAACCTGGCTTTCGATTCCGCGGGTAATATCTATGGCACCACCGAGTTTGGAGGCCGGGAGAACGGGTGCGGAGCCGGCGGCTTGGGATGCGGCTCGGTGTACCAACTCACTAAGTCGAATGGAAGCTGGACACGCACTGTGCTGTACAAGTTCGAAGGCGCGAGCGATGGAGGCCAGCCCATCGGCGGAGTCATCATCGACCGGTCTGGAAACCTGTACGGAACCACGCCAGAGTCGTTTTACGGCAATTTCTGTTGTGGCGCGGTGTTCGAGGTGTCGCCCTCAGGCTCGGGCTGGACGGAAACTACTCTGGGCACTTTCTCGTTCGACACTACAGGCGAGAATTCCTATTCCAATCTGATTTTCGATCCTCGCGGCAATCTTTATGGAGCGGGAGCGAACGGCGGAGCCAATGGTGGCGGCACTGTGGTTGAGCTGACGCCCACCGGCGGCGGATGGACCCTTAATCCTCTCAATAGCTTTACTTGTTCGCCCTGCGGGTGGGCATCGGGGCCATATGGCGGCCTGGCGAGGGACAGCGCCGGCAACCTTTACGGCACCACGCGAGAGGAAGGCGCCTACAACCGGGGTTCGGTGTTCAAGTTAACGCCATCCGGCGGCACCTGGATTTACACCGACCTCCACGACTTTACCGGTGGCAGTGACGGAGCCACTCCAGAAGGCAGCCTGCTGGTCGACAGCAGCGGCAATGTCTACGGCACAACCTATGCGGGAGGGCAGACCGGCGCCAGCTGCGACAGCGGCGTCAGCTATCAATGTGGCGTGGTGTTCGAGATCACGCCCTAGCCCAGAGCTTCGACGCTGAGCGTTCTGGAAGATCGCCTCATAGAAAACACAAGGAGCTAAAGTCATGAAGTGCCCAGTCTTCTTTCGTGCTTCCAAATTCTTGCTGGCGGCGTGGGCTGTTGGCATAACTGCGCTCGTGTTTACAACGGCCGGCAAGGCACAGACCTTCACCGTGCTCCACAATTTCACCGGCGGGTCTGACGGCGCCAATCCTATGAACGGCCTGACCATCGATGCCGCAGGCAATCTTTACGGCACAGCCTCGGCGGGCGGACTGAGGGTCTCCGGCTGCGAGAACTACGAGGGCAGTTACGGCTGTGGCACCGTCTTCGAAATGAAGCCCTACGGTTCAAGCTGGGTGTTGAAGCCCCTTTACCAATTTCCGGGCGGAGCCAACAACAGCGATCCTACACTTGGCGTTGTCTTCGGACCGGACGGTGCCCTTTACGGCGTGGCCGACACCGGTTTATACCGCCTGACGCCCCCTCCCACGCTTTGCTTCGACTTCCTCTGTAGTTGGAAGGAAGACCTGCTCTACACCTTCCAGGGTCAGCCGGACGCGTCCGCTCCATCCAGCCGCGTGATCTTCGACAGCACGGGAAACATGTATGGAGTAAGCTATTTCGGCGGCACTTATGGCGACGGCGCAATCTTTCAACTCACCCACGGCAGCAGCGGCTGGACAGAGAGCCTCATTCACTCGTTCAACTCAGAAGGCGGGTTAGGCCAGGGATTGCCGGAAGGCTCGCTGGTCATCGATCACTCAGGCAATCTTTACGGAACGACGGACTGCAGCGCGACGCTCGGCTGTTTCTGGGGCGCGGTCTGGGAACTGCAGCCTTCGCAATCCGGCTGGAACCTGACCAATCTCTACCAATGGCCCTACAATTCCGGTTACCAGCCCGTTGGCGTGATCAGCGATTCCTCGGGGAATCTGTACGGAGCCGACTTTGGCGACGGCGGCAGCGACCTCCCCGGAGCAATCTACGAACTCAGCCCTTCAGGCGGAGGCTGGAACTACACCATGCTCTATGACTTCCAACTCGGAGATCTCGCCAATGGCCTAGTAATGGATTCTGCCGGCAATCTCTATGGCGGCGACTACGAGTATGGCTACGGTTACATCTTCAAGCTCTCGAACTCGGGCAATGGCTGGACCTTCACCACGCTGCACACCTTTAACCAGTCTGACGGGGAGTTCCCCCAAGGGCCGATCGTCATCGACAGGAACGGCAACCTGTACGGCACGACCATCAGAGGCGGGTCGTATGGATACGGTGTTGTCTGGGAGATCACGCCCTAGCCAGGACCTTCTATGCCAAGCGTTCCAGATTACGACTGACACCTGATAAAGGAGGGGCCATGTTCCGCCCAGACACAAAGCAGTTCCGTGCAGCGAATTTCAGTCTGGTGAAGGCGGTCTTACTGGCAGGCTTTGTGCTGGCTGCGTGTGCCTCGCAGGCGCAGACATTTCAGGTCCTGCACACTTTCACAGGACCGGATGGCGCAGATCCGATCGGCGGAGTAACCATAGGCAGTTCAGGAACTCTCTACGGAACGACGTGGAATGGGGGAAACGGAACTTGCCGCTACGAAGAGTGCGGCACGGTTTACGAACTCGCTCCGCGGGGCACGGGCTGGAAGTTCAGTTCTCTCTACTCCTTCAACGAAAGTGACGGCGCGGGGTACTATCCCGAGGGCCCGATAACCATCGGTCCGAACGGCGCCCTCTACACCACGACGAGCGGTGGCGGTAGTGGAGGTTACGGAACGGTCTTTGAACTCCAGCCACCAACCGGAGGCTGCAAAACAGCAATCTGTTATTGGACCGCAACCCCACTCCATGCCTTCCAGGGCGGACCCAACGATGGAGCGTACCCGGGTGGACAGCTAGTCTTCGATCCGGCGGGGAACATCTACGGCACAACCGGAGGAGGAGGCGCAACCAACAATGGAGTTGTGTATGAGCTGACTCCCTACGGCGGAGGATGGACCGTGAATCTGCTGCACAGCTTCGCGCATAACGGAACCGACGGCTACAGTCCGTCCGGCGTAATACGCGACTCCAGCGGCAACCTGTATGGGGCGACGGCGGAAGGCGGAACGGGAGGATTCGGCACGGTCTACCAGCTGATGCCTTATAACGGAACATGGCTGGAGAACATTCTTTACGACTATGACCTCGACAACGGATCGTACCCCACTACTCTCATCATGGATCAGTCCGGCAACTTGTATGGCACGGCCACTGCCTTTGGAACTACCAGCGGGCTCTTCTTTGAACTCACGCCGTCTAACGGAAGCTGGATTTATTACGTTCTGATCATTCCGAATTGCGAACCGGGTGCCGGAGTCATCATGGATGCAGCCGGCAATTTTTATGGAAGCTGCTACATCGGTGGCGCCCACGATTTCGGCTCGATTTTCGAACTGACTAAGTCAGGAGAGTCGTGGACCATCACCGACCTCCACGACTTCACCGACGGCGATGATGGACTTTTCCCCACGGGCGCTCTCGCTCTCGACTCAAGCGGCAATCTGTACGGTATATCCCATGCCGGCGGCGCCGGTAACTACAACGACGGCTTAGTCTGGGAAATCACGGACATAGGCGGTCACCATTGAAAGGCCTTGGCCGCGGCGTTGTGTAGGAAATCATGCGACCGGGCGGCAGGATTGCTGGTGACCATTCTGCGGTCTCCAGCGCCTCGTTCCAGGAAATTAGCTTTGATTTGAGTCCGGGAGTCGCCGAGCGGGTTCCCCGAATCGCGCAACTAATATTGCAACGCGAACTAACTCTGCCTGCCTTGGATCTCCACATTCCCATGTTCTTTCATTTGGAAAGAATCGCACATCAGGGTCCAACGTTACGTACGTGTCAAATCTCTAGCGACCCTTGTAGCGTTCTGCGCGCTTGTGGGCAAGTAAAGCAGCCCCACCAAAATCAATATCAGCATTACCGTTGGTGCCACGCGACTGAGATTTAACATTCAGCTAAGAGAAGTGTCAAAGGCAGCGAAGAATTTACCGAGCACCTGTTTCCGTGCACGGACGTTGCCAACGTCATTCGGCCTTCCATCCTGACGATAGCAAATGTCGATGGAGTCGACGTTTTGGTCAGACGAGCTATCCAGAGGAAGTCATCCCCAAAAGTTGTACGATTTCGTCAAAAGGCGAGGATCGATTTCCGCGTCGCCGCCTCTAACGTGGGGTAACATGACGTAACCCAAGAAAAACAGGCCCCGCACTCTTTCTGGGCGTTCGCCCAGCTTTCGTGATTAAGCTGCAGCGAACGCAACACTTTGCGAGGTACCCGATGCATCGCACAGCCGAAGAACTACGAGCAGAACTCGGGGAGCAGTTACGCTTCGAAACGTTGCTGACCGATTTGTCGGCGCGGTTCGTCAGTGTCAGTGCAGCGTCCGTTGATGACGAAATCGTGAGCGCCTTGGGCCAGATTGTGGAAGTACTCGATCTGGATCGCAGCGTGTTAGGACAACTTGTGGAAGGTGGCAAGGGTTTTGTCCACACGCATTCCTGGTATAGGCCTGGGCTGGTGCCATTGTCTGAAGCGGCCGTCAGAGACTTACCTTGGATGGCGAGCATGTTAGCGCGCGGACAGGCAGTTTGCATCTCGCATATCGATGATCTGCCCGCAGAAGCCGTAAAGGAAAGAGAAGCCGGCCTTCGTTTCGGTCTTCTCTCCAATGCAACCTTCCCCCTTAAGGTCGGTGGACAGCTGATCGGAGCCGTCAG